>Ga0209596_1003930_pt1 | contig 11483 bp, 7 predicted proteins | sample M_130807_MF_Meta_FD_187314 | JGI IMG/M metagenome (GOLD analysis project Ga0209596, IMG submission 187314) | Freshwater microbial communities from Lake Montjoie, Canada to study carbon cycling - M_130807_MF_MetaG (SPAdes) (version 2) | ecosystem: Environmental > Aquatic > Freshwater > Lake... | reverse complement strand
AGTGCCGTTAATCCAAAGTGCCCGGCGGGATATAAAAAGAAGTAAAGGCTGGATTTGGGCCCAAAAGTGGTTGTTCTTGGATTGGCGTTTGGATAACTACCCACTTGATGACCTAAGATGAGCCAGTTAAATAAGGTTAAAGCCTTTACTTAACGTGGGGCCTATAGCTCAGTCGGTAGAGCAACGGACTTTTAATCCGTGGGTCGACGGTTCGAGCCCGTCTGGGCCCACATCTATTCCCAGATTATTTCTTCTTATAACCCTTAGGGCACACAGGCTTAAACGCCGTTACCTTTTTAACAGTTTTTCCTTTAACACAGGTAATTGTTGTTTTCTTTAGCGCTGCAGCTGTGGGCGTTGGTGACTCTGTAGCAACGGGAGTCGGAGTTGGCTTTGGTGCCACATATTTCACTTTTATCGTTGGTGCAGAGAAAGTGAAACCACTTGCAACAAAATTCACCCAACCATTAGAAGTTGATACCGATGAGGTGGAAACGTTTTGTTCCCCATCTTGGCCGATGACTGAAACTGTGGCATTTGCGTTGCTAAAGCTATTTCCCCAGTAGCAGTTCGCGGTGATCTTGTTGACTGTGAGGGAGTAATAGCCCTGGAAAATATCGTTATTGGACTTGGTATGGGCTGCTCCCACGCGAAAGTTCAAGCTTGAATCTTCTTGATTCCACTTAGGCGCACTTGAGTCATAAACTGTGGCGTTTGTTGAAACAATGCCATTAACAATTCCTTTATCTAAACACTTAGCATTTTCCATGGTTTGCGTAAGTGATGAGATCTGCCAGATTGTGTTTTCACCTAGAGCTGCAGGAAGAATGTTGGTTCCCAGCTTCAAGAAATTTTCTAATGCTTGTGGGGTGTTTAATCTTTCTACTCCAGCCGTGCCTGTGTTGCCCCTGTTCTGTGCATTTTGAACTTCAGGTGAGATTGGGGGCAGACCTAAACCAACTAGATCTTCATATTTGATCTCTCTTGATGATGCAGTTGGGACTATCAGCGGCTTACCCTCGATAGTCAGCACTCGTTGCTGGCTGTTGATATCAATTCCAAGATCTTTAATTCGAGAATCAAACCAACCATTTATTGAATATAGGAACGTGGCGAGCTTGACCTTGATTCGGATATTGATATTGGTAGGGAAATCGTAGTTTGTGACACACAAACCCAGAGGGTCTAACCTTTTAGTTTGATAATGGATAGATGTGCCTGGGCAATCTTGAGAAGTGATCCTGTTGATTCGCTTTTGGGGGATTACCTGCAGATTAAAACTATCCGGCGTATACATTCCATTTGTTCCATAGCCACCACTGAGCTGTGCACTTACCTGATATCCATCACCACCACCGTGAGGAGCCTTGGGAAAACTCCAGAGCCGAGCAGCATCGCCTTGCGGCAGATTCTTACTCGCATCCTCAGGAAATAATTTTGTCTCCAGCAATTCCCATTCACCATTTGGCAACAGGCTTCCGATGTAAACGTCGCGTTGGATTTGATCTGAGGTCGGCACTGCGCTGAACCATTCACCGCTTCCTATTTGGTAGGAAACTTCACTGATACAGGCACCTTGTTTACCGTCACACGGAGGCAAGACTGATCCAAAGATAGTTCGGTGGTATTGAGTAGCAGCGCTTAAATCAGGTAAGTAACTCAAGGGTAAAAAGGAATTGGGATAGAAGAAATTGCGCCAACTTCCAACCGGAACATTTCTTCCATCGGGTGAAATGAAAGCCACCTTTGTACTTTCGGCAAAGGTGGCGCTAGGCCATTGCACCAGAAACACCGATAGGGCAAAAACAAGTATCACCCTTACAGAATTCCAGGCGTATTTCTTGCGCATGCGGCAATTGTACGGGTTGTTATTCAAAGGGGTGGGGTTAGGCTACCCCCATGACCAAAGCATCGGCCCAGGTGGAGTTCACCTTATGGCTAACGCAGCGCCAAAGCATGTTGATACGTGCTGCGCGCACTATCTGCTTTGATGCGCAAAATGCTGAAGATGTTTTGCAAGAAGCGTTAATGGATGTCTTTGAGCGCTGGGACAAAGTAAGCAAACATGAAAACCCTGAGGCTTATGTCATCCGTGTGATGGTTTCAAAGCACATCGATATGCGTCGCAAGTGGGCCAAGCGCCGTGATGAAAAAGAAGTCAGCTTTGATCTACCCGAAGAAGTCTTACAGATTTCAGATCAATCAGATGATGTTTTGCAGCGTTTATTGGTGCAATCAGCGCTCAAGTCTTTGAGTGGAATGCAAAGAGCTGTTTTGGTGTTGACATATGAGTATGGCTTTGTTTTGCGTGAGGTGGCAGAAGTTTTAGAGATTCCAACCGGCACAGCTGCCTCCCACCTTGCACGTGGCAAGGCAGCAGTTGCCGCACACATTGGTCTGATGCCAGAGTTAGAGAAATCTTTTAAGAAGCCAATCTCTAAGGCAGGTATGAGTAAAGAGATAGAAAATGAAGTTGTAACAGCAGAGGTGGTGGACAATGAGTGATGTAGAGCCATTAATCCGCCGCGAACTGCAGTGGATGGCGCTCGGTACGCTGGAAGACAAAGATCTTGCGTCGATAATTATCGCTAAATCTCGGCGCAGAAGGCTGCGCCGCTGGGCGTCGATGTTTGGGTTTGCACTTGTAGTCTCTGCTGTTTCAATTCAAGGATATCTAGTTGTCAATAATCTCCTTAACTCAGAGAGCACTACTACTTCTACTTCCTCTGGCACCTATGAGAACTCCTCAGTTGAGCCTACGAGTGAACCTGTGGCACCAACCCAAAATTCCTCACCCAAGGGTGCACAAATCCGGGGGGTTATTTCGGATTACCCAGTGACGTGGGAAGAATCAATCGGAGATCTGAGCGCAATTTCCAAAGCTGGTGGGCTTGGGGACACTCTGGGGGGTTTAACTGCGCAAGGGTTGCACGTAACATGGACTAACTGCCGTGTTGGGAAATGCCCAACGACCTGGACGCTCAGCGCTGTTAACAAGACGGGGGACATAATTTTCGTGGCACCTTCACTGATGGTTTACGTGGATAACTCTCCACTTGTTAGTTCTTCACGTCCACTCAGCGTTGTCCCAGGTGCCAACGTCAACCTTGTCTTCTCTTTCCCTGAGTTTAAAGACATAACCAATGTGGGCAATAAAGCCACATGGCAATGGAACTGGTTCTTAACGGTGGCCCGATGAAAAAAACAACTCTTACTCTTCGCTCTGTATTTGTCGCAATCACATTGATTGCCCAGTTAATTGTGGGCGTGCAAGCAGCTCATGCCGAAGTTGTATTGCCTAAAGGCTCATGGCTCAACTGTGCCAGCGCATCTGATACGTATTGCATTGACTCTGTTTCAGTAATTCCAACAACTGGCAAAATGCTGGCGCTCTCATGGACAACATCAGGTTCAAATGATGCTGCAGCTAACCCTGCCATCACTTCTGGCAAAGCTCTTCCTGGACGCTGGACTAACGCCTCTTGGGCAACTCTTGGTTTAGGTAATGCCGGTTATGATGGACTTTATATTGATGCAAAGGCAGCAAATGAATTTGTGCCATGGGTATATGTGGATGCACAGCCAACTCTTTCTAGTTCAGGCGCAGTTAAGTTAGCAGCTCAAGCAGCTAACGCTAATTACGCTGCAAATCTTGATCAAGCTATAACAATCTCAATAAAGTTGCGCTTAGGTGATTTCCAAAGCGGTGTGACATTTGGTGTGGGCAGCGATGTTTCAGTTGAAACCACCGTATCTGGCGGTGTGACATCAATGGTTATTGAAGGCAACCCAGTCATGGTGCCTTTGGCAAAATCAAGTAAAGACTGCACAGGCAACACAGGCGTTGCCGCAACTCTTATTCGCCAATTCCAAACAGTTATCGTTCCTCAAAATGATCCTTTGGGCTTTAATGTTGCAGGTGCTTCAGGTGCGCTCTACATCGGCTCTAACGGTTTGTGCAAGCTTTCAACACCTGTCTGGAACGCTGAGACAAAGCGTTTCAAATACACCGCTAGCGCTCCGCGCCTTGCCCCAGATGGAACAACTGTTAATAAGGGTTTCTATCGTGCGATCATCCCCATCGCCGATGCCAAGCTTTTCTGGGGTCTTACTAATCCCAACGATGCCGCTAAAGCGTTGATCGTTTCAATCATTACTTCTGATGCCGGCTCCAAAGTGGCCTTAAGTTCAATCTCGGTCAATAAAACCAATATCGTGATCGAGGTTTCTAACTTTGACTTTCCTGATCCAGCCCTAGATATTGCACTCAACCCGAACTACACCGGGAGCAGTGCTGCCACTGAGGCCAACCAAAATAGCTCTGGCCCGGCAGCCACCGGCACCAGCAAGACAGCTGCCAATAACCAGGTGGTGACTGCGGCTAAGGCCAAAACGACCACGATTACCTGCGTGAAGGGCAAGACCACAAGGAAAGTCACTGCAGTTAAGCCTGTGTGCCCTAAGGGATTCACCAAAAAGAAATAAAACCACCCCTATCTGCATAATTTGGGGGCTGTTCTGCGGTGCAACTCATAAGTAAACTCGGCCAAAAGCCATATCGCTCCTGGGGGTAAAAATGAAGAAGTTCACAGTAAGCCGCGTAGTAGTAGCGGTTGCAGCATTGGCAATGTTGGCCAATGGCATTGCACCATCTAGCGCGGCAACTCTGCGCGTTCCTAAGACAGCATTTCCTGCTTGCGCAGTTCAAAATGGTGTTTATTGCATTGAGTCAGTCACAGTAACGACTGCTCAAGGAAAAGTTGTTCCTTTGCAGTGGGTTGCAAATGGAGTTGCAGTTCCGGGACAAAGTGCCACTAATGGCATTTCCTTTGCACCAATTGCAAAGGTAGTAAAGGGAATTGTTAAAGAAAATGGTTGGTGGACTACTCAGTATCAGAGAGAAGCTCTAGCTGCCGACACAACAGTATTTGCTGATATTTCATCTTTGGTTGGCACAGCTGAGTTCCCTGAAATTGGCGCTCGCTATGACTCAGCAACTAAGACTTATGACATCACTAAGCCAGTTGACGCATTTGGCGCAATTATTGATTGCTGGGATTCAAAGACTAATACTTCATCAAAGCAAGCATTTAGTAGCTGTTATAAAGGCGCAGTTGCTGCTGTTAATGAGGCAGAAGTTAAGTTCATCTTTAACTACTCAACAACAGCTCTTGCGGCAGCAGCAGCAAAAGATCTAGATGCTGCAACTTGGGTAGACCTCAAGGATTTAGCAGCTCAAGGTCAACAGCCTGCAGTTAATGCTCGCTACGATGCAACTAAGAAAACTTTTGACAAGTTGATACCTTTGTACACTCCAGTGTGGGTTACAAATAATTCATTAATCAATGGTTGGGATGTTGCCGGTACTCCTGCAACACTTCCAACAATCGTTCCAGTGACTCCAGCTCCTTCAGCATCAGCATCAACTGGCTCTGTGGCCACAGCACCTGCACCTGTAGATCCAAATGCTGCTCCAGCTGATGCTGTAGCTGGTGCAACATCTGCACCAGATGCACAAGGTGTTGTACCTGCTCCACTTGCACCAAATGAGCAGACTGCAGTGATGCCACCAGTAGAAGCTGGCCGCGCCCTTGCAGGCCGCTGGACTTCACCACTATGGAACACACTTGGTCTAGGTTCAATTGGTTATGACGGATTGTTTGTAGATGCCAAGGCAGCTAACGAGTTCGTTAACCATGTATTTATTGACGTTGTTCCAACGTTGACTGCAACTGACAATAAAGTCAATCTTGCTGGTCAACCAGGAAACAAGATTTATGCAGTCAGCCTTGACTCTGACATCGTTATCTCAGTAAAGGTTCGCACCGGTGATATCAAGACTGGTGTAACTGTTGCGGTGGGTGTCGATACCTCTGTGACTTCAACAGTTGGCCAAGAGTTCACAACTCTTACAGTTGAAGGAACTGCAGTAACTGTTCCTTTAGCTAAGTCTGCAGCTGATTGCGCTGGTGAAACCGGAGTTGCAAAGGCTATGGTGCGACAGTTCCAAACCTTGATCATTGTCCAAAATGACACGTCAGGCTTTGGTGTCGAGGGAACATCAGGCAATATGTATGTTGGCTCAAATGGTGTCTGCTCATTGAGCACACCAACATGGGATCCAACAGCGAAGTCATTTAGTTGGACAACTGCAGCTCCACACTTTGCACCTGATGGAACAACAGTTAACCGTGGTTTCTATAAGGCTGTCATTCCTTTCAAGGATGCAGCACTTCTATGGGGATTAACTAATCCAGCAGATGCAGCAACTGCACTGACAGTCTCTATTGCTACAGAAGCTGGTGGATCTTCAGCAGCTATCGCAGTGGTCTCTGCAAAGAATGGAAATATCATCATCGATGTTTCTGGCTTCGAGTACTCAAAGCCACGTCTAACAATCATGATGAAGAAGGGGTATAAAGCTTCTAACAAGAAGATTTCATCCCTTGCAGCACCTAATTACACAATCACTTGTGCACGCGGTGCCACAACCAAGAAGGTAAAGGGAACCAAGCCTGTATGTCCTAAGGGATATAAGGCAGTCGGCCCCCGCACCTAAGTAGATAAGTAAGTGCGGGCCGCTCCTAAGATCTCATTAGGAGCGGTTCGCACTATCTAATTTCAACTGCAGTTATTACAAGGTGAGGGAGAACATGAAGCGCTTTACTAAGCTTTTTGTAGCGCTGTTCTTGGCTTTTGCCGTGACAGCCCCCATTACAACTGGAGCCATTGCTAGTACTGGCGAACTTGGCCCAACATGGCCAATTCCCGATGACGGCGAACTCGGACAACACACATTTAGCTTTACCGATTTGTATGGAGAGTCATCTTCAAATCTTTACACCAAGAACTACAAGCCTCGCCAAACCGAAAAACCAACCTGTACTTCCATCGCAGATCCAATCTGCGCCGATGGTTATGGCTATGAAGCAATTTTGCCTCAGTGCACAAGTGATTCTGATATCAATTGCATTGCAGATTTTGGTATTACTGATGCATCAGCAAATTTCATCAGTGCGAAATTTAGTCGCTACTTTCCACTCAAAGCCCTGAATGCCTTTGAAGGCTCACCTGCCCTTGGAGTTCCAACTGGTGCAACGGGAAGTGTGTATTCATTGCCGGAGGCAGAGTTTGGGGCAAGTAATCTTTATTTTGTTCGTGTGTTTACTCGTGGCGGGGGAAATGCTCAAGGTCGAGCAAAGTTAAGCTCTTTAGATATTCAGGTGTATCCAGTTAATTACAAAGATGGCTTTTGGGGTGACAATGCAAAAGATGCGGGCTTGCAGTCATTTACTGACGGCACACACTTAACACCTGGCTGGAGCTTTGCAGCTCCAGGACCTACGAACGGTGCTTTTTGTGTTGCTAACTCTGTAACTGAAAAGAAGTGTTTGCAGCGCTATGAATTCCCATCAAATAAGCGCTATTTCCTAAAGCTTAGAATGAGCGAAGTTCCCTCTGGCTGGCTGCATGGAAGAGTGTCAAAGCAAGAAATTTCAATTACTACAAGCGGAAATAGTTCAACTCTCTTGATTCAAGGTGAACCGGTATCTGTTCCTGCCGTTTACAAGATGTATAAATGGAATGAAATGCCAGCAGGGTTGCAATCTCAATATGACGTAAACTCTGGTTTTTATATCAATGATCCAGCACGAAATGAGCCAAATCAGTCTGGACCTGGTGGTCGTAGCGCACCTAACGCTGATCCACTTAAGCGTAATGTGGTCATTCAGCCTGATGCCTGGAACCCGCTAGGCATGGATCAATTAAAACTGCTCCTACCTTTAGTCAATGATCAAGCAACTGCCGTGCTATCTAGCTGGACTATTAGAACTTTATCTGAAAATGAAATGTCTGGTTCTAATCAGTGCTTTAACGACACATCAAAAATCACAGGCATGGTTGCGACAAATGCAACAAACTATTCAGCAGGTCCTCCTGCCTTTGATACTGCTTCTCAATCTCTTGTTTACAAAGTCTCTGCGCCTCACTTAACCGATAAAAAGGTTGTCTTTGAGGGAACATATGATTTAAGCATTCCATCAGATGTTGCACGTTGTATTTATAAGTTCTCGAACGCTCCTATTAAGGCAGATATCTCTATTGTTGCCCCAGATGGCACAGCCAAGGTTGCAACCACCACATTGGTAGAGCGAAATGGTTGGCTGCGCCTTTCTGCAAATGGCTTTACTTTCTCTTCTCCTATTATTCAAGTGAAGATGTTCCAGGATGCTCCGGCACCAACTCCAACTCCAACTCCAACTCCAACGCCTACTCCGACTCCAGAACCAACACCAACACCAACTGTGGTTGTAACGCCAACCCCAACTCCTAAGCCAACGGTTGCTAAGAAGATCACCATTACTTGTGTTAAGGGAAAGCTAACTAAGAAAGTAACTGCTGTGAAGCCTGTTTGTCCAAGTGGGTACAAAAAGAAGTAAAAAATCTCTGCATTTTTAAACTACTAAGGAAGCAATAAGGAGGGTGAAAGTGAAGATCAATAAATTAGTTGTGGTGTTTGCACTCTCGATCTCTCTTCTAGCCCCAATGTTTTCAACCTTTGCTGCTGACTACCCAGAAGGCGTTCCTGCGCCTAACCGCGAATGTGGAAGCGTTGCTGGCGGAACAGCTAAAGATTCAATTACTGGCAAGGATTTAATTTGTAAGACCAATGGAACTAAAAACACGTGGCAGAACGCTGATGGAACAGTAGTTCCAGAGACAACTGCCCAGATCCCAGGTGGAATTGATCCAGCTAAAGAGCCAGCACCTGTTGGTGAAAATGATGAGCAGTGGATTGCTCCAGATCCAACTTCTGCCAACACTATTGGCTATGTAGCTAATGAAAACCTTTTCTTTAAGAGTCAGCAATCTTCCTTTGCCTCCTTTACGCAAAACTCCTCTGGCACCATCACAGCCGTTGAGCTGTGTAAGGATGCGAGTTGTGCCTATAACTCACTACAAAGATTTGATGCAGTTCTACCGCAGTGCGGCAGTGTTGCATCTAACTGCATCAGTGAAGTCTTTGCTAAAGATGAAGCCGGAAAAGCCGTTGCCGTTAAAGTCATTGGTGCTTATCCAGAGCTAACTCCTGATGTCTTTACGGGAAATCCTTCAATCAACTTGCCATCTGGCTCTGTGCCATTACTTGTTGAGATTGCCTCTAAGCCACACGCTGGTGGCACCACATACATGGTGAGAGCAGTTGTTAATGGATTTAGAGATAAGAGTAAGAACCACAGCAAGTTTGTTATAGAAAACTTTGTTACACAGATTTATGCAGTGAAAATTGTGTCAGGCAAATTTGCAACAAATTCAATGTCAGCAGATGTCACCCGCTATAACAAAGGTGATCGTCCTTATGAGAACCCAGGAAGTAGAGCAGCAGAGATTTGTGCAGCTTCCTCTGATACTAAGTGCGCTTTGAGTTACCCACTCCCAGAAAACCTCTCATTGGGTGTGGAAATCAAGTTCTCTGAAGGTGTATCTGGTTGGCTCCGTGGGCGCGTAAAGAAGCCTGCAGTAACAATTACAGGTGATGCAGCAACTGGGCAAACTCTACGTATGGAGGGCTTTGCCATCCATGTCCCATCTATCTATAAGTGGATTTCAAAATCTCCACTTCCTGCATCTCTTGCTACTTTTTATAAAGATGGACTACCTGTCACAGGCCAGCACTTCATTTTAAGTGGAAGTGATGGAACTAAGCCTGAAAACATGATTACCCAATACGGCGGAGCCGGCTTTAAAGATAAGTACCAATGGGATGAATTCCTAGCGTGGTTGCCTGTTGTGGGAGACAAGGCAGCAGTAAATCCAACCTTCTGGAATATGGGAACTATGTCTAATTGGGATGATCAAGTGAACAAAAACAATCCTTGTTTTGAATCTGCAACCAATCTTGTGGGCATTGTTACAACTAATGCCACACAGTTCCTAGAAGGCCCACCAGATTTCATTGCATCCACCGGCACCTTGGACTACCAAGTAGCTGCGCCACACTTCACACCAACTGGTGATCTTTTTGCTGGCACGTATGACTTAGTTATGTCTTCTGCCGTTGCACGCTGTCTCTATAAGTTCAGTGCAGCCCCAGTAAAGGCAACAGTCTCAGTTGCAGGTGATTCAGCTAGCAAAGTTGTTACAACTTTCCTGAGTGAATCAGCTGGCTGGTTGCGCCTTGGTGCTTATGGTTTTTCATTTTCTAGCCCAACAATCAAAGTGAAGTTGACTCAAGATGCTGTGGTAAGCACACCTGTGAAAGCTACAGCTAAAAAAACCACCATTACCTGCGTGAAGGGCAAGACAGCAAAGAAAGTCACAGCCATTAAGCCAACTTGTCCAGCAGGGTATAAGAAGAAGGCTTAACTAACTGAGCTCTCACTGCTAACCTGCCTCACATGACCTACGACGTTCACAAGATTCGCTCCCACTTTCCTTCACTCAACACTGGCCTTGCATACTTTGATGGCCCTGGGGGCTCACAGGTTCCGATGGTTGTTGGAGCAGCAATTGCTCACGCAATTACTAAGCCAATCTCTAATAGAAACACCAATACAGAATCTGAAAAGAACGCTGAAGAGTATGTAGTGGGCTTTCGCGAAGCTGTTGGCGATCTCATTGACGTTGACCCACGTGGTGTTGTTTATGGACGCTCCTGGACCCAACTCACCTACGACTTCTCTCGCACATTGGCTAAGAACTGGGGACCAGGCGATGAAATAGTTGTCTCTCGCCTTGATCATGATTCAAATGTTCGTCCATGGATTCAAGCAGCAGAAGCTGTTGGTGCAACGGTGCGCTGGGCAGAGATTGATGTGAAAACAACTGAAGTGAGCGTGGCAGCAGTTGAAGCGGTTTTATCTCCTAAGACAAAGCTAGTTGCAATTACTGGTGCTGGTAACACCATTGGTACTAGACCTGATTTAAAGGCAATTGGTGTTGCTGTGCACAAGGTGGGAGCGCTGTTTTATGTCGATGGCGTGCACTTAACACCACATGCAGCTATTAGTGTTAAGGACATAAGCGCTGATTTTTTTGGTTTCTCTTTCTATAAGTTAATGGGACCACATTGTGCGGCCCTGGCAGCCTCCCCAGCACTCCTTGAGACCCTCTCTAATGACAAGTTATTACCCGCTACCAATGTTGTCCCAGAGCGCTTTGAGTTCGGCACATTGCCCTATGAGCTTATGGCTGGATGTATTGCAGCAGTCAATTTTATTGCCGAGATGGCGCCAGGTAATGGTGTGACTAGGCGCGAGAAGATCGTTAACTCAATGAACGCTCTAGAAAAATATGAAGATGAACTACTGGAATATCTTGAGAGCTCTGTTGCTTCATTACCCGGAGTGGTTTTGTATGGCCACGCCAAGCACCGCACACCAACAATCTATTTCTCTTTTGCCGGACATAACAGCGTTGATATCTATAAAGCTATGGCGCTAAAAAGCGTCACGTTGCCTGCATCAAATTTTTATGCCCTA
>Ga0209596_1003928_pt1 | contig 11487 bp, 9 predicted proteins | sample M_130807_MF_Meta_FD_187314 | JGI IMG/M metagenome (GOLD analysis project Ga0209596, IMG submission 187314) | Freshwater microbial communities from Lake Montjoie, Canada to study carbon cycling - M_130807_MF_MetaG (SPAdes) (version 2) | ecosystem: Environmental > Aquatic > Freshwater > Lake... | reverse complement strand
GTGGCGCAGATGTTGCGTGGATCGAAACCATGTCTGCGCCGGAAGAGGTGCGTGCAGCGGCAATGGCGGCGATCAAAGTTGGCATGCCCTATGTGGCGACGATGTCGTTTGATACTGCTGGTCGCACGATGATGGGCATAATGCCGAGCGCCCTCGAACAAATATTTGATGGACTCGACCCACAACCACTTGCAATCGGTGCCAACTGTGGTGTCGGCGCGTCCGACATGCTCGTGTCTGTCTCGGAGATGAAAGGGTTTGTCATTCCAGTTGTTGCAAAGGGCAACTGTGGCATACCCAAGTTTGAGGGCGTGACTATTAAATATTCGGGCACTCCAGAGTTGATGCACACTTACGCCGGAATGGCAGTTGATGCAGGGGTGCGCATTGTGGGTGGATGTTGCGGCACCTCACCAGAGCATCTTGCTGCGATGCGTAATGCACTCGACACGCATGTGTCTGGTGCCACGCCAACAACCGAAGAGATCATTGACAAAATTGGGCCTCTCACCAACTCGGTGCCAACGATTGCGGATACATCTACCAGGGACGCTCGCCGTCGCCGATCAAAGGACTGATTTACTTGAGTCGCCAACTTTTCATCGCACCTGGATATGAGAGTGTTGCCAAAGTATTCGGCAAATATCACAAAGACGAATTGGCTGGTGCATCATTTGCGGCAACGGTAAATGGTACGCAAGTTGTCGACTTGTGGGGTGGTGCTAGAGCTGATGGCTCAGCATGGAGTGACGACACGCTTTGTGTTATCGCATCTGGCACAAAGGGCATCTGCGCTGTTGCGGTATTGATGTGTGTCGAACGCGGCCTGATCAATCTTGAAGCCCCGATCGAATCTGTTTGGCCCGAGTTTGCTGCGGGAGGTAAAGGGCATGTGCTCATTGGTGACGCACTGGCACACATGGCCGGAGTGCCAGGTATTGAGCGCAAGATTACTGCGGAGGAGATATCTGACCCAATAATGATGGCTCAATTGTTGGCCGAGCAACATCCATTTGTGCCAGTTGGTTCACCCACGTATCACGCACTCACATTTGGCTGGATTGCTAGCGAATTGGTGCGTCGCACAGATGGCAGATCTATAGGCACGTTTGTGCGCGAAGAGATTGCACAACCGTTGCAACTCGACTTGCATATCGGTGCAGCGGATGACGTTTTGCCTCGCATCACAAAAACCACTCGTGCCAAAAATTACAACTACACGGCGTTGTTGCCAGGTTCGGCTATCGACCCTCGTCTACTGCATGTGTATGGCATGACTCCAGTTGAACTCTCTGAATCCCCAGACTTTGCAAAGATCGAGTTGCCGGGAGGCGGAGGTGTGGCAAGCGCATATGCAATGAGCCGCTTGTACGCAATGCTTGTCAATGGCGGACAGTTGGACGGTGTGCGACTGCTGCAACCCGAGACAATTGAGATTGCGCGGCGCGAGCGATCAGTGGGCAACGACGCACTCTCAGGACGACAGTTGCGTTTTGGTATTGGTTTTGAGATCAACCCAAATCCTTCGCGACTTGGCATGGCGCCAGACGCTTTTGGTCACACTGGGGCGGGCGGGTCTACGCACGGAGCATGGCCAAGCATGAACACAAGTTTTTCGTATGCAATGCGCGAGTTTCAGACCGAAAACAGCGACTCACGAGCGTTTGAACTACTCGATGTGCTCGACGAATGCGTGATGCGTCAGTCAAAGAAAAAATAACTGCAGTCCGCAAAAAACTATGGCGACACAAGCAAAGATCAAGAATGGTTTTGTACCAAAAATTTGTGTGCGCTGTGGTCTGTCGTTTGAGTGGCGCAAAAAATGGGCCAAAAATTGGGATGAAGTTAAATATTGCAGCACGCGGTGTCGTGACGACAAATAATGATGAGGTTATTTACCCTGCCACTTTGGTGGGCGCTTTTCAGCGAATGAAGCGGGACCTTCAATGGCGTCCTGTGAATCAACTGCTTTCCTGTAGGCAGGGTTAACTCGCATCTGCTTCATTGCCTCTTGAATATCAACATTTTCTAGTGTGCGGTTGAGTTCAAGTACCGCGGCAACACTGAGCGGGGCAGACAAACAAATTTCGGCAGCCAACTGACGTGCACTCGTCATCAGATCGGCGAGCGGCACGACGCGATTTACGATGCCCCATGACTCTGCTTCAGCCGCAGAAAGCCTTCGGCCGCCAAAGATGATCTCGTTAGAGAGTTGGCGGGGCATGAGGCGTGGTAATCGCACGGCTCCTGCGTCGGGCAACACGCCTACGCGTGTTTCGGGCAGAAAGAATTGTGCGTGGTCTGCAGCAACGATGAAGTCTGCAGCCATTGCGATCTCGAAACCGCCACCCACAGCCATGCCGTTGACGGCTGCAATAATCGGCTTGTTGCGATTGGGCAACTCGGGAAAGCCGCCAAAACCACCCACTCCGTAGTCGGAGTCAAATGCTTCGCCGTCAGCGGCCGCGTTTAAGTCCCATCCTGCAGAGAAAAACTTTTCGCCTGCAGCAGTAAAAATAGCCACTCGATGTGTCGGTTCAGAATTGAAAGCCGAAAAAATCTCGCTCAGTTCACGACTTGTTGCCGCATCAATGGTGTTTGCCTTAGGGCGGTCAAGAATGATTTCGAGAATTGATCCAGTTCCTGCAGGAGTGGTTGACGTGCTCGTTGTAATCGGCATCACATTCTCGTTTCGCTATTTGGTTTCTTCAATGAGCAGCGCATCAACTGCAATTGCAGACGTTGTTGTGGCGAGTACCGGATTGAGTTCGACTTCCACAACCGAAGAGCCTACGACAGCTTGTTGCAGTGCAGTCACCACGTCGACAAGTGCTTCGATGTTTGCTGCAGGCTTGCCTCTATAGCCATTGAGAATTGGCGCGATGCGTAGTTGTTGCAAAGCAGCACGAATGTCGGCGTTGGTCGCTGGCGCGAGCAAACACTGCGTGTCACGCCACAATTCGGTGAGCACTCCGCCCGCGCCGAGCGTGATCATCCAACCAAGCGGGGCAGTGCGGCGAATACTCACCAGCACTTCGGCAACAATGCCCGTGACAGTTTGTTCCACCAAAAACTCGGTGATGCTGGCTGGCATTGAGGCAATTGAAGCCTGCAGTTGATCGGTGCTTTGCAGACCAACTGCGACCGCGCCAGACTCACTTTTGTGGGCAAGCCCCAGGCCCTTGAGGGTGATGGGGTAACCAATTCTCGTTGCAGTGGCAACAACGGTCTCGCGTGTGCATCGAGCACCCTGTGGCACGGCGACGTTCCAGGTGCCCAAGCGTTCTTTGGCACGTGCCTCATCAACAATGACTGTGTTGCCGGGTGCGCTCACGATTGCCGGTGCATTCTGTGGTGCATGTTGGCCAAGCCAAGCACATCGGTCAAGTGCCACGAGTGTTTCGCGCAAGCCTTGCGCTGGTGTCATGCCGAGTGCGGTAATCGAATTGCGCATTGATTCCGAAAAACATTCTGGAATTGTGGCAACGATGATGCCGCGTCGCTTGGTGACGGCGCTTGCTGCAGCAAAGGCTTCGGCCGCTACAACCCAACTGCTGGCATCTTGATCTGGGCGGGGAGGTGCATCGAGCAATAAAATCGTTGCGTCGTGTTCGCCACGCATCGTTTCCGAAAACGTGCGAGTCATAGCCTCTTTGTCGCCCCACATAAACGTGTGATAGTCAAACGGATTGCCTACCGAAACGAGTTCGGTCAACGTAGATTCGATCCGAGTGCGTTGCTCGTCTGGGAAAGGCGCAAATACTAAGTTTGTAGCTTCGGATAAATCAGCAACGAGCGAAGCCTCGCCGCCCGAGCACGACAACGATGCAATACGGTAACCCGAGAGCGGCCCACCGTTGTCGAGCAATTTGAGTGTCTCAAGAAGTTCGGTTGGTGTTTCTACAGTTGCAACACCACAACGGTCAAAGAATGCTGCATATGCCTGACGATTGCCGGCCAGCGATGCGGTGTGCGATGCAGCGATCAGTGCGCCTGCTTCTGACTTGCCAGTTTGCAATGCGACAATGCGCTTATTGCGCGCAAATGCCTCTTGTGCAAGAGCCGCAAAGCGAGGTGCATCACGAATTGCTTCGATAAACATTCCAATAGCGGTCACGCGCTCGTCGTGGATAAATGTCTCGAGCACGTCTTCAATGCCACCGCCAGCTTGGTTGCCAACCGTGACCATGTATGCCATGCGCAAATTGCGTTGTTGCATCGTGAGGTTGATGCCAACGTTGCCACTTTGCGAGATCATGCCAACTCCACGGCCAACCGAAACGCAACCGTGCTCGTCGGGCCATAAGGCAACACCGTCCAGCGTGTTGATAAAGCCGTAGCAATTTGGTCCGAGCAGTGGCATGTCGCCAGCAGCAAGGACAAGTTGTTGTTGCAAGTCAGTATCGCCGGTTTCAGAGAAACCCGATGCGTAACAGACTGCGCCACCAGCGTTCATTTTGCTCAGTTGTTTCACAGCGTCCAGTGTGAGGTGACGGTTGACGGCAACAAATGCTGCGTCTGGCACACCAGGTAAGTCATTGACTGAAGCAAAACACGCAACACCATGCATCTCTTTGCGAGTTGGGTGCACTGGCCAAATCTCGCCAGAGAAACCAAGCTTTTGACATTGCCTCACCACTGCAGCAGCGGGGTTGCCACCGATGACTGCGATGCTCTTTGGATTGAGCATGCGGGCGAGAGCAGTGTGCACTTGCGGCATGTATCAGCCGCCAAACTCGCGCAAGAGACCGCGCGAAATGATGTGGCGCTGAATCTCGCTCGTGCCGTCCCAAATGCGATCAACTCGTGTATCGCGCCACATGCGCTCGAGGGGCAATTCGTCCATTAAGCCCATGCCGCCGAATATTTGGATGGCTTCGTCGGTCACAAATTGGCACATCTCGCTCGCAAATACTTTTGCCATTGCAATCTCCGAATCATCAAACTTGCCGTGCGCATCATTCCATGCTGCACGAAGCGTGAGTAATTCCGCAGCGTCAAGTTGTGTTTTCATGTCGGCCAACTTAAATGACACACCTTGAAACTTGCCGATCTGCTGGCCAAATTGTTCGCGCGTGGCTGCCCACTCGGTTGCGAGCCGCAGCGCACGACGAGCACGACCCACACAAACAGCAGCGACCTGCAGTCGTGTTGCACCGAGCCATGTATTGGCTACATCAAAACCACCGTGGACCTCGCCAAGCACTTTGCTGTTTGGAACGCGGCAGTTATCGAAGTTGATGATGAGGTTGTGATAGCCCGAGTTGGAGACACAGTTGTATCCAGCAACACGCTCGCATCCAGGCGTATCGAAGTCGACAAGGAAACCGGTGATCTTTTTCTTTGGACCCTTTGATGTCTGTTCTTCGGCGGTTGCCGCAAACAGGATCACGTAGTCGGCCATGTCGGCATGCGAAATAAAATGCTTTGTTCCATTGATCACCCAGTCGTCACCGTCGCGCACGGCCGAACACTTCATGCCTCGCATGTCAGATCCAGCGTCTGGCTCACTCATAGCCAGGCAGTCCACTCGGTCACCTGCAATGGTGGGGATGAGGTATTCCTGAATCTGACTTTCTGTGCATGCGCGCAAGATATTGGACGGGCGAGCAACGATGTAATGCAATGCATACGATGTTGCGCCAAACTCACGGTCAACCAAAGTGGTGTCAAACGAATCAAGACCGCCTCCGCCGTATTCGGTAGGCATATTGCACGCATAAATGCCTGCAGCTATTGACTTCTTTTTGATTTCTTCTTCGAGTTCTTTTGGCACGTGGCCAAGCTTCTCAATGTGCTCTTCGTGGGGGATGAGTTCGCGCTCAACAAATGATCGCGTAGTGGCAACAATGGCTTCTTGTTCGTCGGTGAGCGCAAATTGCATGGGGTTCCTTTGTTCGTCTTTGTTTTCGTGCTTGGCTTACTTTTTCTTGATCTTCATTATTCTGCCAACATCTTCTGGTGTCGGGAGTGTTGAGTGGCTTGACATGATCGCATCCAGTGCAGCAGCAACGTGGGGCAGTATCGGCGCAGACTTGCCTGCGTTCATGTCAACATGCACCAACATCTGCTCGGTGGTTGAAAGCCTCTTGCCGTTGTCGCCATTGAACATGGTGTGATGAATGTGTAGACGTTTTGCATCCACATCCAACACTCGCGTTTCAATGCGAAGAGGTTCATTCAAAAAAGCCTCGTCCCCGTAGACGATGTGTGTTTCGACTGTATAAAACGAATTGCCAGATGCTCGGTATGCGTCGTTGTCGCCAATGTAGGTAAACAGTGCGTCGGAACCCCAACCAAAAGCCGACAAATATGCGGCCTCTGTCATGTGACCGTTGTAGTCAACCCACTCTTGCTCGACAAGACACGAATAGATGTTGAGGGGCGCGGGAACCACATCGCCTGGCTGCCATGGGGCGAGCGGCGAGACGCTGCTACTTTGCGGGGCGTTCGCCGACATGTCGACCGATACCGATTGGGGCAGGAAGTTTTGCATGGGCATCAGCAATTGGCTTGAGCAACGCAAACATTTCGCTGCCCATTGGTGATGTCTTACCAGTTGATGTGTCGACATGCATAAACAGGTGCTCGGCAGTAAATGCCACAACGCCGTCTTCGCGCACGACTTCGGACCACAGGTGGATGCGTTTCTCATCGTATGAAGAAACACGAGTGAGCACCTTGATCTTGTCTCCAGCGCGCGTTTGGTCAAGAAATCTTGAGTGTCCTTCAACGGTATAAAACGTGCGACCAGTGGCGAGGTATTCGGGCGTAAAGCCAATCGCTCGGAAAAACGTGTCGCTTGCTTCGCTCACGAGTTGCGAATATCGCGAGTCGTTGGTGTGGCCGTTGTAGTCCGTCCACTCGGCAGGAATAAACATCTCGTGCGAGACCGATGGTGCAAGTGGGTCGAGCACAGGTATTGGGCCACGACCAAACAACATCTTTTCGTAATCGGCCAGTACTTGGCCTGCTCCGTAATTTTGGTTGCGAAGTCCCTGAAACACGGAAACCAAACAATCGTCGCGCAACGCTTCGAGTTCGCGAATGGTTGCAGTTCCGGCTTGGTCATCGGATTGCGAAACAATCTTCTCGAGCAACACATCGTCAAGTTCGGGTACGTCCATCAACTTTGTCCAAGGCCACTTGAGAGACGGACCAAACTGCGCCATGAAGTGCCGCATGCCTGCTTCGCCACCGGCAATGCGATACACGAGGAATGTACCCATGAATGACCAACGCAAGCCTGGGCCAAAGCGCATTGCATCATCAATTTCTTCTGCTGTGGCAATGCCGTCATTGACCATCCACAACGCTTCGCGCCATAGTGCTTCCATGAGTCGGTCGGCAACAAAACCATCGATCTCTTTGCTCAGCATGAGTGGTCGCATACCGATTTGTGTGTACACCTCGCGCGCGCGTTCTTTTGTGGCTTGGGATGTGAGATCGCCACCACAGATCTCGACAAGCGGCATCAGATACACGGGGTTAAATGGGTGGCCGACAACAAAGCGCTCTGGGTTAACCATGTCTTTTTGTATTTGTGTTGGCAAGAGTCCAGAAGTGGATGAACCAAAAACGGTTGTCGGTGATGCTGCTTTACTTGCGCGTGCAAGTAATTCTTGTTTCAACTCCAGACGTTCTGGTGCGCTCTCTTGCACGAAGTCAACATCGGTCACTGCTTCTTCTGGTGAAGAGACAAATGTGATCGTGCCTTCTTGGGGCAGTGGTGCAAGTGTGAGTTTGCGATAGGCGCGGCGAGCGTTGCCCATAATTTCGCCCATCTTGCGAGTGGCTTGTGGGTCAATGTCGTACAACTTGACATCGACACCATTGAGCGCAAATCGTGCAGCCCATGCACCGCCAATTACACCGCCACCGAGCAGGCCAACAGTTTTCAATCCGGGAAGACCGCTCATTGCTGTCCCTTACGCGTGCTTTGTGAGCTGTAGTTTTTCGCGCACTTCGGCAGGTCCCATGACAGACACGTTCATGTTTTCCAAAATATTGACCGCGCGCTCGACGAGTTTGCCATTGGTGGCAAGTTCGCCTCGATTGAGATATAAGTTGTCTTCAAGACCAACGCGCACGTTGCCACCTGCAAGCACCGCTTGGGCAACAAACGGAATCTGCATGCGTCCAATTGAGAATGCAGAGAACACTGCTCCTGGCGGAATCTGATTGACCAGTGCCATAAATGTGTTTGTGTCGTCGGGCGCGCCGTATGCAATGCCCATGCACAACTGAATCATCACTGGGTCATCGAGCAATCCGTCTTTGATTAAATCTTTGACCATTACCAAGTGGCCAGTGTCAAAAACTTCAAGTTCTGGTCGTACACCAAGGTCTTGCACGATTTTTGCCATCTTGCGCAACACACTTGGCGTATTCGTCATCACATAGTCACCGCCACTCGAGAAGTTCATCGTGCCGCAATCGAGTGTGCAAATTTCTGGAAGTAGGCGAGTGACGTGATCGAGGCGCTCTGTTGAGCCAACCATGTCGGTGCCAGCGGCAAGTGGAAACACATCTTCGTCTCCGCCAAGCACCAAGTCGCCACCCATGCCAGCAGTCAGGTTGATCACCACGTCGGTGTCTGATGATCGCACACGATCAACAACCTCGGCATACAGTTCGGTGTCGCGCGAACCGAGTCCGGTTTGCGGGTTACGCACGTGAATATGCACCACCGCGGCGCCTGCTTTGGCGGCTTCGATGCACGAGTTGGCAATCTGTTCTGGGGTGACGGGTACCTTGTCGCTCTTGTGCGCGGTCTCTCCAGAGCCTGTAACGGCGCAGGTGATAAATGCTCCCCAATTCATAACTTTCCCCTTCAATTCAGATGGTTGTCAGACAAAACTGCCTGTGATTGCCAATGTTTGTAACGGCTTTATTAGGTTAGTGCCGATGCCTGAAATAGCCAAAGCCCTGTGGATGCCAACAGATGAGCACATCGCTCAGTCTCGAATGAATCGATTTGCAAAGAGGGTCAATAAATCGGCCGATTTGCATGCATGGTCAGTTGCTCAACCCAGCGAGTTTTGGTCTGAGGTATGGGATGAGTGCGCAATGGTGGGAACAAAAGGTGATCGAACGTTTGTACCAAATGCTGCAGGATCGCCAATCTCTACAGCCAAGTTTTTTCCTGATGCACAACTCAGTGTGGTTGAGAACTTTTTACAGAATTGCCTCAATGGAAATGGCGCGAGTGAGGCACTCGTTGCCATCGATGAGAGAGGCTCAAGACGCAGTCGCACATGGGACGAGTTGTCATTGCGTGCGGCTGCTATCGCTGGGTCTCTTGAACAACTCGGTGTTGTTGCGGGCGACAGAGTAGTTGCATGGTTGCCAAACTCGATTGAGGCTGTCGAGGTCATGCTCGGCGCGGCGTCTCTTGGCGCCGTGTTTTCATCGGCATCACCTGATTTTGGGGCAAATGGTGTAACTGATCGCTTCGGGCAGATCGAACCCAAAGTGCTCGTAGCCGTTGATGGTTATCACTACAACGGAAAAGACTTTGATTGTCTGGAGCGCTTGACGCAAATTCGCACAGGCTTGCCAACACTTGTAGCCACAATTCTTGTGAGCAACGTAAGTGTGGGCGAGCACAGTCGCGATGGTTTGCTTGACTACGAATCGTTTGTGTCGAGTGGTATGGCATCGCCTGTTGCTCCACGCCGCTTTGGTTTTGATCACCCGTGGTATGTGTTGTACTCGAGTGGCACAACTGGTGTACCGAAATGCATTGTGCATCGCACAGGTGGTGTTCTGCTGCAGCACATGAAAGAACAGCAGCTGCATTGCAATCTTGGCATCGGCGATCGCATGATCTACTTCACTACAACAGGTTGGATGATGTGGAATTGGTTGGTGTCGGTGCTCGCAAGCGGAGCAACCGCTGTGTTGTTTGATGGAGCGCCAACAATGCCAAATACTGATCGGCTGTTTGACATTGTTGACAGCGAAAAAATCACGCTGCTTGGTGTATCGGCAAAATATATCGACTCTGTGCGCAAGGCTGGTATTGAGCCGCGTACATCTCACAGCCTGCAATCGGTGCACACCATTTGTTCCACTGGCTCGCCGCTTTCACCAGAAGGTTTCGACTGGGTGTACACATCGGTTAAACAAGACGTGCATCTCTCGAGCATTTCGGGTGGTACCGATTTGTGTGCGTGCTTTGTGGGGGGAGACCCAACGCGTCCTATATATAGAGGAGAGATACAGGGCCCGATGCTTGGCATGGCCAGTGATGCAGTCGATAGCAACTCAATCTCATTGATTGATCGACCAGGTATCGCAGGAGAGCTGGTCTGCCGTCAACCATTTCCTTCGACTCCACTTGGTTTTTGGAATGACGGCAGGGATGGCGCACCAGACCCGATGCAGCCCGGCCCAAAATATTTGAGCGCATATTTCGAGCGCATTCCTGGCATGTGGGCGCAAGGCGACTTTGCTTCGTGGACACAGCATCACGGAATGGTGATTCATGGTCGCAGCGACACCACGCTCAACCCGGGTGGCGTGCGCATTGGTACAGCAGAAATCACCCGCGTGGTTGAGCAGCACCCTGGCGTGCTCGAGAGTCTTGTGTTTGGGCAAGAGATCGACAACGATGTGCGCATCGTGTTGCTCGTACGGTTAGTCCAAGGCGTGACGTTGACCGATCAACTGATTGGCGACATTAAATCACGGATTCGCGTGGCGTGCACACCGCGGCACGTACCCGGCCTCGTGGTTGAGGTGTCTGATCTGCCCCGAACACGTAGCAACAAACTTGTAGAACTAGCTCTAGCCGATGCGGTCAATGGTCGACCCGTGCGCAATAGTGAAGCAATTGCCAACCCAGAGTGCATTTGGCAAATTGTCGATTTGCTCAAATCGCAACGCTAGGATTGCTCCGACTTCCTTTCCGAGGTAGCTCAGCTGGCAGAGCAACGGACTGTTAATCCGTGGGTCGTGGGTTCGATCCCCACCCTCGGAGCGCAAGGTTAAACGGGCCAGTAGCTCAGTGGTCAGAGCAGGGGACTCATAATCCCTTGGTCGTAGGTTCGATCCCTACCTGGCCCACAGGCAATTTTCGACCAAAAATCTTTGAGTGAAGAGGTGATCCAAGTGCCAAGCAGCAATCAGCCAGCCGAGTTTGACGACATCTTCGCCGCCAATCAGGCTTTTGCGAATTCGTTTGAGCACTCGCATCTCACTGGCACTGCAACTCGTGGCCTAGCCATTGTGACGTGCATGGATTCGCGCATTTCCCCGCTAGCAGTGGTGGGCATGCAGGCTGGTGATGCCAAGATTTTGCGAAACGCTGGTGCGCGAGTAACCGACGACGTGTTGCGCACGCTTGTGCTTGCCACATACCTACTTGGTGTCAAGCGAGTATTGGTGATGCCGCATACCGATTGCCGGATGGCCAACAACAACGAAGCTGAGATTCACGCAATGATCGACAAACAACATGGGGTTGATACTCGGAGTATTGAG
>Ga0209596_1003926_pt1 | contig 11489 bp, 18 predicted proteins | sample M_130807_MF_Meta_FD_187314 | JGI IMG/M metagenome (GOLD analysis project Ga0209596, IMG submission 187314) | Freshwater microbial communities from Lake Montjoie, Canada to study carbon cycling - M_130807_MF_MetaG (SPAdes) (version 2) | ecosystem: Environmental > Aquatic > Freshwater > Lake... | reverse complement strand
CCGCACTATCAACTACGTCCGCATTGGGCGAAGGGCATGACCGAGCGTGATATGCTCGCCAATTTACGCAATAGAGTATCGAAAAAAATAGACGTCCTCGTTTGAAAAAAAAGAGACAACCGACGGTTGAATCGGAGCGAACGGAAGCACTCGCGGAAGCGAAGCGGCTTTTGTCGGAGCATTACGACTGCGGCCTCGCCATCGTGTCTTGGGAGCAAGCAGGCGAGACCATGCATGGTGAGTTTGTCTTCGGCAACAAATACGCTGTCGAAGGACTCGCAGGCGACTCTTTCAGTATTTTATTCCCAGACGCAGAAGAAGAAGAGGAGGACGAAGAAGCATGAAAATGACATTGGAATTCGACGAGACCGAGCGATACGAGCACGAGGTGGCCTGCAAGGGGCTTGATATATTGATCCTGCTTGACGATATCGATCAAGAGCTTCGATCCGCTCTAAAACACGAATCCGGCGAGTTTGCGAATCTTGACGCGGACACGATGGAGGCCGTCCGTGCGTGGATTTGGAAGGAACGGAGCGACCGAAACATTCCAGAGCTAACATGAAAGGATGGAAAAAATGGATGGCAGTCGGATGTTCTCATGGCGATCAAATCGACGCAGAGGCACGCAAGGCCGTTTTGACGTTCCGAGCCCGCTGGCGCCCTGACACGACCATCATGCTCGGAGACTTCCTTGATCTAGCAGCCTTCCGCTCCGGCGCTATTTCAGACACGAACTCAAGCGACCGCGCAGCGAGTATCAGCGACGATCTTTCAGCTGGTATCGACTTCCTGCACGAACTACGCCCGCAACACATTCTTTACGGCAACCATGAGGCTAGGCTCTACAAGCTCGCGTCATCACCGAACGCGCTCGCGGCTCACGCCGCTACGCTCACGATCCAAGCTATCGAAAAAACAGCGAAGGAACTCAAGGCGCGACTCTACCCATATCACATTCGCAGCTTCTACGAACTAGGTGGAACGAAGTTCTTGCACGGCTACATGTATAACGTGCAAGCCATCCGTGATCACGCAGAGACCTACGGGCAATGCGTGATGGCTCATCTACACCGCGTAGGCTGGGAACGCGCACGCACACTCGACGGGGCAAGCGGCTATTGCACCGGAATGCTGGCGCGTTTTGATATGGAATACGCAAGCACGCGCCGCGCAACATTCGCGTGGTCGCAGGGCTTCGCCTACGGCTTTTACAAGGACAACTCTATAAATATAAATTTATGCGAACGAAAAATAAATCAGCCGTGGCTGTTGCCGATTTAGAAAAAGCCTGGGCGGCTTTCTACGATTCAACAAAAGTCGAAAACGAGAAGGAACTCGCCAAGCAAGGTTGGAAGACAATTCGCGCTATTGCCGAAGAGTCGAAATTGACCGTCGCAGCTGTTTCTTGCCGAGTTGAAACTGCAATAGGGAAAGGGATTCTTGAAACAAAAAAGGCAACAATACAAACGAATCAAGGCGTTCGCGAGGTGAAATTATACCGCCCAACATAGTTAGATTTCAGTTTGTAAATTGGTTTCTATCCAAGCCGTAGATGCGCGTGGGCATTGGTTGAGCGCATATGTAAAGACTTTTCTCAAAAATTATTTTCGCACTTCGCGAATTATTTTCTTTTCATCCGAAACGACATCTAGGATTGTTTGCACATCGAACGAGACGAACTCGCCGATACAAACCAAAAACAGAAAACCAAAAATGAAAATCAAAGTTGCACTAAATACTAAAAGCCGCGAACTCTCCGACTCCCTAGACAAAGTAAACGGCAAGGCTAGATCAGCCACAGCATCAGCAATGGACATTCTAAATGCAACAGAGATCGCAGAGAAGCAACTCGCCGCATTCGGGATCGCTAAATCATCACGCATCGGAGCCGAGGTCACATACACGTCTGGCGGATCGGTTGCAAAAGCCTACAAATATACACGCATAGCAAACCGGATCAAAGCAGTTCGTGGCGGCTCGTTCTGGTATGTTACCAGCATCGAACGTGTTGAGCTTTTCCCGAACCAAGACGGCGGTATAAAGGTCGGCCTAAACGCCGAGCAGGAAAAGATCGCTCTCGCCGGAGTCCGCGCAAAATTCTACAACATCTAAAATATATGGAACCTATCAATTTTCTCATTCTCTTCGCGGTATGCATCACCTCGGCCTTCGCCGGTGGCTACATCCTCGGAAACATGAAAGCCCACAGCGAGACCGAAAAGTCTCGCCGCTGGTGGATGAACCGCCAGATCCGCAGGGAGCGCGGGGAATGACTGCCGAGGAGCAACATGACGCCGAATGCGAATTCACGCGCAATTTATTGTGCGGAATGGTTCAGCAGGCCGTTGAAGACCTTCGGAGCGAGAAGGTGTTTATGAGCAAGCAACTCAACGAACATCAAGAACGAGACCGAGACTCCGCATTGCACTTCATACGCTCCAAAGCATTCCAAGGCATCTGCGATGTTCTCGCATTGCCAGCCGACAAGATTAAAACGAAAGCTCTTAAATATGAACATCGCGATTGATCCCGGCACAACCCACTCGGCCTTTGTCCAATTCCACAACGGCAAGGTGATCGACCACGGCCACATTCCGAACGAGGAGATGCGGCAAGTGCTCATCGGTCGGGAGTATACAAGGTGCGCCTGCGAGATGATCGCCAGCTACGGCATGGCCGTGGGCGCAAGCACCTTTGAAACGTGCGTATGGATCGGACGATTCATCGAAGTGGCACGAGTGGACGTCGAACTAATTTTTAGGAAGGACATTAAACTATTTCTATGCGGAACGATGCGAGCCAAGGACGCGAACATTCGCCAAGCCTTGCTCGACCTCATCGGGCCGCAGGGAACAAAAGCCCAGCCGGGGCCAACCTACGGCATCAAATCCCACTCGTGGGCGGCACTCGCTGTGGCCGTATACGCAGCACAACAAAAAGGAAAATAGAAAATGAAAATAGAAATGCAGATAATTACTCCAGAAATTGCAATGCAATATTTGGAAAAAAATGATAACATAAGAGACGCAGACTTAAAAAGAGTGTCACGTTACGCCAACTCAATCAAGTGCGGGGAATGGGTAACAACGCACCAAGGGGTTGCATTTAACACTCTGGGTCAGCTTGTTGATGGACAGCACAGACTACTAGCAATCGTTGAGGCAAACAGAGCTGTTGAACTAATGGTTGCTACAGGGGTGAGTCAAGATGCCGTTGCTGAGATGGATAGAAATATGCCTAGAAACAATGCGGTATTACTTGGCACTAATAAAAAATGCGCTGAAATTGTTACTCACATATCTCGCATTCTTTATGGCGGTGCACCTAGTCGTTGCAACTTACAGGATGTTAAGGGGGTTGTTGATTGTGCAATTGTTAAACTATACCAGCAGACAAATACAACTAAAAGATCGTTAAGCACGGCCCCAGTTAAAGCTGCATTCGTTACCGCTTATCTTATGAAATCAGATGAGCATATGTTGGAAATCTATCGCAAGCTCGTCTTGTTGAACGTATGCAATATTGAAGAACTCTCGCAGACGCCAGCATCCATACGAGCATTGTATCAAAGGTTGACGGGCATTAAGGAGGAAAATAAAAGAATCATTAATTCATATCAAGCGTTTGCATACACTCTCAACGCAATCAAAAACCCGTTGTTAAAAAAAATCCACATGGTCGATATCGATCAAATACATAAGGATGTGCGTCAATTTTATCGGAACACATTTGCATTATAAGCTAGAAAATCAAAGCAATATGAAAATAACTAAAGGCAAACAAACACGCGCCCAGCGCGTAGTACTATACGGCGTAGAGAGCGTAGGCAAAAGCACATTCGCGGCCAAGTTCCCCAAGCCGCTATTCTTGGACATCGAGGGCGGCACAAGCCACCTAGATGTGGATCGTTGCGAGATCAACACTTGGAAACAATTAACGGACGCATTGGCTGAAGCCAAGGCTACCGACTACAAAACCATCGTCATCGACTCGGCAGATTGGGCAGAACGCCTGTGCGTTGAAGACCTACTCTCCACCAGCAAGAAGACCAGCATTGAAGATTTCGGATTCGGTAAGGGCTGGGTGATGGTGGCCGAGCGCATGAGCCGGATGCTGTCCAGCATCGACCAACTCATCGACGCAGGCAAGAACGTGGTGATGATCGCGCACTCGAAGATCGTGCGCTTTGAAGCACCAGACGCACTCGCGGCATATGACCGATACGAGTTAAAACTGAGCAAGCAAAGTTCTCCGTTGCTCAAGGAGTTCGCGGATGAACTTTGGTTCTTGCGTTTCAAAACCAAAGTCAGCACCTCCGAGACTGGTAAGGGCAAAGGCATCGGCGGCAAGGAACGAATCTTGTTGACCACGCACAGCGCGGCCTACGATGCAAAGACGCGCAGCGGCCTTGCGGAAGAACTCCCGCTTGAATGGGCATCGGTCGCGCATCTGTTCGAGGCCTTTGCAACTAAACAGCCAGAGCATATCCTTAACGCCAAGAATGTCATCGGATGGCAAGAACGGCTCGCAGAGAACGAAGGAGCGGTAAACCAGTTCCTTAATGGGCGCGGTGTCCTAACAAGCGAACAGACTTGGCGCGACTGCGCGCCAGAATACCTGCACCGCGTTGCGCTTCGCGTCGATCAATTCGTGAATACGGCTATCGAATGGAGGAAGGCGAACTCGTGACAAATACTACCCATTATTTATAACGGCACTTATACCTTAAACCATTAAAATAAAATGAGTAAAGAAATATCACCTAGCAGCCTGCCCAAGCTTGCAGAGTGCGCCTTATTTGAAGGCGCAAGCGGCACGAGTGCGGCAGCAGAGCGCGGAACAGCGGTAGACGTTGCGATCCGCAACTTAATAGCTGGTAATGAACTTGAACCCATGGCCGCTGTAGTAGGCTATGACTTCAGTCCGATCGCCTATGGCGTCAATGAACTGACGCGCCTTGCAAAAGGATCGTTCGTAGAGACACGCGAGGAGTATCTGGCAATGGCAGTCCCTGGACTCTCGAAACTCGGCACGGCAGACGCAGTCTGCAAGGCGGAGAAGTGGGTCGCAGATATAAAAACAGGGCAGTTGCGAAATTATAGAGATCAGCTAATGGCATACAGCCTAGCGTGCATGGAGGATAACTTTGAAATGTCTTGGACTGCTCATGTTATCTACGTCGATCAAAAGCTAATTCGTAGCTATGATTTTACATACGAAGAGGCAAAGCAAGGCACGCAGCGCACAATCGACCGCGCAACAAGCGCGGAGGCGAAGCCGACGCCTTCGGAATATTGTAGCTGGTGCAAGCATTACAACAACTGCCACGCCATCGTGCGGCAGGCTGAAAGCGCAATCGCGCTTATTCCAGACGTTACAGGCAACAGCATCGATGCGATCCGCCAGCGAATACTCGCAACAGCCGAGAGCATGGGAGCATTCGTCAAGGAATGGAAACTGGCAGAGAAGGAGATTGCCGAGCCGGTGCTTGGTCACCTTAAGACGAGACTCGAAAACGGAGACGAAGTGCCCGGATGGAAACTAACCAGCATGAGCGGAAGGAAATTCGTGGAGCATGAAGCCATCGCTAAAGCCTCCGAAGGTATCACCAAAGAGACATTAATACTCGCCCTTGGCGGTAAGATGTCAGAAAAGAGTTATCTGGAACTCTGCGCCAACAACGGCGTGGAGCCAGACACATCGGCGATCAAGGCGGGATCACCGACAACGCAGTTACGCCAAACAAAAATAAAATAGAAATACAAAATGCCAACATACAAAGCATCAGAACCAAAGCAGGCAGCCATCTACTTCGTAGAGCCTGGAACATACGAAGTCGAGATAGTGAAAGCAGTCGAGAAGACCAGCCAAGCAGGCAACCCAACGATAAAGTTGGACGTTGTCGTTATTCTTGAAGGAGGCATAACAGGCCCGACGATGTGGGAACACTTAACCTTTACCGCCAAGGCAGGCTGGAAAGTTGATCAAGTGCTTTCGAGCATCGGTCGTGCAGTTATCCCAGGTGAAGACGTTAACGTCGAAGCGGAAGACCTGATCGGCGAAAAGGGAGTCTGCGTCATCGGAGTCGAAGCAGGGCAGACCAACCCAGAACACCAGTTTAACTGCGTCGAGCGTTGGTTGTTCGGAGATGAAAAAGCAAAATGGCTTGGCAACCGGCGCAAGCCAGCGGCCAAAACGGACAAGCACATTGTCGCAAAAAGCAACGGCTATGTTGCTCAACCGAAAGACGAAACCGACGACATTCCGTTCTAAGAAATGAACGGAACTCTCTCGCTCCGGCTGTGTATTTGCATGAATGACTGCCCTATTGGGCTTAGGTTGGAAAGGGGCGACCCGTTGCCGGTCTACCAACATACATACGGCGACACGCCGGAGGGGAGAGCACTCGCAGAAACTCATCTAGAAAGAATCTCAGACTATGTTCGACGGCATCACAAGCCTAGCAAAATTAGCAAGTAGGTCACGCGAGCAAATGAACGCGATGCAACAACTCATCGAGTTGCTGACCACGCGCAACGACTACCTTACGCGAGACAACCACGAGCTACGCGCACAGGTCGCAAGGCTAAACCAACTCCTATCCGGCAAATGAAAGTATCTCAAGAATGGCGCGGCTATCCGCTCAGATGTTGGCCCAATCACCAAGACGATTGCGAGCGGTGGGACTACGAAATTCTAATCAACGGCACTTGGCTTGAGGTTGTAACGCAAGCAACGCGGTGGATCGAGGAGGAGGCCGACGAGACGCTGGAAAGGCATTTACGGAAGAAACAATAAACATTAACTATATATAATAAAAATGATAAACATACAAGAAAACGATGGCAAAATTTGCGGTCACACCAGGTTCACACTTCACCTTGGAGATTTGTTTTTAGACTCTAGGTATTTTAATACAAAGACGACTTATCAAAACTGCGAGGAAAGACTATCAGGAGCACCAAGGATTTTAGAAAATATTTCCGACGACCTTAGAAAATGCAAGGGTGAGTTTAATGTAACTGATGAGACGTTTACTAGAATCATCGAAAAGGCGAGTCAGCGAATAATATTAGAGGTAAAAAACAAATTCCCATTATGGGCTTCGCAAATGATTCCGTACGCAATCGAGGTAGAGAGATCAATTCAATCAATAGCAAGAGAACAAAAAGCTTTGGCTATTGACGCGATAAAGTCAGGTCATGTTGATGACTACTTAGGAGTTAAGCAACTATGTATGTTCGACGACTTCGACCATGAGGTATATTTGAAGACGACCGATATAGAGTGGCAGGCAACACAGGATGGCGGGTTGCATTGGTTTAAGTTTGGCAATGCAAAGGACTCGATTGCTAGATATAAAGATGAGCAGGTGTCATTGAATCAAAAGCTAACATTCGGCAGGATTAAAAAAATAAGCAAATCAAGATCAAGGGAGTTTGAACGATCAATGAAATCAATTATTGCTCAAAACGCTTTTGAGAGTTTGGAATCAAACAAAAAGGAAAAATTCAAAACAACAGCGAAAAATGCAATCAAGGCATTTGATGCGGCTCTTAAATCTTCATCATTTTAAATTATGGAAATTATTGATAAAAAATATAAAATTCTATCAATGCAAGAGATCAACGATCTTGCATGGAACGGTTACAACGCAGTTTCAACCTTTAGCGGATGTGGGGGGTCTTCTCTTGGATATAAGATGGCAAACTTTAAGGTTCTTTGGGCTAATGAATTTATCGACGCAGCAAGAGAGTGCTATAAAGCAAATCACAAAACGACAATCCTAGACGGAAGGGATATTCGTAAGGTAAGCGGAAGCGATATTCTTAATGCCGTTTCGCTTAATGTTGGGGAGATTGATTTATTCGATGGATCGCCTCCTTGCGCTTCATTTTCGACAGCCGGAAATCGAGAAGATGACTGGGGGAAGGTTAAAAAATACTCAGACAAATCGCAAAGAACAGATGATCTATTTTATGAGTATGCGAGGCTAATAAAAGAGACGCAACCCAAGGTTTTTGTTGCTGAAAACGTCAAGGGAATAACAATGGGAGTTGCGACATCCATGCTTGGATCATTTCAAGATGATATGTTTGACGACCAAAGTAGCACAATAATAAGAACGCTTATGGCTTGCGGATACAAGGTTGATTTTCGAGTTCTTAACTCGGTCAACTATGGAGTCCCACAAGCTAGACAACGAACAATCTTTATTGGCGTTAGAAATGATCTAGGGTTGCTGCCAAAGTTTCCATTGCAACAAAATACATATTTCACAACAAATGAATCATTTGCAGATTTAATTAACTCAGAAGAAGAAATCAAAGAATCGCAATATAATCCGACCTCAAAAATTTATGGCATGATCAAAAAACTAAAGGAGGGAGAAAGCGGCGACACTCTTCCTGAATCCAACGGTTCATACTTTGGGTTGCAAAGGATAAGGGGAGACAGACCATGCCCTACAATATGCCAGAGGCAGGGCAATAAAGGCGCAGGCTTAGTTCATCCAAAGGAAGATAGGGAATTGACGGTCTCTGAACTTAAACGGCTGTCAAGTTTCCCTGATGATTTTATCCTTACGGGAAATTATAAACGAAAGTGTGAAAGAATAGGCCGCGCTGTCCCGCCGCTTTTAATGAAAGCAATAGCAAAAGAAATTCAAGAGAGCATTTTGATGCAAATAAAAAAATGAAAATTCCCACTACTTGGACTTTTAAAGATAAAGAGATAGCTGGCGGGTTCGATACTCACGTTCGTGAACAACTACCCTGGTATGAATTAGCGACTCAAATGGTTGCTTGCATTGCCAAAAATTATATCTGCGATCATGGCATTGTTTATGATATCGGCGCAAGCACAGGAAATATAGGCATGGCATTAAATGCGGTTATTGAGCAAAGGAACGCAAGATTAATTGCGTTGGAGCAAAGCCGAGAAATGAGCGTTCTTTATAAAGGTGGCGGGGAGTTGATTATAGGAGATGCCTGCGATTTTAAGTACGAAAGATTCTCAGTCGCAATCTCTTTTTTAAGTTTGATGTTCATCGACATAGAGGGCAGAATTAAACTCATTAAGACACTAAAGGATAATGTTAGAACTGGTGGGGCTATTATTATTGTTGAAAAGTGCAACCCGCCCAACGGATATATTGGAACGGTTTTACGCCGATTAACGATGGAATGGAAGTTAGCAAATGGAGCGACTCCGGATGATGTTATTAGTAAAGATATATCACTTTCTGGAGTGCAAAGGCCGCTTAGCAATGAGATTGGTAGCGAGTTTGTTGAGTTTTTCCGCATGGGTGAGTTTGTCGGTTGGATAATGGAGGGCAAGCAATGAACGACTATTGGAACGATCCACCAGAGCAAGAAGAAGTGCCTGAGTGCTGTGAACTTGAAATGGATGTAAATGAATCTGGCGAATGCAAATGCAGGAAGTGCGGTCTTATAATAAAGGCGCAAATCGATCCTTTGCCATATATAGATGAGGATTTACAATGATCCTATCACCTGACTTTTGCGACCATTACAAGACCAAAATCCTGCTACGCCTAGCAGGCCACGCAGGCGTCTTCAGCCTTCTCAAGTTGTGGTCGCAATGCCAGTTTCGCAAGTGCGAACGCATAGAAAAGACGGCTGACATCATCGCGGCTATAGCAGACTGGGAAGGCGATCCGATGCAACTCGAAATGGCACTCGTGGAAAGTGGCTACGCAAGGCGCGAAGGAGACGCGCTTGTCTTGCACCAATGGCAGGATCAAAACAAGCGTTTATTCTCAAATTACAAGAATGGGAAGAAAGGCGGAAGGCCAAAAAGTGACGCTCCAAAGCCACAAAAAAAGCCAGTCGGTATGCGTCTGTAAATAACCCAAACGAAACCCAACGCAAACCCAAATGAAACCCAACACAAACCATGTCAGTCCTAGATAGATAGAATATCTATCTCTTATCAGAGATAGATAGGCTTCGCCTCTCTCGCAAGAGCGAGAGGCGAGCCATCCAGAAACAAAAAGAAGGGAAAAGATGGCAATTTTAAAACGAGAAGAAACGGCAACAAGATCGGCAGTACCGACAGCACCGAGCGCGGAAAAGGCCGCGATCAGCATCATTCTTCAAAACTACGAAGTGCTGGACGCCGCGAAGTGGGACGCGGATCTGTTCTTCGAACATTCCAACCGAGCTTTGCTTTCAGCGGCCAAGGAGTGCTACAACGAAGGGTTCAAGTCGGACATCTTTCGACTCCAAGCGGTCTTGGAAGAAAAGGGATCGATCTTCGACGTGGGCGGATACCACGGCGTGACCGAAGCGTTCACGGCCTACCCAACAGGAGACGCCGTCGCGGCACTCGACTTCCGAAAAGACTTGCTCAAGGCGCGTCGGTATCGCAAGGCGATGGCTAAACTGGCAGAGAGCAGGGACGACATCCGCGAAATGCGAGCGGATCTCAACGGCATTGCTCAACACCTAGCGGACTCGGATGAAGAGCAAACGGACGCCGTATCGCTCAAAAAACAATGTGCTGACCTACTAACCGAGCTACTCAAGACCACACCACCGGAACGCTTCACGACCGGAGTCAACGGACTGGATGAAAAGATCAATGGTGGGTTTGAGCGTGGGACGCTTGCAGTCTTCGCGTCGGAGACTTCGGGCGGTAAGTCTATTGCTTTGCTTCAAACTGCGCTCCACGGGGCTTTAAACGCCAAGATAGGCGTGATCTTCAGTCTAGAGATGAGCGCAACGCAAGTCATCGGTCGCCTAGTCGCTGCGCAGAGCGGATGGCGTTGCGTATCGGCATACGAGAAACCGAGCCAGCCGCACGTTAACGGCATGAGACTGGGCATCGCGGATATCTCGGCCTTGCCTATCACAATTCACGACCAAGTATCCGATATCGATACTATCGAGAGCATTTGTAGGCAACTCAAGCGCACCGGACTCGACTGGGTTGTTGTGGACTACATACAACTCTGTTCACCTTCCGCCGATAGCAAGAGCGAGACACGCGAGCAACAGGTCAGCGAAGTCGTCCGCCGTCTTAAGCTGATGGCGTTGCATTTAAATGTTTGCGTCTTTACTGCTTCCCAACTAAACGACAAGGGAGAACTGCGCGAGTCGCGTGGCATCGGGCATCATGCCGACTACGTCCTGCACATCGACCACGCGAACCATCCAGACATAGAAATCAAGTTAATGAAAAACCGAAACGGAGAACGTCACGTCTCCGCGCCGGTGCTAATGCAAGGCGGTATCAGTCGCTTTGTCGATAGGGTGACGAAATAACTTGCAATACAAAAAAGATATGCGAACAAAGAGGCTCGATGCACGACTTGACGCGAGACGCCGCCGAATACGACGAGGCAAGCTACACTCCCGACTTTTATTCTTTCGACGATCCCACGGCAGGCCACGCATTTCGTATGACAGCCTACCGAGAAGCATCGGAGAAACTTCTAGTGGTGCTCAACAAAACGATCAGCT
>Ga0209596_1003923_pt1 | contig 11493 bp, 12 predicted proteins | sample M_130807_MF_Meta_FD_187314 | JGI IMG/M metagenome (GOLD analysis project Ga0209596, IMG submission 187314) | Freshwater microbial communities from Lake Montjoie, Canada to study carbon cycling - M_130807_MF_MetaG (SPAdes) (version 2) | ecosystem: Environmental > Aquatic > Freshwater > Lake... | reverse complement strand
ATATCTAACAAGAATTAAACCTGATCCACCATTTCCGCTAGTTGAGGTTTTTTCACGAATACCACCAGCGCCACCGCCCGTATTAGCGGTACCACTATTACAAGCACCAGCGCCTTCTAATCCTGCCGCGCCACCGCCTAATCCTGCTGCCCCGCCAGTTGCAGCCGTGTAAGTACCACCACCGCCACCACCACCGCCGTAATATCCTGCTACGCCCGTTGTAGTTGCGGTAGCCCAGACTGAAAATGCGTTTGTTCCATTGCCACCATTGCCACCGAGACTGCCATTAGCATTACTGCCAACCGCGCCTGCACCGCCACCACCACCACCAGTATTGCCACTATTATTACCACCTGCGCTGCCGTAAGAATTTGTCGTGCCACTTGCGGATTGGTTGCTTGCCGCGCCGCTTCCACCACCACCACCACCGCCACCACCTGAGCCGCCAGCCAAAGCCGCGCCGCTTGAAACTCCTAGCCCACCTGAACCGCCACCACCTGATCCTGCGGTTAAACTTGAAAAAGTCGAATTGACTCCGCTAGTGCCTTGCGAGAATCCAGCCGCGCCACCTGCGCCGCCGCCGCCAACAGTAATTGTGTAAGCAGTTATTCCTACACCTGACGCCGCAAAATACGCAATTCCACCTGCGCCGCCGCCGCCGCTAACATCGCCACCTGCGCCGCCGCCGCCAGCAATAACCAAAATGTCCACGGGTTTAGTTCTAACATAATTTTGGCTTGCCATAATTCCTAAAATTGGAGTCATTAGGAAATATCTCCAAACACAATCCAAGAATTCGCCGCCAGTTTCTTACAAGTAGCACCAGAGTTAGCCACACGCAATTTGGGCGTAGCACTTGTAGCACCTGTTGAGATGACGGTGGTGGTTCCTGGGGTTACCGCGCCGATTGTTGGCTGACCTGCACCTGTAATCCAAAACACATTTATCTCTGTGCCGACTGCGAAGTTGAAGGTTGCATCTGTTGGGATATTGAACTGGGCAGTCGCCGCGTTGTTCATTGAAAATAAGTTGCCTTCATCTCCACTTGCGAAGGTATAGGCGGCGGTCTTGGCGGTGTAAGTTGATGAAATTTTAGGGCTTGCGATCACTGGGGTTGTGCCAAATGAAGTCAGCGATGAGGCTAAAACATTTGAGGCTAGCGTTGCACCTGTCAGAGTTCCTGCGGCGGCGGCAGATGAGTCGGCTGCATCCCAAGCGAAGTAAATTGCGGCACCTGTTGCTGTAAAATAAAGAAAACCGCCGTCATATTGTTGTAATCCTAAAACTGAACTTGTGCTGACCGTTGCAGTGCCAGCCGTTATTGTGCAAACACCTGCGCCGATATTTTGAATTTGAACAGTATCACCAGCCGCAAAGAGTGCGGTATTTACTGTAATTGTTGTTGCACCTGCTGCGTTCATTTGAACAGCAGTGCCAGCATCGGCAGCAACTAAAACATAAGAGGTTGTTTTAGCCGTGGCAGATCCCCCACCCATTGCTGTTTGTTGCAGTGAAGTCATCTGGGCAGCAGTCAAAACCTGCCCAGTTGTGAAGGTCTGTTTAGCCATTTTTACCCCTTAATAACTTAATACGGAAGTATCCAAAATTCCGTACAAAGTTGAGTCTAGTATAAATGAGTCTAAAATAGGCTCAAGTGTCGTGAAAGTTACCTTAAAACTATTTGGTGATATTACATAGGCAACGCCAAATACCTGCAAGGTTTTAGTTAAAGTGCTTGATCCTGGCTGCGTGGTGCTAATTGTTACATTGTCAAAATAATCCAGCGTCATTGCAGCCAACACGCCCGCCGCGTAGTTAGGAGTGTAAAGGTCTAACACAATGGCATCACATCTAACTGAGGTTTCAGCCCTTGAGGCAACATAGGCCTGGGCATAATCAAGGGCCACGGCATCGGTCTGCATCATCATTGCGGTTTGATTGTAGGAATGGTCAAAGTATTTAAGAATTGAAGCCGCATTGGTGGCAACCTGGGCGCTGCCGCCTGTCCTAGTAATGCTTGCGTTGTTGTAAACAAGGGTGTCATCTAGCCGCCAAATAGCATCAAAGTAAGCAATACCTGTGCCGTTATCATTAAATACTATTGGCGTGTTTGCTACTGAACCTGCGGTAACCGAACGATCTTGAAATACGAATGAACCGTTTGCGTCAACATAAAGCGCGCCATATTCTGCCAACTCTATCTTCTGCATTGATCCAAGGGCCGTTGCCGCAGTATTAGGGTTGGCCTGGACCGTGGTTTGCCCCGCGTCAATATCTCGCATAGAGGCAGGCCACGCTATTTGGTCGAGTATTTGGTTAATCCTTGTGCCACTCAAATCGCCTGCGGCGCTGCCCGCCACGGTTGTTATTTGAGCCATTTGTGCTAAACGGAATGCATCGACCGCCTCAATCATTGTGTAAACAACATCATCTAAGGCTTGAGTCGGTGTAGTTGTTGTAAAACTTGTGATGAACCCACTGTAAAGCGGATAAACAACGCTTAAACTTACGGCGTTAATTTGTATTTTTACCATTGGATTAAGCAGGCCATAATACGGCCCACTTGTGTTCATAGGATTGAAATACCCTAGTTGGTCAACAATTCGCAGCGAGAGTGTGCCTGTCTGGAATTGGTCGGCCTGGGCATTGCGCCCGCGTTTAATCATGATTGAATTAATTTGGCTTGAGACATCTACAATTACTGAAGTGGCATCTGCCAAGATATTTGTGCCAAGCAACCCAGTGTCTAAAATCATTGCTTGGGCGAAACTTGGGCCAGTTGAAAAGTTTATTATTGCTTGGACAGTAGGGGCAGCCATTACATTCCTCCTGCGTAATTTGTGCTGTTGCCCTGGCGTTGCGCGGTTTGTATCGCGTTCACAACGATATCTTGTATCTCTTGTGGGTTGGCAATTGTTCCAGCGTTTACATTTACGACGGTTGAATAATTGCCCATTGGATTGCCAACGCCGCCAATTGAGCCTGAAGTAAAAGTATTGCCAGAAGCGCCTCCAAAACCGTTATTGGTTGGCATCATGCTCAGAATTCCAGTTGGATTGCCAACGCCGCCAGTAAAACCTGGGCCGTAATTACTACCAGAAGCGCCTGGCAGAGCAGGAGCCCCTGGGCCTGGGTTAACTGGTATGTAACCTGGGATCAATGCTGTGTTGTTAGTGACTCCACCACTTAATGTTGGCATTTTAAGAGAATCTAAGGCCAGTTGTATTTGGCGTATGTTCTCCAAAACGCCTTTAGTGTAAGCATCAAAACCTTCAAATGGATTTTTTGCCGTTGCTAGGTTTTTAATTATGCCGTCATAAGTCATTACAAGGCCGTTGTTCATAAGGATTTTTTCACTAAGGCGCGTTGCTTCGGCTGCTGATTTAATAAGCGCTTCGCCCGTTTGGTTTTCGGCATTTAGCAATAACAATTTCAGGGTTAACTTGTCGCGATCCTCTGCAGTGATTTTGCCTTGCAGCGCTGCATATAGTTGTATTTTATCCAAGTCAAATATAGTGCCTGCAAAGTCCAGCGCGCGGTTGGCCTTATCTAACGCCGCCTTAGCCTTAGCCGCAGCAAGCGAGGCGTTTTCTAGTGTGACAATTTTCTTTTTTACTTTAAGTTGAGTCGTTAATGAACTAAGCGGATTGTATTTGGCCGCCGCCTTAGCCGCCTCTGATGCTTTGCCTTGTGCAATTAATAGTTTAGGCAAGGAAAATAGAATGCTGCCAAGAAAATCAAAAGTGCGCTTATTCTTTTTTACACCTAAAATTTTTTCTACTAAATCACCTACGCCAATAATGGCAAACTTCGTGTTATCGCCAAACTCCTTCATGCTCTTAGAAAGGCTACTGACAGACTTATCTTTACCTAAATCCTGCAAGGCAATAATCAGACCTTCGCCAACGGCTTCCTGTAAATCTGTGAATGCGGCTTTTAAGATATTTACCTGACCCGAGTAAGTAGAGGCCGCCGTGAGTGCTGATCCTGTGAAGGTCTTATTTAACTTTTTAAGCATTTCATCAAAATTGCCAGCCTTTATGTCAGCCTTAGATATACCAGCGCCTAAGCGACTTAGTGAGGCGTAATTACCCAGGTATGCCTTGCTTAGCGCCTGGCTCACACTTCTTAAATCTTTACCAGTACCCGCACTAACATCCAGTGCAGTTGTGAGTAAATCCTGCGCGGCTTTGTAATCCTGAGTTGCGACGAGCAATGAGGCAAAGGCAGGGCGCAAACTGTCATCAAGCACACCTGTCGTATCCTGCAAGGTTTGAATGTAACCCTTTACGCTCTTTTCATTAAAGGCTAATCCCAGGTTGGTAAGTGTTTTAGTTAATAGCGTTGCGGCTTTATCGTCTGCTAAAAATGCTTTTACGGAAGCCCGACTGAACCGTTCAATGGCGGCAACTCCAAACACGGCAGCAAGTGAACGGGTGGCTGATTTGGCAAAAGAGTCAACAGACTTGCTTGCTTTTTTTAATCCTTTGTCTGAGAAGGTCGAAATGATTGGAATCGTTAGCGTCATGCAAACGCCTTTCTTGCACCTTCGCGAATGTTAAATTTATTAGAAGCATCTGTAATGGCGGCAGTAATTCCTTTAATGGCGCGCCCGTTATCTTTTTCAACGGCTCTGAATGCCAAGCGGCCTTCCTTTTTGCCTTTAATTTGTCGTTGACCGTCATTTTTATCTAACTCATTAATGAACCACGCACCCGCATTGGGATTGCGCGAATGGCTGACCTTGCGATCAGTACGCGAGGCATTTGGCCCGCCGTAAGGTAAGCCTCCTGGATTAATACGACCTGCAGTTTCATAGATTGCACCTGCGGGGCTTTCATTTCGCAAGGCATAAATTGCTCTAAACCCACTGCTAGAGTTTTTCATGCCCCCAACCTTGTATTTTAAGCCAACCTTTATTTCGCCTGGTTCATACTTGGGAAACGGTCTTGATTCACTTTGCGCTTTAGTTAGCGGGCCAAGTGTGCGATTGCTCCAGTTGTGCAAATTTTGTGGCATAGACGAAGGCACGAAACCTCGCGCATCGGTAACCATTACTTTAAGGAAGGCCCTAGCCTCGCGATCGACTTCGCGCTTTAAATCGGGTTCAAATTTTGCCAAATTGCGTCTAGTTTCTACGAGCCCCTTTATTACGGCTGCCATTTTTCGCCTCCCTTGCTTTGTCCTTTAACACCTGTAATACGGCCTTAAACATTCGTTCGTCCATGCTTAATACTTCATCGGGTGAGATCTTTAACTCTACGGCTAGTGAGGCCACTAGGTAGGTAAAACTTTCCCGATTAATTATTTTGGGTCGTCATCGTCCATTATCTCAACAGAAATTAAAGTCTCAAGAAAAGCATCGCCCCAGGGTGGGATTACCTCAACACGCATTAACGCATTGTGGGCCAGCCAGTAAATATCCGACTGCTTCTCTTGATCTCTAAATTGCTTATGAATTCCATTGCCTGTGTACTTTTCAAAGGCGTACTCAACCACGGGAGATATTGAAACAATCACATCTCCCGAGGCCCTAGTGATTTTTAACCTTGCCATTTTTACTCCTTTTTAGAATGATCCAGAAGTTGCATATGCAACTGTGGAAGTGCAGGTAAATGTCATACTTGAAGTTGCATAGTCGCCTGGGCCACCTGTGCCAACTGGGGTCAGATTGTTGACCAGAATTGATACGGTGTAAAGCGGATTTGTAGCCGATACGATTGTGCCAGTGACAGGGATCATTACGGCAGTTACACTTGTGCCATAAGCGGCCTGCAATGTTGCCCCCACTTTTGCCGCAGCCCAGTCATTCAGGAAGTCCACTTGTAGCGTTGAGGCTTCCAGACCTTTCGCAAAATTGTGGGCAGAATTTCCCATAACTGTGGTTTCTACTTCGTCAAAAGTCTGCGTTAAAGTAATTGCCGTTACATACGAACTCAAGTCCACGGTGGCAATTTTTAGGCCCACCAGGTTGTCTAAATAGATTGCCATTATTCTTGCTCCTCATTCTTTTGTGTTTTTGTTTCGGTGGGTACTGGTAAACCAAGTTTTTTTAATACTGCCAAATCTGCTTCTGTAGGGTAGGTCATTTTAACTCCAAGTCGTTAGAACGGATATTGTAAAATCAGAGGTCATAAATTGCCCTCCTGGTGTATCCAATATAGAAGGCGCGCCCGCGCTAGTTATATTGAACACAATTGTGGAGTTGGCAAGTTTGTTAAACACGGCAACAATCGTGCTTTCCATGTTTGCCAAATTGCCCTGGTTGTCTAGGTAAGGCACAATCATAATAATTTTAAAGTTGGCTTTACAAGCAAGGGTGTTTTGCGAGTTGTTGGAAGGCTCAAGGTAGGGATCAGAAGGCGAAACAATAACTGAGTTGGCAATTGCCACGGGCGGTGGGTAACTAAAAGTGGACCAAACGCCTGCATTGGCCAGGGCGGTTGCGATAGTTGTGCGCAGGGTGGTTAGCGCGGCGGCTGGCATTTTTCAACCGACCATACTCTGCGGGCTAAGGTAAGGCGCTAAAAGCCCGCGTATTGATGCCATCAAAGTATTTGACATTCTAAATGGGCTCGGACTGTATCCGTCAACACCCATTGCCCCGTTTTGTGTGCTTTGCCTTGATTGCCAAATGTTTGTTGCCAGGATTAATGAGGCTGATCTAATTGCCGCAGTGTTCGCATAACTTGCGGTTTTATCGTCTGGCCCAGTAACGGTGCCGTAAGGTTGCACAAAGTGCAGCGTTTGGTCTGCTCCTGAAATAGAAAACTGCAAGTATTGGTAACCCACTGGGTAACCCGCGCGATAAGGTAATATAAGTGTTGTGGTGGATGAATAATAAGGCCCAGTGCCAGTTATTACCCTTGTGCCATTAAAAGGCGCACCGCTTGCAGCAATTGTGACTTGTTGACCAACAACAAATGGCGTCGTTGTAGCAATCACAATTGTTGCCACATTACTTGCCAAACCTGTCGCAACAACAGGGTCAGTGTTAAACCATAGAAACGAATTAATTAAATCCTGCGCGGTTTGGCAGCATTCCTCAACTTGTGGGTCTGTGTACAAAGTGCCAATACCAAGTGAGTCGCGCAACTCTTGCATAGTTGTATATGTAGCAGCCATTTGATTCCTCTCGTATTGGGCCTAAACCTGGGGAAAGGGCCTCCTGCACCCCAGGCTTAAGCGAGTTAGTTGTGTTGCTTATGTAAGATTAAAGCGTTGAATTCCTCCGCTTACATTTACCATTGTGGCCATGTAACCATAAATTGCCACTTGCACCTGGAGATTTGAAACCACATTTACGCTCATGTACGCGGTTGGGCTTTCAAAAACTGTAAAGGCTTCTGGTGAAATAATAAATGCTGACTCATCAATTGTTGTTGAAACAACATTGCGGTCAACATATAAATCCAATCCAAGAACTGTGCCTTTTGCGGATGTTGGTGCAGCAACCCCTCCTGAGTTCATAGGAGCGCCTGCATTGTAAATTGGGCGGCCTGTTGAATCAGTAGCGCCTAGAAGCAATGTCCACTGGCTTGAACCTGCCAAGTAATTTTTCGCAAAATAACTTGAAGCAAGATAAGCGGCTGGTGCGGCCTGTGAAACATAGGAGATAATTCCTGCTGAAGTGGCAGCCACGGTGCTTGCTTGTGTACCACCTGCAGTTAGTGCAGCAATAACGGCTGCATCTGTAACCTTATCGTAATTGTTCTGAAGTTCTCTTGTAATAGCGTCAAAGAATCCTGGATCTGATCTTTCCAGTAACTCAATACTGAGTGTCTGCATTCCAGAATACTTGCTGACTGTTGAAGTTAGATATGCAGAAACTGCGTCAGTATTATCTACTGCGCCGCCTTCTGCCTCAACTGTAACGGTTGGATAGGTCGTGAATTTTGGCCGATTAATCGTCATTCCGCTGGCTGGAAGTGTTTGACGATCTACGCATTCCATTGCAGGGCGGCCAAAATTACCTTGTGTTGAAACAATATCGCGCAAATACTGTGTTGGATTAAAACCTAATCCAGCGCTTGAGAAATCATCTGCGGCTGTAAGCCATAGTTTTGATTGTTCGTTACCTTGCGTGGCCAAAATCTTATGGCGTAGCAATTCACCTGAGGATGTGATGCCATGACGCACTGTCTGCGAATTATAAGGCGTGGTAATTGTTGGTCGTGAGGCTTCAACTACGGGAGCAGTTTCCACCTCGGGTATTGCGGCGGCGGGAGTTTGTTCCACGACTGCCTCACTTTCTGTTTCTGTTGTTGGTTGGGTTGGTTCTTGCTCTGCTTCGCTTTCGCTTGCAGCAACTTTAGTTACGGTTGCGTTTTCAAACGCCGGGCTTTCCACGAGTGATACTTCCACCAGGGTGGCTGCCGTAACAAGGAGGTAATTGTCTTTGGGCAGGGATGCAATTACTTCCACCCCGACGGATAGCCCAGAAACAAGGTCCTCCGCAGCCAGGGTTAAATAATCTGTGCCCTTACTGCTATTTGAAATCTTAAAATTGCCATACATGAAATTGCCTTCGGTAGAAAAGGATTGAGCGCGTCCAATCGGGTTATTTGGCTCGTGTTGCGCAAGCAACTTAATCTTGGCCGTATTTGGGATTTGTATTGACCCGCGCTCAAAGACAACAGGCCCAACGCTAGTTGATCCAATAGCGCCGTACTCCATAACTTTGCCGCTAATAATTCGGCGCTCGGTGTCTGCCGCTTGTATTGGCATACTAAAATTTAATTTCAACTTATATCTCCATTCGGTGTTAAGTCCTCCATTGCCATTGCCTGATCAATGGTAATTAATCCGAGGGTCAGCATTTTTTCTATTACTTCTAACCTTGCTTTTGCATCCGCGCGCAGGAATGTTTCATCGCTGGCGAAGCGCACATAATTGCCGTTTGCGGTTATATCGTTCATTGAAAGCCTGTCCTCGATGGCACAAACATACGGTGCCAGGGTATAAGCGTAAAATTCTTTTCTTGCGTCTAAAACATTTTGGTAAGTCATGGACTTATTGGCGTCACTGCTGGCCATGTATGCAGGCACATTCATTAAACGGCAGATTTCGGTACTAAGGCTTTGCTTTGCTTCGTCATACATCATGTCTTTAGGGCTGAAAGAAGTTGTGACATATTCGAGAGTGCTAGTCAGGTAAGCAGTACTGCGCGCATTACGACTAGCCTTCCATGTTGCCAATAGACCCTGGACTTGCGCTTCAGGAAGGTCTGCACCTGAATTCTTTAAATAGCCCGAGGGGACAGGTGTGGCGGCGCTTATCTGCGCAGCGCGTTCTAAATCTAAAGCGGCGCGTATTGTGCGAGCGCCTGTTGTAAGCACCCCAGGATTTAGTGACTGGAATGTAATCAAACTTCCAATGCCGCTTTGTGGCCTGCGCTCATTGTTAACTGTGTAATAATCTACTTCAGTGCTTGTTGAATTTAGTTTTACGGTTACACGATCGTTTTGCACCCACGCAAAGCGCGAAGGCCTGCCATCATCGGCATAGATTTCAGTAACTTCCCAGTATGCAACCTGGTACATAAGCAGACTTTGCACTGTGTAACTTATTGTTACACTTCGCGGTTGTCGTATATCAGGTTGATCCAACCAAATCGGACTACCTAATTGTTCGCCCGTTGATTTTCTATAAAGTTCAATTGGAATGCCACCAATGACACCGCAGATTAGATTTCTGCACTTTGAAACCGTAGGAACCTGAAGTGCTGAAATCAAATCAATTACAACATCATTATTTCCCAGCCCGCCATTGCCCCAATAACTAATTCCATAAGGCGCGTCCATGATTGCGGGCGCATATTGGTTTTTGAGCGTGTCAGGCTCATCCTTGACTAATTTTAGTGCAGACAATATTCCCATGCGCTAACCATAGGCCCCTAGCACCCACCACCCACATTATTGGCATTAATGCGTAATCGGCGCGCCGCAATCTATCCTGAGATGATCATCGGCAAACTAACTGGCTCGTTCATTTTGTGAACAATCATCGCAAGGGCAATTGGCCCTGAAATATCTCCAGCGCTGGCCCTTCGGACCAAACGCCAGGATGCGTCATTGGTCTTAGCCGCGCAAGCGTTCATTTGTTCGTCCAGGGCGGGTTGCGCCGCATGTACAACGCGCTTGGCAACAATGGCATCTAGCAAGTCGCCGCTGGCCTGATAGAAGCGTTGGCCTGATACATCCTCACATTTAAGGGCACTGGCCGTAAGCCTGGCAGCGATAGAGGCCGTGGCGTAATGATCAAAGAGAATGACTTGCGGTCTGTATTTATCGGCGTGTTCCTTAATTTTGGCCGCAATAACCAAATCATCGACCGCGTTATCACTTCGCCAGGCATCTAGCATGCCAACGGCGATTGTGCCGTCATCTAGGTACTGCCCTGCCAGTAGAGAGGCTGTACGCCGCCCCTGTGCCACATCTAGGCCAAAGAAGGTTACGGGCCCAGGCGCTAACTTTAACTTAATATCGGCACAGGCTTCCCAAGAGCCCAAAGGCCACGGACTGCTTAAACTACTGATCCATTGGGTCAAGGATTCGGTTCTAAAGGTTTCAGGCGTATCGGTACTTAACGCCTCTGCCAATACCTCCTCGCTGATTCTTATGCCTAAACTGGGATTAGCCAGGGCCCAGGCTTTTGGGTCGTTAATTTTAGAATGTTGAGGCGCTGAGTATTCGTACCAACCCAGGGATTGCGCTGGATAGGAGATAGCCCTATCGCGAAGTTGATTTAATACGGTGCTGAAGGCATCGCCCGCATTTGAACAGAGAAAGGTCTGTGCGTTGGGCCTTGCCCGCGTTGTAGGCTTTGCCGCTTTCCAGGCTTCTTCTGAAATCTCGCGCACTTCGTCAATAAACAACAGGTCGGCAGATTTGCCTCTGGCGCCATCTCTAGTTGCGGCCACGATTTCATAACGGGCGCCGTTTTTGAGTTCTATACATTCGGTGCCACTACCAAAACGGCCTACCTTGCCAATGTTAAGTTTTACCTGTTGGCGCAGCGTTTCGTTGCCTTCGATAATCGATACTACCTGCCTAAAGGTGGTCAGGGCCATCGATCGATTCGATGACATGGCAATTATTGACTTTTCGCCAAACACAAAGAGGCCAGCCAGGATACGAAGCGCCGCAAGTAAAGTTTTGCCATTTTGTCTGGACACGCAGACCATAATGGTCTTTCGAATAAACGCACCATCGGCATCCATTGTCAAAAAATCGTCAGCAATATATTTCTGCCACGGATCAAGTGTAAAACCAATGGATTCGGCAAAGGCTGCAAACTCATCGCCCTTGGATTCACCCTTTAACGGAATCGACATCACCCGCGGTTTTACCGCGCCCATCAAAGGCAATTTTTTAGCCATCCCCTGTTTGGGTTTTTTATCATTGTCTATGACTAACTCCACAATGGCTCACCTTGGCCCTCAAAGGGCCCAATCAGGCGCACACTTTCGGTTTTTGTGTGTGGAAGTCTTGG
>Ga0209596_1003922_pt1 | contig 11494 bp, 12 predicted proteins | sample M_130807_MF_Meta_FD_187314 | JGI IMG/M metagenome (GOLD analysis project Ga0209596, IMG submission 187314) | Freshwater microbial communities from Lake Montjoie, Canada to study carbon cycling - M_130807_MF_MetaG (SPAdes) (version 2) | ecosystem: Environmental > Aquatic > Freshwater > Lake... | reverse complement strand
TACAAGTGCAATTACAGCTTATGTTACTTCTGGAGATGTTGATATTGTAGATGGAGATAATTCTTTATTTATTAAACGTTACATTCCAGATATGAAAGATCAAGAAGGTGCGGTTAATATGCAATTTTTAGTAAGACAATATCCGGGATCTGTTCAAACTGTTGCATCAAGCACTCTTGTATATTCAACAACAACTAAAGTCGACATGCGCGCGCGTGGGAGACAAGTTGCAATTAAAATTATAAGCACAGATGTTGATACTAAATGGAGATACGGAACTCTTCGTATAGATGGTCAACAGGATGGTTTAAGATAATGTCAAAACTAGATCAACCAAGACTTGCAAACGCTACACCAGAATATAATCAACAACAGATGGATCAAATTATTAGAACATTAGAGCAGATGGTTCTACAATTAAATAATACCTTTACACAAGATGTACAAGATGTTAATGAAGCTGAATCTTGGTATTTTATAAAAGTATAAAGAAAAATGTCTAACGTATATAAAAACGCAATTTTTAAACCAACAACTACGGCTAATACAACCGTATACACTTGCAACGCTACGGCAAGAGCTATTATTCAAAACATACAATTTGCAAATTCAACAGGTACTCATACTATATCTGCTCATGTTTATAGTGATATTAATAGTACAACAGTTCAAATTGGTATTGATAATATAGCTGCTAAAACTTCTATAAATTTAGCTTTAGGTCCTATAATATTACAAGAAAGAGATGCGTTGTTATTATCTTCCGCAAGCACTACAGATATAACAGCTATTGTATCAATAATGGAAGTGAATAGAGGATCATTAACAACGTAATGAAAGAAATAAGAGTAATTTGTGATTCAGAGATCACAATTTTAAATTTAAAGACTGGATACATCTATAAGGATGAAGCAGAAGCGCAAGCAGATAAAACTGTTGATCCTAATGACATTAGACGTGATGTTAAAATAATAGTTCCAACCATTCCACTATTTAGTGAAACATGATTCAAGGTGATAGCAGAGAATATGAATTCTTTGATGAAGCTATAAAGTTATTAAAAAATCCAATAGGAGTTAGTGTTGAAATAGGCGTGCGCCGTGGCATGGGTAGTAAATGTATTATTGATGCTTATAGAAAATATCATCCAAGTATAAAATTAAATCATTTAGGAATAGATCCTTACGGTAATATTATTTATAGAACAACAGATAAAGATCTTGGTGGAAGATTAGATTATACAAATAAGATGAAGCAAGAAGCGTTGTTGGATTTAATTAAAGAATATCCAGAATTTAATTTAGTTAATTTAGAAGATTCAGAATTTTTTAAAAGATTTGCAGATGGTTATCCAATCTATAATGAAAATAAAATTATGTTAACTGAATATGAAGTAGTTCATTTTGATGGACCTCATGATACGGATTCTGTTATGAAAGAAGTTAACTTTTTTGTAGAAAGAAAACCTAAACAATGTGTGTATATTTTTGATGATATAGACACTCATGATATTGACAAAATAGGCGAAAATCTGATATGGAATGGTTTTAAAGAATTTAAAAAAGGTGAGAGAAAGGCAGTCTATACATATGAATCCTAAAGGTGGAACGGAGATTCTAAAGGAGCAACTTCTTGCTCAATTACCAAAAGAATCATTAGAAGGAATTAATTTAATTGGCTCTATTTGTAATCCAACACTTGTTGAGAAAGACAAGATTAATATTCTTTGGCAACATTTAAGTTATGACCAGCCCAATGTTTACAACATGCGTGATCGTAAATTTGTAGATTCTATTGATTATTTTATCTATGTAAGCCATTGGCAATATAATAAATTTAGAGAAGTTTATAAGATACCTGAATACAAATCATTTGTAATTAAGAATGCTACTCATGCATTTGAACCTGTAGAAAAAAAACAATTAATGATTACTTCAGATAAAATAAAATTACTTTATACATCTACTCCTTGGCGTGGACTTGCAGTATTAATTAAAGCAATTGAAATACTAAATAAAAAAAGAGAAGATTTTGAGGTAGATATTTATTCATCTACTAAAATATATGGATCAATATTTGATGAAAATGAAAAAGATAAATTTACTGCATTATTTGATAAATGTAAAAATACACCAAATGTTAATTATCATGGGTATACTTTTAATGGTGAAATAAGAAAAGCAGTTCAAGACGCTCATATCTATGCTTATCCCTCTATCTTTGAAGAAACATCATGCCTTGCAGTTATTGAAGCAATGGCCGCGGGCTGTCATGTGGTGACCACGAATTATGGAACGTTGCCGGAGACCTGTGGTGAATTTGCAACTATGATTGAATTTGATTCTAGTGGCCAAAACTTAATTGAAAGATATGCAGAAACATTAAACTCGGTTATTGACAATTATAGAAATAATTTATATAAGGATGATTTAGAAATGCAAATTAAATACTATAACAAAAACTATTCATGGGAAACCAGAATACAAGAATGGATAAACTTTTTAAATTATGTCAGAACAAAAAAAACAAATTAAATTATTTATAGCAACACCAGCGTTTGGTCATCAAGTTACTACTAACTATGCAAATAGTTTATTAAAATTTGTATCAACTGCTCATCCAAGACTAGCTGTATCATCAGCCATACATATGCAATCGGGAATGGCTTTAGTAACACAAGCTAGAAATAATTGTGTATCCTATTTCCTTAATTCAGAATGCACGCATTTTTTATTTATAGACGCGGACATTGGATTTGAACCAGAAGCAATTTATAGATTAATAGAAAAAGATGTACCATTATGTTTAACTCCCTATCCTGTAAAAGGTTATGGTAAAGATCATCAATTACAGTTCATTGTACATTTTCCAGATAAAGATAATGTTAGAATTCAAAAAGATGGATTTACAGAAATCACTGCAGGACCTACTGGATTCATGATGATTAAAAGAGAAGTATTTGAAAAGCTTGCAGAAAAGTATCCAGAACGAAAAACAGTTAATAAACAATTAGTAGGTAATAAAGTAGAGACTATGGAAAAAGGTTGGTATACATTCTTTGAAACAGCTCAAGATCCTGAAAACGGATACCTTGGCGAAGACATATCTTTCTGTAGATTATGGACTAATATTGGCGGTAAAATATACGCGGATACACAAACGCCGTTAACGCATTTCGGATCGCATGCATTTCATGGTAGTTTAAACATGATGTTTGCTAAACAAAAACCGATTGACGATAAGCCAAAAGAGTAGTAAATTCAACGTTCTGGCTTAATTCAAGACTAGCCAACTTGCTTCATTTATTATATTATTAATTATATGCAAAATTCAATGTATTACACAAATAGCGGTTTAGCATCTTTACCTGAATATCAAGGTGGTGGTTATATAGATCAATACGGAAGACAACGATATGGTCTTGGTAAGTTAGTTAAAAAAATTACAAAACCAATTGCTAACGTTTTAGACAAAGTAGTACCAAACGAAATTAAACCTGCACTACCTTATTTAGCAGCTTTTGCTCCATTTATGTTTCCTGGATTTACAGCTGGACTTGGTTCAATGTTGGGTGCTTCTGGAACTATAGGAGGATTGTCAATACCGAGTATGGTTGGTGCTGGAGTTTTAAAAGCAGGAGCAGATCTTTCTCAAGAAGGAGCCGCGGAACGTGGATTAAGATTACCTTCATTAGCTGCAACAGTATTATCTGCGGGATTATCAACACCTGGAAGTTTTGAAGCTTTAGGTGGAAATCAAATATTAGGAAATATATCTCCTTCTTTTGCTGGAATAGATGATTTAGGTCAATTAGGATATAATACTTCGGCAGCTAATCAAGCATTCACAGCGGCAGATGCAGCGAAAATTGCTCAAACATTTGGACCAGAAGGTTCTATGCTACCACCGAATTCAATTTTAACACCACCAACAACATTACAAAATGCACAAAATTTAGTTACAAGTGGATTACAATCTGGAGCTAAATTTTTAGAAGTTCCTGAAGGTGGAGTTTCTTTTTTAAATGATCCATTAGGAGCTTCTAAAACTTTAGCAATTCCAGCAGCAACAACTTTTACTGAACAAGCTTATAATGCAGCGATAGATGCTAATAAAAAATATCAACAACAACAAGCTCTTTTAGGAGGTGAAGTTAGAGCAAATAGACAAGCTCAAATAGATTATATTAGATCAGCTATGCAAACAGCTGGATTTACTGAAGATGAAATATCAAGTGCTATAACAAGATCTGGATTTGCTGGTGGTGGTAAAGCAGAATACGGCTTAATGAATTTAAAAATGGGTGGTATGCCTGTTGAAATGGATTTAAGAGCTAAAGGTGGATTTGTTCCAATAGGAAGAAAAGAACGTGCAGATGATGTTCCTGCAAGACTTTCAAAAAATGAATTTGTATTTACTGCAAAAGCTGTTAAAAATGCAGGTGGTGGAGATGTTAGAAAAGGTGCAAAAAGAATGTATCAAATCATGAATCAACTAGAAGCTAGGGCTTAATATGGCAGATTTAACACCAACACAAATTCAACAAAATTTACCTTCTCCTTATATACAAGGAGCACTTACTGCATTAAGTGAAAGATTATTACCTTTACTTGCAACTTCTGCCGCAATTAATACTACATCATATGCACAACAAGTTGCACCAGAAACTGCTTTACAACAACAAGCTAGAGGACTTGCTAGTGGATTAGGTGGTTATCAACAATATCTAACAGGTGCTGAACAATTAGGACAACAATCACAAACTACTTTAGGTGGTGCATCTCAATACATGGGTCCACAAGCATATCAACAATTTATGTCTCCATATCAACAACAAGTTATGGATACAACTTTAACTGAATTTGATAGACAGAGACAAATAGCTATGGCTGGTCAAAATGCTCAAGCTGTTGCAGGTGGAGCTTTTGGTGGCGCAAGAGAAGGAGTTCAAAGAGCAGAATATGGTGCACAAACTTTACAAGATAGAGCAGCGCTTCAAGCTCAATTATTACAACAAGGATTTGGTCAAGCACAACAACAAGCAAGTCAAGCTTATCAACAACAATTACAACTAGCACAAGCTCAACAAGGTCAAGGTCAATATCAACAAGGATTAGCAAGTTTACAACCTTCATTATTAGGACAACAAATTGCAGGGGTGTCTGGTTTAGGTCAACAACAACAAGCTCAACAACAAGCTATATTAGACGCTCAAGCTGCTGCTGCAAGAGAAGCTGCATTTGAACCTTACACTAGATATGGTTTAGTTGGTCAACAGTTAACAGGTTTAGTAGGTGGTTTCCCTACACAAGTACAAACATTTAATCCTCAACAACCTGCTAGTCCTTTACAAACTGCTTTAGGAACAGGAATAGGTCTTGCATCTATTGGAGGTAAATTATTTGGTAAAGGAGGAATATTCGGATAATGAGTAAAATTTTAAGAAGACCAATGTTTAGAGGTGGACCAGTAAATAGTCGCGGAACGGGGATTACATCTGGATTAGATGAAGGTTATGCAACAGGTGGAAGAGTTGGTTATGCAGATGGTCCTGATATTTATGGTGTTCAACCAATTGATGTTTCAAAACAACAAAAAGAGTATTATGATTTTATAAAAGAATATGGTGGTGGCGAATATTTAGAACCAGAAGCTGTTCAAGATATATATGGAAAAAAAATAATTGACCTTCAGGAAAAAACAAAACCAGCAAATTTTTTTGAATTTGCAGGATCAGTTCTTAATCCATTTCAAAAAACTTATGGTGGGGTTTCAAGATTTGGTGAACAAAGAAATCTTGAATATGCAACTTCTCCTTCTGGAAAAGCAGCTTATGAATCAGAAATTGAAAATAAAAGAAAACAACAAGCTAAAATGATATTAGCTAATCCAAAATTAGCTCCTGACAAAGTAGATTTAGCTAGGCAAATACTTGGTGGAGATAGTATTAGAGGTGAAATTACAGGATTAGAACCTCAATTACCACCACAAAAAACTAGAAGAGATGAAATTTTAGAAGAAGCTGCTCTTTATAGAGAAGCTTTGGGGTATGATGAAGCTAAATCACAAGCAATTTATAATGCTTTAGGAGATGCAGCACCTGCTGTATTTCAAGGAAAAAATTTAAGAGAAGCTGCTCCAAAAATATTTGAAGCTATAAATAAATCAAAAGCATTTGAAACACCTAAAGATATTAAACAAGCTGCTGGTCAATTATCTATACAAAGAAAAATGTTAGCAGAAAAAGCAAGAGCAGAAGAACAAGCAAGATTAGCTATTTATGGAATGAAAAATAAAGAAACATTAACTGATTTTATAAAAGGAATTCCAGGATCTTTTGCAGCTGGAGTATTACCTCAAGGAATTGAAAAAAATCCAACTTTACAAGCATCTTTAAGACCAGGTGGTATATACGAAGGACCAGATTCAATATTTTATTATGCGGTTCCTGATGCCAAAGGAAAAGGTGTATCTGGTTTACAAAAGTTAGGATAAGTAATTTATCATGGAATCAATAAATTTCGATTCATTGAATAAAACATTACCTGCTGAAAAAGATAATAAAGTAAGTACATTTAGTTCAATTTTATCAGGAATAGGATCAGGATTAATTTCAATACCAAAAGGTGCATTTTCATTAGGTGCTACTCTTTATGATTTAGGAGCAGGAACAAATAAAGCTGCTGAAATAGAAAAATTTTTTGACGACTTAACAGAATTAGATGAAAAAGCAGAAGCAACAACTGCTGGTAAAATAACACAAGCATTGGTTAATCTTGGAGTACCTGGTGCTTATGGTTTTAAATTAGGATCTAATTTAGCTAAATCAGCAATACAAGCAAAAAAAACAGGAAATTATTTTACATTAAGTAATCCTGCATTAAGAGAAGCTACTGATAAAGCAATAGAATTAAATACAAAAGGAAAATTAGCAACCTTTGCAGCAGGAGCTGTTGGCGGAGGTATATCAGATGCTGTATTTGTTGGTGATGTAGAAAAAATGGGTACTCTTGGAGATTTGTTAGGAGGTCCTACTGAATTAAATAGAGGTGAAAATGAAACTGATTATGATCCTACTAGAGAATTAATTAATAGAGTTAAATTTGGAACTGAAAGTTCTTTATTTAGCGGTGTTGTTGCAGGAGCAGGAACTAGTATTAAAAAATTAGCTCAACGCGGTAAAGATTTAAGATTTAGTAATAATCAAATAGATAGAACTTTAGATAAAATAGCATCTTTTGTAAGAGCAAGAGGAGGAAAAACTCAAGAATATTTTGATATTGAAAGACAACAAATAGGTAGAAGATCCGTAGATGTTAATTTAGCACAACAAATATCAAGAGATTTAGATCAAAACATTGATGAAATATTTCCTGCTTATAAAACAGTTGCTAATAAACAAACAGCAAAACAAAGAACAGAGACATTAGCAAAAATAAATGATTTATTATTATCAGGTGAACCAGTATTAGATGATGTAGGAAAAGTTAAATTTGGAAATTTAGATGAAAATTTAAAACAAGGTGTAATAAATACTTTAAAACAAGCAGGTGCAAAAGATGAAACAATAGCAGAAATATTAGGTAATTTAAGCGCTATAAGATCTGGATGGGGTGATATGTTTAGTGTTATTGGTGGAAAAATAGATCCTGAAAATATAGCTGATTTTAAAAAATTGTTTGGTAATAAATTTAAAAATTATTTAGGATCTACTTATGACATATTTCAAAATAAATCTTTAATACCTTTTTTTAATTTTAAACCAGCTGAAGAAGCAATTAATAAAACAAAAGATATGTTTAAACAAGTTGCTTTACAAAATGGTAAAAATCTTACAGATGAACAAGCAAATTATTTTGTAGATCGTTTAGTTAAAACAGCAAGACTTCCAAAAGGATTTAGAATGGATAAACCTTCAGATCCAATATTTCAAATACCTGATTTTTTTGTAGGTAAAACTGTATTAGATGATGCCGTAACAGATAGAGGATTTGCTTCTTTAAGTAGTTTACCATCTGAAAATAGAAAAATTATAGAAGAACTTTTAGGTAAAAGTAAAAATCCTATGCAAACAATATTAGGTGGAACTGCAAGATTATCTTTAGTAACAAGACGTAATCAATTTTTTCAAGATCTTGTTTCTAAATCAGATGAATTAAAACAAAGAGGAAAAGGTATTTTTTATGATACTGAAGAAGAAGCTTTACAAAATTTAGGACCTGATTTTAAAAAAATTAATATTGATCCTAATAAAACATTAGAAGCTGGAATTACAAATCCCGTTAATGGTAAATTTGCAATTAATGAAATAGCTGATGCATTAGAACAAACAGCTGAACAAACAAGAAGTGATAGCATGATTGGAAAAATATATGAAAATTTAATTTTATATCCAAAAGCAACTTCTCAATTAGCCAAAACAGTTTTATCTCCTGTCACTCATGTAAGAAATTTTATTAGTGCCGGAGCTTTTGCAACAGCTAATGGTATCATACCTACTCCATCAGCAATGCGTGAAGCATATTCTGCGTTACAAACTGCATTACCTGGAACAAGACAAAATAATGAATTATACAGAAGACTATTAGAATTAGGTGTGGTTAATAAAAACGTTGCACTTGGTGATTTAAATAATTTATTAAAAGACATTAGTTTTGGTGAAACAGTTAATTCTGATAAATTTTTAAGATTAATGTTAAGACCATTATCCAAACTTAAAAAAGTTTCTGAAGATTTATATACTGCAGAAGATGATTTTTGGAAAATTACTTCTTGGGCAATGGAAAAACAAAGATTAGGTAAAGCTTATGTTAAATCAGGGATAACAAAAACAACAACAGAATTAGAAGAAGAAGCAGCAGATATAATTAGAAATAATATTCCAAATTATGACTATGTTGGAGATTTTATAAAAGGATTACGTAAACTACCATTTGGTAACTTTGTATCTTTTCCAGCAGAAATATTAAGAACGTCTACAAATATTGTTAGAAGAGGTATAGACGAAATTACAATGCAAGTTAAAAATGATAAAGGTGAATTAGTTAAACCTTTAGCTGGTATTGGATATCAAAGACTTGCTGGAATGGCCACGACATCTATAGCTATACCTGCTGCAATAGTTGAAACAGCCAAAGTATTGTACGATGTTACAGAAGATGAATTGGAAGCATTAAGAAGATATGTTCCATTATGGTCTAAAAATTCTACATTAGTTCCAATAAGAGATAAAGAAACAGGGGATTTAAAGTATATAGATTTTAGTCATGCTAATGCTTATGACGTTTTATATAGACCTATACAAACAGTTATAAATGCTGTTTCAGAAGGTAGAACAGATAAGGACGGAATTATGGACGACTTTATGAAAGGAATTATAACAGCATCAAGTGAACTTGGAAAACCTTTTGTTGAAGAAGCTATATGGACAGAAGCTATTACAGATTTATTTATTAGAGGTGGAAGAACAAGAGAAGGTAATCAAGTATTTAATCCAGAAGATACACCTGGAAATAAATTAAAAGCAGCTATTGGACATTTAGTTGAAGCACAAGCTCCCTTATCCTATCAACAATTTAAAAGATTAGATTTAGCTATTGAACCAATAGATATAATACAAAAAGGTAAATATGATAAATACGGCCAATCTTATAATTTAAGTGATGAATTAGCTGGATTTACAGGATTTAGACCTGTTCCATTAAACGTGGAACGTGGATTAGATTTTAAAGTTGCTGAATTTCAAAAAGGAGTTAGAGAATCAAGACAATTATTTACAAGAAACACTTTAAAAGGTGGTCCTGTAACTTCGGAAGAAATTGTAGATGCATATATAAATTCTAATAGAGCATTATTTGAAGTTAAAAAAGATTTATACAAAGATATTAAAGCAGCTCAAACTTTAGGAATATCTAATCAAATAATTAATAAGACATCAGAAAGAGTTTCTAAAAAAGAATTTGAAAGTATTAATTTAGGAATATTTAATCCTTTAAATATATCTGAAGATATTCAAAAAACTTTTTCTGAAAATGCTACAAAATTAGGAGAACCTAATCCCTTAATAGGAGCCAATCCTATTATAAATAGCATTCAAAGAACATTATCTAGAGTTCCTTTAACAGAAGAAACAATACCTAAATTAGAAAACCCATTTAAAAACCTAGCTAAACCTACATTAGAACCAGTTTCATCATTACCTCAATTACCTAATCCTACGCAAATACCAGGATATGGACAAATTAATTTACCTACAGCTGTAGCAGGTAATCAAGTTAATCCTTTAACAAAGTTGACACAAGTAGAAGAAGCGCTATTATCACCAACTGAAAAAATAATTAGACAAAAACAAAGAACGGCATGAAGAAAATTATAAAATCACGATTAGATGAACATATGGTAGATTTATACAATAGAGTAGATAATCTTAAAAAAGATATATCTTTAATTAAAAACAATCATCTCAAGCACATGAGTTGTGCTATTTATAAAATTGAAAAGAAAGTAGATAGAATATTATGGACTATGATAACAGGTATGGGCGCATTAATTCTTACATTGATTGCTTTAGTGCTTAAATGAAGTTAAGTAACAACTTTACGTTAGAAGAGTTAACAAAATCTCAAGAAGCAATAAGACTTGAAATACCAAACGAACCTAATCCAGATCACATCTTTAATCTACAATTGCTTTGCCAATACATACTTCAGCCAGTAAGAGATAATTTTAATTTACCAATGACTATTAGTTCTGGATATAGATCAGCGGAGCTTTGTGAGAGAATAGGATCATCTAGTAAGAGTCAACACACTCGTGGAGAAGCTGCAGATTTTGAGGTATTTGGTGTTCCTAATAAGGATGTAAGTGATTGGATAGTTAAAAATCTTGACCACGATCAATGTATATTAGAATTTTGGACTCCTGATGAACCTAACTCCGGATGGATTCATTGTAGTTACTCGGCAGCCAAAAACAGACGACAGTATCTTAAGGCATCTAGACAAGATGGCAAGATAATTTATTCTCCTCTTGTTTAAAAATAATTTCTTGCATTAACTTCAAAAAGTTATATGACGCGTTAATGAATAAACTTTTAGTACATAAACATTTAATAGTAAGAGCAGAAGCAATAGACCCACCTATGAATGAGGAGTTTCTTCGGCGTTGGTTAGAAAAATTTATCTTTGGAATTGGTATGAAAATTATGATGGGTCCTTATGTTAAGTACTCTCATATGAAAGGTAATCGTGGTATTACAGGTGCAGCAATAATAGAGACCTCTCATATTGTAATGCATGTATGGGATGAACCAACACCAGCATTATTACAGTTTGATGTTTATTCTTGTGGTGAGTTTAGTCCAGAAGAAATATGTGAAAAGATAAAGAAAGACTTTAATACTACTAAAATAGAATACAAATTCCTTGATAGAGAACATGATTTAACAGAAATACACACATTAGGTATTTGTGGTTGTGACTCTTGCAAATGTAAA
>Ga0209596_1003919_pt1 | contig 11499 bp, 9 predicted proteins | sample M_130807_MF_Meta_FD_187314 | JGI IMG/M metagenome (GOLD analysis project Ga0209596, IMG submission 187314) | Freshwater microbial communities from Lake Montjoie, Canada to study carbon cycling - M_130807_MF_MetaG (SPAdes) (version 2) | ecosystem: Environmental > Aquatic > Freshwater > Lake... | reverse complement strand
GAATGCCCAGCATGGAGCAGTGGCAGGGAGGTTTAATGCATGATTTAAACCTGCAAAATGATTTAAACAAAACTAATTTTGATCGCAACGAAAAAGCGGCAAATATGTTTTTAAGCATGGGCAAAGAAGGAATGTCCAACTTTAAAGATTCTACTAAAAATGGTCAAGCATTTTTTGACGAAGCTAGAAACTTCCAACAAAAAGGTTACAAAGAAGCTGGAATTGCTGGGGATAAATTAAACGATCAACTGTCAGCTGCGGGTAAAAAACAAGATCGAGACCACCAACAAGCACTGGGAATGTATGATCAAGGAATTGCTAAAGTAGGAGAAGGCACCGACAAAATTTCTTCTGCTATGGCGGCGGCTGCGGCTCGTAGAAGTGAAGATCAAAGTGATCAAATTGCTAATCAATATGCTGGAGCGTTGCCGGGATCTGAAAGTCAACTTGAAGATGCGTATCGATCTAATCGACGAGATTTAAACGAAACTGTTTTCTCAGGTGTATCTCAATTACAGAATCAAGCTAATCAAATGCAAGCTCAAATGTTGGCCGGCAAAGGTACGTTAGCTTCGCAACTTGCAAGTAGTTCTGCAAGTTTTAAAGCAGCGGCAGCACAAGCAGGGTATAGCGCAGCACAAAATCAAAATGAATTTAACAAAATGGGAGCAGAAATTGCAATGGGAAATGCTGCATTTCAATTCCAACTTAATACAGCTTTTATGGCTGCTGTTGACAATATAGGCAGAGGCTACGCAGATATGATTAATAGAAATCCTGTAATGGGTGTAGCAGTAATGCCAACACTTATGGCTATGGGAGAGTTAAGCAAGATGTATGGTTTTGATAGTAATTATTATCAACATCCTGACAACAGCGGCGCTATTACTGGTGAACAAATGTACAGTCCCCTGTATGGTAATTTACAACAACAAAAAAATAAAAATTACGCACAACAACAAGGTTTTAATTACGCTTAAGGAGTAAGTCATGGCAGAAAATCCATACGTTTTACAAACTAATTCAGAAGCTGCTCAATTTTTTGGGCAACAAAATCTTGCCGCCCAACAAAATCAAGGCGGAGGTTATGGAGGCGGTGGCGGCGGTGGGGGGGATTACGATCAAATGCTTCAAATGATGGAGGAGCAATTTAATCAAAATCAACAAGACAAAGCTCAAGAGTTTGAAAGAAACAATCAAGCAATGGGTAGTCAAAATAGAATGCAAAATTCTAATGTTGACAAAGCCAGAGAACGAGATCGAAAAGCTTTTGGTGAATTGTTGAATCAAAAACAACAATTAATTATTAGAGATCAAATGCTTCAAATTCAACTGGCTCAAGCTGATTCAAGTAGTTATGATGAAATTCGTCAGCAACTTTTAGAAAACAATCAAAAAAGATCTGACCTAGATCAACTTGATGTTGAGTCTGTTTTTGAAGTTGCAGGGGCTCAAAAAGAAGTTCAAGAAGGAATCGCTAATTCTTACAACACTGTTAACGAACAAAAAATTGCTCGTGATGTTTTGCTTAAAACTGCATTTGATAATGTTAAAGAAACAAATGAACAAGGACACAACAGAGGAGTAGCTAATACTGTAGATTCTTGGAACAAAACAAAAGGCAAATTTTACTCTAGGGCTCCTTTAGGCGCAATAGATGACGCAATGGGAGGTGTTTCTCAAGGAGTAGAATGGTTGTATGAATTAGGCAGTGGCGACAATGTTTCAGATATGCAAATTACTAATGAAACTGGAATATATAGTGGTGGAAAACATCGTGGAATTATGGATGCTGCATTGCTTTTTAACAACAGCGCTCTTAAAACTGTAATGCCTGATTACTACAAAGACGCACCTTCACAAAGTGTTGCTAATGAACTTAGTAGTGATTTACTTACGGACATAATTATGGATGGCGCAGCTAGTTCAGGCTTTCCTAAGTTGGATAAAACTACAGCAACACAAGCAATTACAAAATTGGTAAATGCTTCATTAAGTTGGTCTAGCAATAGCGCAAACAAAGATCCTCAAGAACTTCAAAAACAAATTCTTCCTCTTCTAAAACAAGCTGCTGTTGCTATTTTTGGAAATGAAAACAATGCACCAGAACTTGCTGATTTTTTAGACGAGCACTTAACTCAAATTTCTGCAGAATCTAGCAAATACGGATCTAAAGTTATTAATGCAAAAAGTGGAATTGATTTTGAATCTATTAAAAATGCTGCTACTTCGTATGCTTTAGGTCAAGCAAGCAAAATTAAGAATGTTTTAAACGCCGCTACCTCTGGTCAAATGATGCGAGGTCAAGACATGACTCGTCTAATTGAAGCAGTAGCTAAAGCTAAAAGATCAAAAATGCAATATGACGAGAATGGAAATCCCACAGGTACAACTGACACCTATGAAACTGATGCAATTAGCAGGTTGTTAGATTCACAAGGCGGAGCTATTCCTAAGGAATTTGAGCAATTAAAATCTAAGTTTGGAAAAGTAAAAGGGCTTGAAGAAAGCAATCTTAAACGTCAAGCAACAAGCAAAAAAGAGAAATTACGACTAGCAAACGAAAAACAAAACATGGATCTAAGGCAATTGCCTCAAGCTCAAAAAGCAGCTAACGCACAAAAAATGGCTCTTTTGCAAGAACTTTTAAACAAGGCAGGCACCACTGGTGTTCCTAGTGGCGACTACTAATCCATGTTTAATTGGCGCCTACTAAGTGCTGACATATGCCGAGACCATGCTTGCGAAGGCAAGTCCCGTTTAGCCTTAGACCGCAACCTGGAACTAGAGTTACGCTTTGAACTCCCTATCTTAAACCTTACTCCAATCCCTTTAGTTGTGGGGGGACCTTACCTAAGACCTAAGCAGGTAAGGGCGTGGTTTTGGGAGGTACGACACCTTAGAGCAATGAGGCGCCCTTGGTCTATGTTGGTGTCTTCGTACGATCCTATAGAGCGGGTCTCGACTCTTCATGTTGGTACTGTTACACTTCCTGAAGTGGTAGATCGGTATGTGCGTGCGTGGCGCGGCCGACCTCTTCCACACAATCCTTTGGTATTTTAACATGCCTGTAATTGCAAGAATTTTAGCTTTGTTAGCTCGAGCTGGCCGACTTCCTGGAAAAGCTTTTGGTAGTGGTGGCACTATGGGCGCAGTTCGTCGCGCTGTTACTGCAGGCGTTCCTGAAGTTCGAGCTATGGACGCTGCAGGAAAAGTTGCAACTACTGCAGGTCGAAGTGCTCAAACACTTACTAGACAATGGGAAGTTTACATGCGCCGTGGCGCTGTTCGATTTCCAACAGACGCAGCTAAAGCAAAACAATATGCATTAGATTCTTTTGAAGCGTGGGGCAAAAAAAATCCTGAAGCGTGGAAACATCTTAATCCAGGATTTTTTACTCGCAATCCTCAATTTTTTGATAAAGCTATAAATTATGGTTTTTTAGGCACCATAGCGGCTCCATTTTTTATGGGAGGTGGTGAAGGTGAAGGTAGTTCTGAAGAACAACAATTGATGGCAATGATGGCAGGTATGCAAAAACAACAATCAGGTGGTCAAAACCAACCTTATGGGGGTTTAGATGAATTGATGGCTCAAATGCAACAAACTGGAGACCAAACATCTTCGCAATTAGCGGGCACTCAAGGGGCTTTACGAATGAAAGGAATCATGGACGCAAAGAGCAGTGGCAGGCCTAGCTATCGTCCTGACATTGAAGAACTGACAAAAGGCTATGAAGATTTATTGGGAAAAATTTCATACAAAGAACCAACTACATTGTCTGAAGCATTAGCTCGACGTGGAATCATGCCTAAGGATCAAGACAATAGAATTGATTTTAGAGGATTAATTTAATGGCTAGAAAAGACGACGGAGTTACACCAGACATGTTTGCAGGCAGAAGTCCTGGTGAGCAAAAAATGTTGCCTCCTGGTTCAGGTGCGCCTTCTGATCGTCCGCTTGCAGTACGTCCAAAAACAAAAAAGAAACGATCTAAAGGACGTAGACCTGATTTGGATAAGCAAATGCATATGTTTGAGGGCGTAGAAACTAGTGCGCCTGAAGTTGTCCCCCCACAAGCTGAGGTGGTTGTTCCTAAAGTGGAGACTGTTGCGAGTAAAGGAAGTAAAAAACAACGAGGACTGGCAGAGATTTTAGGAAGTCCTTCAAAAACTGAAATTAAAAAATTAATTCGTCAAACAGGTCGTACTGAAGCAGATGTTCGTAATTTTTTAAAAGAAGCTAATGAGTTGTTTCAAACTGGTAAAACAGAAGAATTAAAACAAGCTCTTGAACAATTTCAAACTAAAGCTCCTGCTTCTTCTTCTGCTACAGATCTAGCTAAAAGCACAAATAGAGGTCGTGCAAATCCAATTCCTTCTCGTGGGGTGATGACTCCAGAATTTCGAGAAGAAGGGCTAGCAGTAAGAAAACCACTAGCAGCAGCAGGTATTGCAGATTTAGCAAAACGCGGTCCTGTAAATGCAGGACCAAAACCAGGAGCGCTTCCTGAAGAAATTTTAGCAGCATTAAAACGTTTAAAAGCAGCACCTACTTCTGCTCCTGGTGTTGAAACGGAAGGACGTCGAAGATCTGATCCTGTACCTGCACCTGCACCTGCACCTGCACCTGCACCTGCACCTGCACCTGCACCTAGTCCTGAACTTCCTCCGTCTAAACCTATTGTTCCTGATTCAAGTCCTGTTCCTGATTCAAGGCCTATGCCTCCTTCAGATCCAGCGCCTGGACGTCCTGCTCCTACAGATCCACTTCCTCCACCTAAACCAAAACCAGGAAAGCCAATTCCAGGAAAACCTAAAGGAAGATTGCAAGGATTTAAAAATGCTTTGAAATCTAAAGGAGGCAAATATGGACTAGCAGGTCTTGCTGGTTTAACAGGTGGAATGCTTTTACAAAGGTTAATGAGCAATCCAACTCAAATAAATGAATTGGAAGAAAGCATTATTAGAGCAGAACGAGATGCTAAAAGCACAAAAGTTGCTCAATTGTTAAAGCAAGCACGGGAAGAAAAAGCACTAGGAGAGAACAAGCAACGACTTGCACAAAGTGCTCCTGACCTATATTCTGCTGTCATGGCTGGGCAACGTTTGCCCAAGGGATCTGTTGTTCTTGGCGGACGTCCGCGAGAAGATCTTATGCGACAATTAGCGGCGTCCATGGACAGTGGACGATATCGCCAACAAGACCCTCTGTCCGAATTGATGGGATAAAACACAATGGCCACCGTACTTTTAGCAAGCAGTTACAAAGATGATTTTGAAGTTCAGAGTTTTCTTATTACAGCAACTCCTGTAACAGGCATGCTTTTGCTTTATGCAGATCGAACTTTGGTTATTGATTCAATTACATTTGGAGTAAACGTTGTGGGTTCAGGAACCTCAACACTTCAAGTAATGAAAACAACTGCTGGAACTGCAACAACCCCAAGCGTTGCTACTCCTGCTGTAGTTACAGGAGGCACTGCTTTGCATACTGCAGTATCTTCTGATGCAACTGGAACTACAAATGTTGCTTTGCTGACTCCTGCTTCAGATACAAATGTATTAAAAGTAGGTAATTGGCTTGGTTTAGTTGTTGGAGGAACCGCAACTAACGTTCGTGGCGCAATTCAAATTCGATTCCGTTCACGAGTTGTTTGATTCCCTAAGCCCCCGGAAGGACCTCGGCTGTAGGGAAACCTCGCCGAGGTCTTTTTATATCTATGGACAGCAAACAAGAAAAGTTAGATGACAATGGTTTTCCAGAGTTTGAACCCGTGCGGTTCTACGATGCTCCCGCTACTTTGTTAACTCAACTTATGGATGGTGAGACTTCCGTGGGTCGTGCTGTAAGGACTATGATTAGTTCTGAATCTTTGTCTCCAAGAGAAAGAGATTCGTACGCACAACGAATTAAAAAATCCTATGGAGGCAACAAAGTATTAGACGGAGTTGTGGACATAGCGGTCAATCCTTTGTTTTGGTTGCTAGTTATGACTAGTCCTATTGGCCGAGCAGAGTTTGCGGCTTCCGGGGGCAAGTTGTTTAAAGGCGTAGGTGAAATGCGTCTAGGTAATAAGACGCAAAAAGCTGCTGCAAAAATAATGGACATGATGCGAACTTGGAAGTTGCAGGGGTTGATGGGTATGAATGAAACAGGGGCGCCTACCCAACTTCAACAAGTTATGGCTTCTAGAAAACACGTATTAAAAACTCAAGAAGCTAAATTTATTGGATTGCAACGTGCTGCGTATGAACGTGAAGCCGCTAAGATAGGACTTAAAGACTTAGATTTTACTCGATACGCCGAAGGAAGTCGCGAACGGGAATTGGCAGAAAAACTTAGTGGCTTGAAGCACATGGAGTTGAACGGAAGTCTTACGGCTAGAGAAGAAGCTTACCGTAGTTACGATTTTCAAAGAGCTGGAAAGTACGATGTAACTAATTCAACAACGGGTGAGGTTACAAATGAGTGGCGTCTTATTTCTCCAGAAGAATACAAAAGATTAAAAACACCTTTACTTAAAAAAGACCAAACACAAGGTTTTGATATGAAAGGAAATCCAGAAACCAGAGTTTTTTCAGGAGATCTTGACGAAATTAAAGTTGCTAGAGATGCTGATTCGTTTAATGAATTAAGGAATGTGTTTCCTAAAGAATTTCATTCAGACATTAATTATGTGTCCCCCCAAGACACAATTCAGCATCGTCTAAACATTGATTTATTAGATGAAGCTACAGCGCGAAAATGGTTGAAACAAAATAATTTTAATGATGAGGTGTTTTTTAACTACACAAAGTCGGTCAAAGGATTGCTTCAAGATCTTAAAAGAAAGATGTTCTATAAGACGGATGTAAATCACAATGTCATATTAGACGCGGCGGGCAAACCCGAGCTAGACGTAGACAAGATGATTCGTATTTGGACCGCAAAACAAAAAGGCATTTCCGCTGAGGGATACAAAACAATAGATGCTTTTGTTTTAGATAACTTAGGCGCTACTGAAATTATTGATCAACTTCTACCTGGTTGGGTAAAACAAGAACTTAGAAAAGGTAGCAATTTAGTTCTTCCTAAAGATGTGCATAAGTTAATTAAAGATACATTGGGGCCACAATTAGATACGCCTTACATGCCTCGAAACATTAGCACTATTTTACGAATTGATGCAAACGGAGAACTTGTAAGCTTAGGTGCTAATCATTCTAATAATTTAATGCGTGGCATTGTAAAAGACAAAGACTTAAGTGTTCCTTCTTCTTATCTTCCTAGACGCGGAGAAGGTTTAACGTACGATCCTAATTCTTTAAAAGCACTACAAAGCATTGTTCACGAAGTTCATGGCGGAGGAGTTCATCCAACAATTTCTGTTGGAGATATTGCACCTGCGGGTTTTAGAACAAGTGGTAGTGGGTTTTCAATAGAAGAAGGAATGGATCTTGAAAAGTATATTTCTGATATTGAAACTAAACTTTACAAAGCTGCTGCAAAATCACAAACACATGTTTCTTCTTTAGACGGAGAACTAGGCTTACGTATGCACGTTGCTGATAGCCATCAAGCTATTTCAATGCACTCTTTGCCTATTAGTGAGTCCACAAGAAAATACGTTTTAGATTCTTTAAACTTTAAACCTTTTGAACTTAAAGAAGGCACAAAAATTAGAGGCGTTCCAGACGAAGACATTTACGATCTTTTGCAGTACCAAGGTGTAAACATGGATTTTCCCATAGGTCTGTCCGATCTAGAGAAAATGACCGCGCGTCGCACAGCACAAGGTAAATACACAGCACCAGAAATTTTAACTGAAAATAAATACGCAAGAGCGTTTAGAGAAGATTACGCACAAGCTGATGCCGAGCTAGAACGTCTTGGGTACAACCCTGAAGAAGTTCGCCATCTTCCTGATGTGGAACGAGATGAAATGCTTACGCTTGTAAACAAACGAAATAGCGCTAAACAAAAACTAGATTTAATTGGCAGCATTGAAAATAGACCTGACGTAGCTTTGCTTAACCCATTAGACAAAACTCAATTAAGCATGACAGATGCTATCACCGTGGTCATGGGACGTGAGAATCCTGAAACAGTTGATTACTTTATGAATGGCATTTTGCCTCATACGTGGGGGGCCGCAAACCCTGCGCAAACACAGCACATTGCCCATGCTCAAAATGCTCGAAGCTTGGCTAAAAAATTTGCTGATAGCACTGCAGGCACGTGGATTGAAAAAAATGGTGGTTCTTTAGGAAAATCTATTGTTGAAAACGCAAGAATTTATGGCAATCTTTCTGGCTATGGAGGTATGGATGTAGCAAGAGCACAGGGAGGTGTGGCTGGATATCTCTATGCAACCCATTTAGGTTTTAATATTGCTAGTGCAACCTGGAATCTAATGCAACCACTGCAATGGGCTAGCAGTTGGATGGGCTTTAATCAAATTTTGCACGGCTACGGACAGGCATTTAAACAAATAGGTTCCTACATGAAGGAGCGTGTTAAGTATGGCACGCGTATTGAACCTCAGCTACAACGTGAGTTGTGGAATAAACACATTCGTTTGTCTAACTACAAAGGAAGAGATCTTCTTGGCATGGACAGCGACGTGATTTCCAGTATGGATTCCGCGTTGCTGTCAAAACCAAGCACAGGCAAATCAAGTTTAGCCCACCATCTCTTAGTGGAAATGCCATTAAAGATGTTTCAAATGGCGGAGCGCATAAATAGAATTACGGTTGCCGAAGGTTCTTTAAAATTCTTAGAGGACATGGGCAAAGTAGGAAAACTAGGAGAGCGTGGCGTTCCTATTGCCGCTGAGGAAGTATTAGATTTTACACAGCTCATGCAATCAATGGTTAACTTCTCTGCTAATCCCGCTACTCAATTAAGAATTTTTCAAGACGGCGCTTTGTCTAATAGATTTGTGCGCATGTTTTTACAGTATCCATTGCGATCCATATCTAACATTCTTACGTCTGCGCAGATAGGAGAAGGCACACGCAAGTTTGGATTTCAAAAGTTTGGAGGCCCCAGCGTCAACATGCCCGCGCCTCTTGCAGACCTTATACGCATCTCTGGCATTGGAGCAGTGACGTATGAGATTGGTAAGAACGTATTTGGAGTTGACACAAGCGGAGGACTAGGTCTATCCGCTATTCAACAATTTCCAGCCAACATGTATGACAAGGGTTGGATTCCAACTCCTCCAATCATAGACATTCCTATGAAACTAGTTCACAGTATTGCTACTGCAGATATGGATGAACTAAGGGAAACTGCGTTTAGACTTGTGCCTGGTGGAATTGCAATTCAAAAAATGCTGGGCGCTCTTCCTGATGTTTCTATTAGTCATCCTGGATTTTTACAATCACAATACGCTGATTGGAAAAACATGAATTCAGAAGGCAATGTGCCCGTGTACAAATCTGACGGCACTTTACAATCGTTTGAAAGTCCACTTAGTCTAGTGCTTCGCGGAGTTGGTGCTGACTTCAAAAAACTAAAGAGTCCACAAGAAGCGTCTAAATTTCTTATGGCTAACCGCCAAGAAATCATTGCGCTTAAACGAGATTACAAAGACGCCATACTTGGCAACAATTTTTCAGGCGCTGCTGCAATTGAGAACGAATACAAAACACGTTTTGGTGTGAGCATGACCGTAAAGAATTCAGAATGGGACAATGCAATTAAGTTGCGTGAAGTCAGTTTGTCTGAACGTCTTGTAGACACATTGCCATCTGACGTGCGTGGTCAATATCAACAAGCGTTGGGGGGACAATACGAGCAAATGGGTCTTCAAGAAGGTGGGTTGCAATCTGCGGACACCGCTAAGCAGCGTACGTCAGTCCGCAACTTTTCGAGCGGGCTCGTTCGGCCTGAGCCCCCCACTGAGGGGGACGGCGGGGGTTGAGTCCCATTCGCCCATTGTGTATTGCACTATGCTTTCAATGCCTAGTCGTTCAATCCAGTGTATAAACGAGGCTCCCAGATCTGGTTCATTCTTGTGAGTGTCTCGCCATTTGCGGTGCAGCAAGTACACAGAAGCAACAATAAGCCCTGCTTCTTCTAAGCGTACCGTGTGCAGGGATTCAAAAAGACGCACGCGTTCTGCAAAACGTGTGACCATGCGTTCTAACATGTCAGCTCGTGCTTGCAACTCACACTTCTTTTCCATTCCAGGTTTGGATGGAATTGAAGGTCCGCCTTTAACTCGATGCCTATAGGGGGCTTCCATGTGTTAATAGTGTATCGTCAAATTTTATACCAGAACTGAAACTTGGACGCGTCGGTGGTTGCTCGTGCAGACCACTTAACGGCTCGTGGTTGCATCCTAGTGCTTGATCCTAAGATGCCGTCCATGGCATCTCGGACCAAGGTAGGAACCTGGAAGGAGGCGACTCGCCATCGGCCTCCCTCCAGGAACGCTGTAAAGTCTAGCGAGTCAGAGAGGCGTGTCAATATGCCCCTCCTTAGCTCGGACTGCTCTAGCCACCCCGAGAGCGTCTGCTGGGAGGGTCCGCCTGTAACGGTGTCCCAGCCCGCTATGAGCCACGTCGTACGTCCCCCCAGCGGATGTTCTGCGTACCAAAGGTCTAAGGAACACCTGCTGCGGTGAAGACCCCGTTGCCCTGACACTAGGACTGGAGGGACTGGGGTCTGCTGAGATCGTAAAATCGTAGTCCAAAATCGGAGCGCTCGGGGTGAGCGAGAATCAGGCCGAACAAACTGTATGTGTGCTGTGCCACTTCCGACGTCTTGCCACTTTAAAGGGACATTAGACGCCATGTTTGGCGTACCAACAGAAGCCCCTTGGACACCGGTCAGGTAATCCAAGGGGCGCTCGTGGGGGGACGATTCAGAGCCATAGTAAGGACTGCTTTCCACTATGCAAGTCATGGCTTTTTGTATCAAGAAAGACTAAGCGGAGCCACCAAGAATTCTTTAAAGAACTTTTGATCAGGCTTCATCTTATTGACGTCGTACTTGGCACGCAACTTGACAGGAATCACGTTGCCATTGGCAAGGCGCTCCGAGACAAGTGTCATTGCAACCTGTAAATTGTCAGGTTTTCTGCCAATTAAAGTTGCCAAGTGGCCCTTGATACGCTCCGTCTCGATACGGATACGGATCTTGGCGCCGTCATCAGTGATGGCATTCGGATCATTTGGAAGACTGAACTTCGCACCGATGAAGGAGCGAGGCTCAGGAGATCCTGGATCCTCAACCATCTGATATTGGAAAGTGACATTCACGCATGGGAACGTTTGACCGTCCTTTTGCTTGAACTCGCCCTCATCCAAGACCATACCTGTCACGAGGACGGCATGGTCACCAGCATCGGGACGCCAGCCAGCGGCTGAACCTTCCGTGTTGGTTTCGGCTGCGGCGAAAGTTGCGTTGTAGTTTGCAAACATTGTTGACTTGATAGTCATAGAAGTAACCTTTCGTAAAAGGAAGTGAAGTAACTACAATCTAAAACGATTAGAGTGTATTGGCGA
>Ga0209596_1003918_pt1 | contig 11504 bp, 9 predicted proteins | sample M_130807_MF_Meta_FD_187314 | JGI IMG/M metagenome (GOLD analysis project Ga0209596, IMG submission 187314) | Freshwater microbial communities from Lake Montjoie, Canada to study carbon cycling - M_130807_MF_MetaG (SPAdes) (version 2) | ecosystem: Environmental > Aquatic > Freshwater > Lake... | reverse complement strand
ACATGCGCGTCTCCCTCTTTGACCACGTCCAACGAATGCCCATTGCATTCTTTACACGCACTCAAACCGGTTCCCTCATGAGCCGCCTGAACAACGATGTGATCGGTGCGCAGCAAGCAGTGACGGGAACGCTCGGTACCGTCATCTCGAATGTAATAACACTCGTTGTGACGCTCTCAGTAATGCTCGCCCTCGAGTGGCGCCTCACGATCCTCACCCTTGTAGTACTCCCCGCATTTATCATCCCTGCTCGTCGCATTGGGAAGCGCCTGCAGGCTGCTACACGCGAGAGCTTTGTAGTCAACGCCTCAATGAACAATACAATCGCTGAGCGCTTCAACGTCGCTGGAGCGCTTGTCGTCAAACTATTTGGAGCGCACGACAGAGAGCGTGACGAGTTTGCATCACGCGCAGCTCGAGTTCGCGATATCGGCATTCAGACCGCGATGTACTCAAGAGTGCTGTTTGTTGCACTCGGATTAGTCGCCGCTGTTGGGACTGCAGTCGTCTATTACGTCGGCGGGCACATGGCCATCGTGGGGACCATAAGCATCGGTACCGTTGGAGCCTTCGTTATCTATGTGGGGCAGATTTACCAGCCACTTACCCAGCTAACTAACGCCCGCGTCGATGTTATGACCGCTCTTGTTTCATTTGAGCGAGTATTTGAGATTCTCGATTTCCCCTCGATAGTCACCGAGTCGCCGACCGCTGTGACCCTTGAGTCTCCTAAGGGTCAAATTGATTTTGATCATGTTTGGTTCCGCCACCCGGCCCCTGATTTAGTCTCGCTCGCTTCCCTCGAGGATGGTGGGGCCCCGGGTTCAGAGCCATCAGAGTGGATACTCCAAGACATCAATCTCTCAATCGCTCCAGGCGAATTCGTAGCGCTCGTTGGGCCCTCGGGCGCTGGCAAGACAACAACAGCGATGCTGGTACCTCGCGTCGCCGATGTCGTCGAGGGTTCATTGCGTATCGATGGTCACGATGTTCGCGAGCTCACAATGGACTCCGTCCACGCTGCAATCGGATTCGTAATGCAGGACCCTCACCTTTTCCACTCGTCCATTCGAGAGAACCTTCGATACGCGAAGCCAGAGGCAACGGATGCCGAGATTGAGGCTGCATGCAGAGCGGCTCGAATCCATGACCTAATAGCAACACTCCCCGATGGATATGACACAGTCGTTGGAGAACGCGGTTACCGCATGTCAGGCGGAGAAAAACAGCGAATCGCTATTGCCCGTGTCCTCTTGAAGAGCCCAGCGGTGATAATCCTCGACGAGGCAACATCGCATCTTGACTCTGAGTCAGAACTCGCTATCCAACGTGCTTTGGCAGAGGCGCTCAAGGGGCGTACCGCTCTGGTAATTGCTCACCGGCTCTCTACAATCGTTGCAGCCGACCGCATCGTGGTTGTAGATGGTGGCCGCATTGTGGAGCAGGGCACGCACGACGAACTTCTTAACCTCGGGGGTCTGTATGCAGATCTATACCGAACTCAAGCCGATCGCTCAGACGAGAACCCCGACTTTTCCATCTGACGCGACGCTGCGTGTGCCCCTTTTCCCGGTACGATTCATCGCCTAATGGCAACCGACGACATCAGCCCCCACTCTCGGCGCGCTGACACAAGGCGCAGGCGACATCAACGCAAACGTCGAACGACCTTGCTGCTCTCAACGCTTCTGATCGTCATGATCGTCGGTTCCGCAGTCGCGTACGCAGAGAGGGGGAGATTCTCCCTCCTATCTCAACCCTCTGAGCGAGAGAAAACTATTGATAAGCAAGACCGCGTTGTCGACCGCCCCGTTGAACTCACTAAAGGACCCAAACGACGAGCGCTCACAGCGAATCAGCCGCTTCGGTTGTGGATCGGTGGGGACTCTCTTGCTGGATCCCTTGGGCCTGGCCTTGGGCGTATCGCTGCAGATACTGGAGTAGTCGCACCTGTATACGAGTCGCGCGTCTCAAGTGGTTTAGCCAACCCCGGTTTTTTCAACTGGCCCAAACGAGCAACATCTGAAATTGCTCGACTCAAGCCGGAGGCAATTGCGTTCATCATCGGAACCAATGACTACCCGATCGTGACCGGCAAACGACTCGATGGGGACTCTCCAATCGTTGAAGGCCAGCAACCTGTTAGGCCTAAGTGGTCAATTGAGTACGAGAAGAAGACCGAAGAGATGATGCAGATCCTTGTTGGGGATCAAAACCGAACTGTGTTTTGGGTCTCCCCCCCGGTGATGAAGGACGCAAAGATCAATAATGGGGCGCGCCAGATCGGAGAACTTCAGCGCAACGTAGCGAAGCGTTTCCCAAGCGTTGTTTGGATTGATGGCTATAGCCTCTTCGATGATGCCAATGGAGATTATGCAACTCGAATCATTGATGAAAGCGGCGACTCGATACTGGCACGCGCTGGAGATGGCGTGCACCTATCCCCTGCGGGTGGCGAGTACCTAGGAGGCGCTGTATTCGATGAGATTGACCTCATTTGGCGTATACGCGATCAAGCAGTAGCCGGATACCTGCAACGCGTTGTCGAGACGAAGGGGTCGACCTATATCCCCGGCACTCGACCATCAACTCTGGGCCCAACTACCGAATCAACCGGAGCGAGTGGAGCGACCGGTTCCTCGGGAGTAAGCGGAGTGACAGGGGGCACAGGGACTACCGGGACCACAGGATCATCCTCGACAACCTCATCTACCTCGTCTACCTCCTCCACCTCCTCTACCTCAACGACTACCACGCGCCCGCGTGGCTCCACTACCACCACGACTACCCGAACGACAATCCCGATTCTCTAAGGACAAGCACCACCAAGGAATTCCACGTTGAGATACGGGCCTCAACACTTGGCCTCAGTTTCGGAGCCAACCGTGCAGCCTCGGTAGGCTCATGACTATGACTGAACTCAACGCCACTGCACATCACGCAACAGCCGTAGCGCTCGTAGAGGCCGCCGCCTTAATTATCGATACGGCCTCGAAGACACTCGCTACACGCTCCGTCGAGAATGGGCGCATCTCAGTCGACCTCCTCGATAGACAACAAATTGCTGCGTATGACCTTGCTCATGCTGCGAGTGCAGTGGCGGGTTCGCAGGTCATGCTCGCATACGCACTGCATGGAGAGTTTGAGGCGCGTCTCTCTTTTGCGTATATCGCAGATGTCATAGCGGACCTTGAGTCACGAATATTCGGGCGCCAAGACTCTTGGGGCGTAGATGCAGTTGTGCTGGCCCCCTTCACAGAGTTTGTATCCCTATTCCGCTCCCCTGAGTTTTTAGAGTTGCTTGCTGACGATGTTATGAAGAAAGGCACCGGCCCTGCTCACCTCGACGATGAGTTTGATTTGGTGCGCGACACATTCCACAGATTTGCGAATGACAAGATTCGCCCCGTTGCTGAGCACATTCACCGCAACAACGAAGACATACCTGAGTCGATCCTCCAAGGAATGGCAGAGATCGGCGGTTTCGGCCTCTCCGTTCCAGAGGAGTACGGAGGCTTCGCTGCAGGTGGCGAGTCGGATTATCTCGCCATGTGTGTTGCAACCGAGGAGTTGTCTTGGGGATCTCTTGGCGCAGGGGGTGCACTGATTACGCGCCCAGAGATTCTCACTCGCGCGATTGTGCGCGGTGGGACTGAAGAGCAGAAACACGGTTGGCTTCCACAGATTGCATCTGGCGAGCGCATCGTTGGGGTAATGGTCACAGAGCCCGACTTCGGATCGGACGTAGCAGGTGTAAATGTTATGGCGACACCCGATGGAGATGGGTACGCGATCAACGGCGTAAAGACCTGGTGCACATTTGCAGGGCGCGCGGACACAATCATGCTGCTTGCTCGCACTGATCCCGACCGCTCCAAGGGTCACCGTGGTCTCTCAGTATTTGTGGTCGAGAAGCCACCAGCATCCGGACACTCATTCGCATTCGAAGACGGACTCGGCGGGAAGATGGAGGGTCGAGCAATCGACACCCTCGGGTATCGCGGAATGCATTCATATGAGGTTGCCTTCGACAATTGGCACGTTCCAGCAGGTGCATTGATCGGCGGAGAGAGCGGACTCGGCAAAGGTTTCTACTTTCAGATGGAGGGCTTCGAGAACGGCAGGCTTCAGACCGCAGCGCGAGCAGTGGGGCTCATGCAGGCCGCCTTCGAGGCTGGGCTCGCATACACACTTGATCGACGCGTCTTTGGGAAGCCAGTATTTGAGTACCAACTAACTAAGGCAAAATTGGCGAGGATGGCTGCACTCATATGCGCGGGGCGTCAATTCTCCTATGAGGTATCTCGCATGATGGCTCGCGGCGAAGGTGCTCTTGAGGCTTCGATGGTCAAGGCCTACGTATGCCGCGCAGCAGAGTGGGTAACTCGCGAAGCCATGCAGCTCCACGGCGGCATGGGGTATGCAGAGGAGTACGACGTATCTCGCTACTTCGTTGACGCTCGCGTGCTCTCCATCTTCGAGGGAGCAGACGAGACTCTCTGCCTTCGCGTAATCGCTCGCAGGCTTACGGAGCAAGCATTAGAGGGGTAAGACCCACAAAAATTTAAGGCCTGCCGTTTTGCCTACTCCGCGCTACGAGTCATCCCTGCGCGAGATCCTCGAGTAACAAACTTGGTAGCCATCTTGCGGCTTGCCTCGTCGATCATCTCGTCACCGAACATGACTGCACCCTTGCGCTCGCCCTCTGTAGTGGCTTGCTCATAAGCATCGAGAATGTCGAATGCTCGGTCGAACTGCTCCTGAGTCGGTGTAAATAACTCATTTAGAATCACAACCTGCTCGGGGTGCAGCGCCCACTTGCCGTCGTATCCAAGGACTTTGGTGCGATTCGTGTAGTCGCGGAACAAGTCATGGTCGCGGATTTTAAGGAATGGTCCATCAATGACCTGCAGACCGTTAGCGCGCCCCGCCATCAATATCTTCGAGAAGACGTAATGGAAGTGGTCGCCAGGGTACTCATCGATCTGCACTCCACCCGTGAGTACCGGCATCTCAATCGATGCAGCAAAGTCAGCCGGGCCAAAGATGATGGTCTCGAGCCGTGAGGAAGCCGCACATATCTCTTCAACGTTGATTAGTCCGCGCGCTGTCTCAATCTGGGCTTCGATACCAATATGTCCATTTGGCAGACCGGCCTTCTTCTCAACCTGTGTGAGGAGAAGATCCATCGCGACGATCTCGGCGGCACTCTGAACCTTGGGGAGCATGATCTCCTCAAGGCGAGGGCCTGCGTTCCCGACTACCTCAAGGATGTCGTAGACGGTCCACTCTGTATCCCACGCATTGACACGAACACATAGGACTGCTTCACCCCAGTCCTGCGACTTGATGGCATTTACAACCTTGGAGCGCGCCGCCTCTTTCTCGAGCGGCGATACGGAGTCCTCAAGATCGAGGAACACCATGTCGGCTCCTAGGCCGGGGGCCTTGGCAAGCATCTTCTCGCTCGAGCCTGGTACTGAGAGGCATGAGCGACGGGGCAGGGATCGTGTGCGTTCTGACATAGGGGTGGAGCGTAATCATCAAGGGAGGTCTGCTTCTACTCGGCATCGCTAAATGCCCTCCGGGGCCGGTACTCTCAACCTGTGGCTAGCGACTCCCCAACCCTCACCCTCCATGAAATAGCGGACGGAGTAATGGTCTGGCTCCAGCCCGGGGGCGAGTCTGGAGTGAGCAATGCCGGAGTGGTCATTGATGACGACGGCCTAACTGTGATCGACACCCTGATGGTTCCCGAGCAGTGGCAGCCGTTTGCCGCAGCAGTAAACGCTCTAGGCCTACCCGTTCGCAGAGTCGTCCTGACTCATGCACATATTGATCATGTTGGCGGAACGAGTGCGTTTCGCAATGCGATGGTCTTAGCTTCATCGGTAACGAGTGACCTACTTGATCAAGAAATGCCGATCTCGGCTTACAAAGCATTTATGCCGGCCTTCACTCGCGGTTTCGACGAGCTCGAGGCGATCGGAACTCGACCAGTAAGCCATGTAATAGATGAACCAGCGATGGTTACTCCGCGCATCGAAGTGATTCCAGCGGCAGGGCACACCGCTGGAGACGTGATGGTTCTTGTTGAGGACGCGGATGTGCTCTTCGCAGGAGACATATGTTTCTTCGGCGTTACCCCTCTTGCGTTTCAAGGAGATGTAGCGACGTGGGCTGAGGTCTTAGAGATTGCTGTTGAAATGGCAGAGACAATCGTTCCAGGGCACGGACCGATAGGCGGCGCCGATGATGTGCGCGCTCTGCAGAACTACCTACGCGCATGCGTCGCAGCAGACGGTGACCCTTCGGCGATAGGAGCAGGTCCGTGGGATTCTTGGCTTGAGCGCGCCGAGCGCGATGCGATCAATGTGGAGAGAGCAAAGATGCTCGCTACAGGTGAGAGCCCTGGATCAATCCCGCCATCAATGCTGCGAGCCCTAGGCTTCTAATCTCCGCCAACTTCGGAAGCAGTTTTTAGTAGGCGCCTTCTAGTTTGGAGTGGTCCCAGGAGACGACCTTCTCGAGGCTGATCCGCACCCCTAAGCGCTTGGCGCCCATCGCGTGCACACCCTCGCGCACCGCCTCGTCAGTAATCGGCATCCAGTATTTCTCAAAGACGGCCTCACCAATAGCGTTGACCTCATCTCGATCCTCGATAACCGTGGCCGTCCCCGCCACGGATACTCCACGCAGTTTCTCGTAGACATCACCATCGGCGACAAGCACCGTCACCCTAGGGTCGCGCTGGAGATTCACGATCTTCTGACTGCGTCCGTAGGTCCAGAAGCAGAGGTCACCATCTACAAGAGCGAACCACATCGTCACAAGGTGCGGGGTGCCGTCAGCATTGATGGAGGCAACTTGAAGATCTCGCCCGGAGGTGAGGTAGGACTCAACCTCGGCCTCGGTCATGCGGATGATGTCTCGTCTGCTCATGGCTCGCTCCCGTCAAGAAGGCCCCTCTAACAATTTGGGGGCCGGGCGAGACCGAGGCTACCTAGCGCGGCAGGGTAACCTTCCAAACTGTGGCAACCAACCCAGATCCCCAATTGGCGCTCGAGACAATCTCCGGAAGCAGTCGCTCCATAGACGACTGGACCACGATGTTTCAGTTGTGCCTCGTCATCCTCCCCGACGAGATGGAGGCGACAAAGTACTTCCCGATCGCCGACGAGATCTTCAAGGTACTTGGGGACGCAGACTGCCGAACCGCGTTTGTTGTTCCAACCACTTCAGCGATTGCACGAAGAATCCTCGGCAAGAGGGCCGACGAGGTAATGACCTTCGTCGACCCCGAGCGGAGTCTTATGGCAGGCCTTGGGATCACCTCTCTCCCCGCTTTGGTTCACATTCGCCAGGACACTTCGGTAGGCGAGGTAGCTGAGGGATGGAACCCAACCGAGTGGCAGAGGGTCGCTAAGTCGATTGCCAAGGCGATGGCTTGGTCGGCCCCGGAGTTCAAAGACTCCTAGGCCAAAATATCGCGAAAGTGCTGGTCAGAGCCCTTTTTGGCTCCCCGCGTAGCACTTGGACTGCCCCGCCGCCTAGGGTCTAGGGCATCAGCAACCCCTCACCTTTGGGTTGTCATGTCCAATTCAAAACCTGTCCAACTGCTGTGCAAGCCGTGTTCGGCAAGGACCAACCGAGGAGACGAGCAATGCGCTCGGATCAGAGGACGGCCCCCAAATGAACTTCAGAGAATCAATAACACCATTCATCGCAACTCTCCTCTCGGCCTCTATCGGCTTCGCAGGAATTGCCTCTAGCGCTCCCGTCGATAGCAAGCGTCGCCAAGCAGCGGCGCTCGAGGCATCAATCGCTGCGAACGGCGAACGGACCAACTTGCTCTCCGAGCGCCTAAATGGTGCACGCCTCCGGGTCGCAGAGGCCCAGGCAGGCATCGCAGAGGCTCAGCGACGAACCGATGAGGCACAGGCACAGACAACCCGCATAACTGGGCTCCTCTCGACCCGCGCCTCTACCATCTACAAGGGAGCCGCTACGGGCACCCCACTTCGCGCAACAAGCGTTAAGAAGATCAACGAGCTAGGTATCCGGTCAAAATACGCGGCCGCCGCGGCGGAGGCCGATGGCACTCTCCTTGAGACGCTCCAGCGCGCACGCGAGGAACTAGCCGTACAGAAGGCCGAGCTCGAGCGCCAGAAAGCCGCTGCTGCGGCTCAGCGAGATGCTGTAGCAAGTGCCCAGGCTCAGGTCACTGCAGCCAACGCCGAGCAGCGACGACTCCTATCTCAGGTCAAGGGAGATATTGCCAGGCTTGTATCTCAGGAGCAGGCACGTCGCGCGGCCACAGTGCGCAATACCACTTCGAACCTAGGTCGAGGCCGAACCGGTAATCCTGAGAGGTTCCCCAATATTCCGGCACCATCCCCCGGCGCCGCGACAGCGATTGCTTTCGCTAGAGCACAGCTTGGAAAGCCTTACCGCTACGCAACCTCAGGCCCCAATACCTTCGACTGCTCAGGGCTCACAATGGCTGCATGGGGAGCGGCGGGAGTCCGTCTGGCCCACTTCTCCGGAGCCCAGTACAGATCGCTCCCGCATGTTCCTCTCTCAGCACTCCAGCCTGGAGACCTTGTATTCAGGGGGTCAAACGGGTCCGCACACGTGGCGATTTACATCGGCGGAGGCTTGATTATTACAGCGCCCCAGACAGGCGATGTCGTGAAGATCGCCTCCATGGGCAACATCATGGGTGCTGCGCGACCGGGTTGATCAGCATCTGCTCAGATGGGCAGTTAGGGAATAACAAGCATTCCGAGATCAGCCTCAATCTGAGGACGCGGCTTGGCCCCTTGGCATACGCGCTCGAGTCGGCCGTTTCTAAATAGAGCGATCATTGGGATGCTCTGTACACCAAATTTCTCAGCGAGGCTCGGCTCCTCATCGATGTTTATCTTCACGACCTTGTAAGCACCAGCGCGCATTATCGCCATCTGCTCAACAATCGGTGAGACCTGCCTACACGGTTGACACCAAGGCGCCCAAAAATCAACGATCACAGGCAACTCGCTCTGAAGAACCTCGCGCGCGAATAAAGCGGTGGTCACACTGCGAACCGGACCCTCTTGCGGATCGTCTGGCACCGGTACCGACGGCAACTCCCCCGCCTCGACCTCAGCGAGCCAGACTCGCGCTGCCTCGATCCCCTCAATCGCCACGCCATGCCCCATCGGAAACTCCAAGTAGGTAACAGGTACGAGGCGCGACTCAAGGTCCCGAGCGAGGGAGCGTGCGTTGGCGACCTTGACTATCTCGTCCTCGGTACCGTGCTCAATGAGGATTGGTAGACCCTTGATGCTCTCCGGGTCGACCAGCACGGGGAGGGGCGGACCAGGGATCGCAGGGCTCATAGCTAACACAGCCTTGGGCATGGTGGGCCCACTGCGCAGCGCCAGCGCAAGGGCCATCCCTGCGCCCTGCGAGAAGCCCCCAACGATTGCCTCCGAGCGCTCAAAACCACGCGCCTCGCACTCACTGTCTAGGAGAGCATCGAGTGCGTCTAGTGACTCAGTAAAGCGCGCTATATCTGGAGCACCCGAGGAGTCCCACTGATACCAGGCATACCCAGGGGTGCCCGCAACCCCCTCTGGACCGCGAGGCAGCAGAACACAGTAAGCGCCCTCCGGGTCAAGGTAGGGAAGAAGCCCTGCGAGGTCACGCTCATCGGCACCGAATCCATGGATCAGCATCAAAATGCGCTTAGCGGTTGGTGGCGCAACTACCTCGGTATGTAGATCAATCATGATTACAGCCTAGGGCTAACCCCTACCCATCGCCTCACGCGTTGGGGGCAAGAGAATCTCGCCGCAGTCCCATCAGTTATCGCGACGCGGGATTCTTCAGCCAATAGTTCGCACCGATACAACGAAGCGTGGAAACATAACAAAATCGCCGGGCAAGAGTCCGGCCTCAAGGAGAGGCACATAATGAAACTCGGCGTAAATTTTGGTTATCAAGACTGGGGATCAAATCTTGAAGGAGCGCTAGCAGTGGCGCGAGAGGCCGACCGCCTTGGATACTCCTCGGGATGGACAGCAGAGGCTTATGGAACTGACGCAGTTACTCCGCTGACATGGATGCTCGCGAATACCGAGAACATGTCATTCGCCCCAGCGATCATGCAGATGCCTGCGCGTACCCCAGCCATGACCGCTATGACCGCAGCGACTCTTGATCTAATGAGTGGCGGCAGATTCATGCTTGGTCTCGGCGCATCCGGCCCTCAGGTAGCAGAGGGATGGCACGGCGAGGCTTACGGAAAACCATTAGGTCGGACTCGTGAATATGTTGAGATTGTTCGAACAATTCTCCGACGCGAGGCCCCGCTTGAGCACCACGGCGCGCACTACGACATTCCATATACAGGTCCCGGCGCTACTGGTTTAGGCAAGCCCCTAAAGATCATCGTGCACCCGAGGCGCTCTGACATCCCGATCTACCTCGCTGCGATTGGACCAAAGAACGTTGAGCTTGCAGCAGAGATCGCGGACGGATGGCTACCGATATTCTTCTCGCCAGAGCGCTACGCAGATGCGTTTGAAGACGCAGTTGAGGCTGGGTTCGCTAAAGCCGGCAGTGATAAGACCCTCGCCAATTTCGATATTGCTCCTACGGTCACAGTGCTCCTAGGAGACGATCTCGAGATGCTTCGCGGCTTCGCTAAGCCAATGATCGCTCTCTACGTTGGCGGGATGGGCGCTCGAGGGAAGAACTTCTACAACGACCTCGCATGTCGTTACGGCTTTGAGGCCGAGGCCAAAGAAATTCAGGATCTATACCTTGACGGTAAGAAGCGCGAGGCTGCGGCTGCAGTACCCGACTCGCTCGTCGATGAGATCGCACTCATCGGACCTAAGGAGCGCATCGCTGACCGTCTTGATGCTTGGCGCGAATCTGGAGTTGGGACCCTAATTGTCGGTTCTGCCCAGATTGAGGCAATCCGCGTGATGGCCGAACTCTGCCTGTGATCCAAGCACAACCCGAAGGCAACTCGACTCAGTTCCGTGCGGTTCTCTTTGACCTAGGGGGAGTTGTCTTCCCGTCCCCATTCGATGCATTCGATGCATACGAAATGGAAGAGGGTCTAAGTACGGGATTTGTGCGCGCAGTAATTGCGCGCAGCGCTGAAGGCGGTGCATGGGCACGACTAGAGAGAAGTGACGTGACCTTCGAGGAGTTCTGCACTGAGTTGGAGGACGAGGCTTTACTTGCAGGCGAGGAGATCTCTGCAAAGCAACTCATGGCCATGGTGGGTTCGAGCCTTACTCCGCGCCAAGAGATGGTCGCTGCAATTAATGCCTTAAGAAGTATTGGACTACTCATAGGTGCGCTAACAAATAACTGGGCAGTCGCCGGCGGACGCACCGATGCAGAGCCTCACTCGCTCGGGCACCTTGGCCTCTTTGACATCGTCGTGGAGTCAGCCGTCGAGGGTATGCGCAAACCTGATCCGCGCATCTATGAATTGACCTGTC
>Ga0209596_1003914_pt1 | contig 11508 bp, 9 predicted proteins | sample M_130807_MF_Meta_FD_187314 | JGI IMG/M metagenome (GOLD analysis project Ga0209596, IMG submission 187314) | Freshwater microbial communities from Lake Montjoie, Canada to study carbon cycling - M_130807_MF_MetaG (SPAdes) (version 2) | ecosystem: Environmental > Aquatic > Freshwater > Lake... | reverse complement strand
ATGCCAAGGCGCAGCGGACGCACGGAAATCTGGCGCATGCTTTCGTGGATGAAGCCAAGGATCGGGAGTTGGACCGCCATCCCATTGGCAGTCGCGGCGGCCTTTGTCCGGTTGGTGGCAGCGGAATCGGGCGCTGGGTCGCCTCCCGACGGAGCGGCGCTCGCGGCGGAACTGCGGCATCAGAAGCCCGCCCAGAGTCTGACCAATGCCGGGGTCCTTCGTGTGCGCGATCCGAAGGGGCGTCGAAAGGAACTGCCCGTGACGGTGACGACTTTGGTCGGTGATCGGGGTTGGCAGGTGGTTTACCAGGTACGGGAGGGAGTCGATGGCACCCTGGAAACACTTACGGTGCGACAGACCGGTGACTCCAGACCGCAGTACGAGGTTTCGCGCCGGGATCCGGCGTCGCCGGTGGCAACAGCCCCCAGGCAAATAGAGGCCGGGGCGTCGGCAGTAGCCTTAGCGGGCACGGATTTTTGGCTTTGCGACCTGGGGCTCGAATTCCTGCATTGGCCAACTCAACGAGTCGCCAAGCAGGAGATGAGTAACGGCCGGCTTTGTTGGGCCCTGGACAGCATCAATCCCGGGACAAACGGCTATGCGAGCGTCCGATCCTGGATCGACGCCGAGTACCACGCGGTGCTTCGGGCCGAGGCCTACGATGATAGGCGCCGCAAAGTGAAGGAATTCAGCACCGGCAGCTTCAAGCAGCTGACCACTTCCGACGGACACGAAATGTGGTTCCTCAGGGACATTCGCATCCGCGATGAAATCCGGGACACCCGGACGGATCTGGTCTACCGGCTTCCGGGCGAGTGATCCGCGGGAACGTCGCTTGTGAACGCGCGCCTCCAGACATCCGGGGAAAGATCCGTTCGCTCCGCATTGTATGAATGCAGGGTGATGCACCACCGGTTTTCGCCGCGGGAGCACCGGTTCGAATACGGGATCTTCTTGTGGTGCCTGGATCTGGACGAACTCGATGTGCTTACCGAGGGGTCGATGTGGTTCGGAAGAAACCTTCGCCGACTGTATTCGTTTCGGGATGACGACCATTTGGTGGAGGCGGGGACGAAGGGGCGTGGAATCAAGGCAGAGCTGCTAGCTTGGTTGTCCGGGCATGGCATCGAGCTACCCGCGGATGCAAGGGTGCAGTTGGTGACGATGCCCCGGGTGCTGGGGTACGTGTTCAACCCGGTGAGCTTCTATTTCGTTCATTCCCGGGAAGGAACCCCGCTGTGGGCGGTCGCCGAAGTGGGCAATACCTTCGGAGAACAAAAGCCTTACGTGGTGCCGGTGGAGGGCCCCGCCGATGACCAGAGCTTTGCGGTCCTGGTGCCCAAACATTTCTATGTTTCCCCGTTCAGCGATCTGGATATCCGTTTCGATTTCAGGTTGAAGTCTCCCGCCGACCGCCTGCGGTTGTGCGTCAAAGACGTCGCAGCGGACGGAAAGACACTGCTGGTCAGCACCGTTCTCGGGGAACGCCGCAACATCGATGACCGTGAAATCCTGCGGCTCACATTGCGGTACCCATTGGTCACCCTACGCGTCATCATGCTCATCCATTGGAACGCATTCAGGCTCTGGTGGAAAGGGGTGCCGTTCCACCGCAAGGCGGAACAGCCGGAATTGCAAAGGGACGTCCTGCGACCCCATGCAGGTCCCAGCGCGCCAATGGAAAACCGGCGGGTCGAATGATTCGTCGAACGAATTGAACCCATGTTCATCGCTCTCGAGGATTCACGATTGGCTCGGCATCTCGATGCGAAGGCCCGAGCCTTGCTGGTGGCGTGCGCCGAGAGAAGAGAGTTCGCGACGGGCGGGATAGTGTTCGAGGAGGGGGCAAACGGAGACGGCCTATACGTCGTCGAACGCGGCGAAATCGAGATAGCGGCCCGTTCCGTCCCGGGCCGGCTGCATCGATTGGCGGTCATGGGGCCCGGGGACTTTTTCGGGGAAATGGCGGTATTCGACGGCGGCAATCGTTCAGCGACAGCCATCGCAGCGGGGGACGTGAGTGTGTTTTTCATCCCGGCGACGAGCTTGTTGCTCATGCTGGAGAGCTCGCCCTTGCTCGCCGTGGAATTGGTGCGCGAAGGCAGTCGGCGCATGCGCGACTTCAACCGCCGGTTCCTTCAGGAGGTTTTGAAGGCCGAGCGCCTCAGTCTGGTGGAGCGACTCGCCAAAACCATCGTCCACGATTTCAGAAATCCGCTCAACGTGATCGGACTGGCGGCGGATGTGGCGGCCGAATCCGACCTGCCGGAAGGTACCCGAAAGGCCAGCCGGGACCGGATTCGGCGACAGATCGACGTGCTGAACCGGATGATGCAGGAGTTGCTGGATTTCACGCGCGGGATGACTCCGTCGGCAGTGTTGCCGAAGTTGGATTACCGCCAGGTGATCGCGGACGCCTTGGAAGAGTTGGAGCCCGAGGCCCGGCGCAGAGGCATCGAAGTGGTGGGACCCGGAACGATGCCACCCATTTTTCTCCGGGTCGATGCGTTGCGATTGCACCGGGTTTTCACCAATCTGTTCCAGAACGCATTCGATGCATTGGCAGATCATCCGAAGCCCCGGATAACACTCCGCATCGAAGTGGATGCCGAAGGCGTTGTGACCGAGGTTTCCGACAACGGGCCGGGAATTGCCGCCGAGGTATTGGCCCACGTGTTCCAGCCCTTCGTCACTTTCGGCAAAGCGCATGGTACGGGGTTGGGACTGGCCATTTCCGACCGCATTGTCGCCGAACACGGCGGAAGCATGGAGGTTGGCAACCAACAAGGGTGTGGCGCGTGTTTCCGCTTCACACTGCCCCACCCCAAAACGGGCGACACTGATTACCTTCGCCCGCTTGGTCGGACGTCGCCCTGATACGGGTAAGCAGCCAGAAAGTCAGGGCTTCCGGCTTCGGGCCCGATCCGGTAACGCTGGGCGGGTGAGAAAGTCATGGTTCTCTTTTGGTTTTTGGTTTCTAGCCTCGCTTGTCACTCACGCCGGCGGCGGATCCACTGCCAGACCCCCTGGGCTCCCGCCCAACGTGGTGATCATCCTGTGCGATGACATGGGATGGGGAGATCTCGGGATTCAGGGAGCGCGCGGCTACCGGACTCCCGCATTGGATCGATTGGCCCGACAAGGTACCCGATTCACCGGCTTCTATGTGGCGCAGCCGGTTTGTTCTGCGTCACGGGCAGCTCTCCTGACCGGATGTTATCCCAATCGAATCGGTATCCATGGAGCCCTCGGTCCCTTGGACAAGACTGGTCTTGGTTCCGGGGAGACCACGATCGCCACGATGTTAAGGTCACGGGAATACGCGACCGCGATGTTCGGCAAATGGCATCTCGGGCGGCCCACGGAATTCCTGCCGATCCACCACGGCTTCGAGGAATATTTCGGGCTGCCTTACTCGAACGACATGTGGCCGGTTCATCCCACGGCCAAGACCGGAACCTATCCCTTGCTACCTTTGATCGAGGGAGACCGAGTCATCGAGGAAATGCCCGACCAGCGCCTGCTCACCCGCCGATATACCGAGCGGGCGGTACGGTTCATCGAGGGGCATCGCAAGCAGCCATTCTTCCTATATGTGGCCCATGCCATGCCCCACGTACCGCTCTTCGCGAGCGATCGCTTTGCCGGGCATAGCAAGGCGGGGCTCTATGGCGACGTGATCGAGGAAATCGATTGGTCGGTGGGTGCCATTCTGGACACTATCGATCGGCTCGGGCTGGCGCGGGACACATGGGTGATATTCACTTCCGACAATGGTCCTTGGTTGAGTTATGGACCGCACGCGGGTTCCGCGGGAGGATTCCGAGAGGGCAAAGGGACCGTCTTCGAAGGTGGTATTCGGGAACCGTGCATCATGCGGTGGCCGGGAAAAATCCCATCCGGGAGGGTTTCGGAGACGCCCTTCATGACCATAGACCTTCTGCCGACCATAGCGGCGAAAACGGGAGCGACGCTGCCGACATTGCCGATAGACGGGCTGAACGTGTGGCCTCTGGTGGCCGGCGAACCCCGCGCCACTAATCCCCATGCCGCCTATTATTTCTACTACAACAGGAACGAACTTCACGCCGTGAGGTCAGGGGATTGGAAGCTGCATCTTCCCCATGCCTCGCAGTCGGTCGCCGACCCTGCGGCCGCAGCGAACGGCCGCCCTGCCCGTTACCATCGAGAGGATGTGGGTCTCGAACTCTACAACCTTAGGGAGGATCCGGCGGAACATAGGGACGTGGCGGTGGCGAACCCCGTGGTCGTGGGCCGGCTACTTGGTTTGGCCGAGGACGCGCGCCTGGATATGGGAGATTCGCTGACGAAGCGCATCGGTCGAGGAACAAGGCCTGCCGGCTTGGCCCGCTGAAAGCCTGAAAGCGATGGCGTCCATGCCCGGGTTGGGACCGGGCATGGACGCGGGTTGTCCGCGATGGTGTTGGTTGGTTGTTTGGGGGTTGTTCGCGGACGGGGTTTTCTGCGCACCGACGAGACCTAGGGGAACCATCGCAAAGAGGGAGCGTTGGTCCGCGCGCGGTTTCGCCGGAAATCCCAATAGGCGCTGGCGGGAAACCGCTGCGCGTGGCCGTCAAGGAAGAGGAAATGTGCGCCTGTGCCGTGCAGGTTGGTGTGCACATTGCCTTCGGCCGCCACGGCCGCGAGCCGCCCGTTGTCGAATAGCCAGATCGTTTCGGAGGGGGCCGGTATGGAGGCGGACGAGGTCGGGTGGGTACCGTCGCCGGAGCCGTTGACCCGGCGATTCAACGTGTAATGGAAGAGAAGATTGCCGTTGCTGCGCCGTCGATTGGCAGGACAGAGCCAAACGCTGTTTGGGACGGTGGCGGCGGGATTGGTCCGCCAAGTTCCGGCGTGAGGATAGGTAGCGATGCCCATGGCGATCGGGAGGTCGATGTACCAAGCGGAATCGATGGAAATCCCATTGGGAGCGCCGTCGGGAGGCAGGCGATCCTCATGGTCGGTAGCGTGGGTGTGGGTGGCGATTCCCCACTGGTGAAGGTTCGAGGAACAATGGATGCGCCGGGCGCTGTGCTGGGCTTTGGAAACGGCGGCGGCGAGGGGCGCGGCAAGAAGGAGGAGAATGGCGAGCACGACGAGAAGCTCGGGCAATGTGAACCCCGCCCGCGGGTTGGTGGTACGGGCGGATTGGGGTTTTCGGGCGAGGTTCACATCCATCGCTACAAGTTTTGTGGTCCTAGGTTACACGGGGAAGCAGGCAAGGGAGGGACCGGGAACGAATGTTACGATCATATCGGTTAAGACTGAAACAACGGGTATGTTGGATGGGCGCAATGATGGCGGGATGTGGTAGGTGCTTTTAACCATGCGCTGTGGATGGCATCCGGCCTGGATGTGTTCTGGTTCCAAGGCGAATGGCTCGCGGTCGAGAAAATGAGGAACAACGTCTTGAGGCGGAGAACTGGGTGCCGGCAATGCCATGGGTGCGCTAGGCAAGTTGCCGAGGCCTGTCGTAGGAAAAGGGATTGTTCCACGTGGAACGTTTGCAGCTAGTTCGGGCAAGCTGCCCTGCCGAACGGCCTGTCTAGAGGGTGGGGCAATGGGCATCTTTTCAATGCGAACGGGCATCCCTTCGCGGATGGATTTGTGAGCCGGTGCGGTGGAGGCCAACATGTCTTGGAGAGTCCGCACCTGCGGGGCCGGGACTAGGCGAGGGAGGCAGGCGTGGTTCAGGAAGACTCACGCCACTGCAGGCGACACTTGGATCTGCCTGTTGATGCGGTACGGGCGAAGCGGCGGCACGGCTTTGACGGAGATTCTTTGAAGCGGGGCTGCTGGGGAATGTGTCCAGCTGGCGGTGGTATGGGCATGGAGGGCCAAAGGCGACCTGCAGACAAGCCTTGGTCGCCGGCAGGCGGTTCCAAGCCGGAAAAAGTATGGAGCGCTAGGCCATTGGAAAAATGAGAGCGTTGGTCAGGATCGTTGCCGGTTTCTTGCAGTCCGGATAGCATTCTGGGAATGCCGTTCGTGTATCCAAAGCGCTACCAGGTGATTGTAGTGGGGGCTGGCCACGCCGGCGTGGAGGCGGCATTGGCGGCTGCCAGGATGGGAGTCTCGACCCTACTGCTTTCCATCAATCTGGATACCATTGGCCAGATGTCCTGCAATCCGGCCATCGGGGGTCTCGCGAAGGGCCATCTGGCAAGGGAGATCGATGCTTTGGGGGGTGAGATGGGGCGGAACACCGATATGACCGGTCTTCAGTTCCGGATGCTGAACACGAAGAAGGGTCCGTCGGTTTGGGCACCTCGAGCCCAATGCGACAAGAAGGCGTATCAGTTTCGATTGAAATGGGTCTGCGAACGCCAAGCGAACTTGGATATCCAGCAGGGACAAACGGTACGAATAGTGGCCGAGGATGGGGTTGTCATCGGGGTTGAGACCTCGCTGGAGGTCCGGTACCTCGCCACTGCGGTCGTAATCACGACGGGCACGTTCCTCCGGGGATTGATGCATATCGGTTCCAACCAGCAATCGGGTGGCAGGTCCGGGGAAGCCGCCGCGCAGTCACTGTCGGGATCACTGCGCGAGCTTGGCTTGGAGCTCGGCCGTTTGAAGACAGGCACCCCGCCTCGCTTGAATCGGCGGACCATTGATTTGAAGCGGTGCGAGATTCAGCCGGGCGAGGAACCAATCCCTTGGTTTAGCCATTGGAATCCCGATGGACGCGAGCGTGGGCATGGAGAAGCCCGAGAAAACGGAGAACTGGGCGATCCGACGTTCCACGTGGAACATCCGGCGTCATCCAAACCTCAGGGGCAATCGGACGGAACTGGGCGATACCCAAAAGGCTCGATTGTCGCGCAAAACGGCGGACAGCTTCCATGCTACATTACCCATACAACCGAGCGTACCCGGGAATTGATCTTGGCCAACTTGCACCGATCACCGATGTATTCCGGTGTGATCGAGGGCGTTGGGCCGCGGTACTGCCCGAGTATCGAGGACAAGTTCGTTCGCTTCAGCGAGAAGGCCTCGCATCAGATATTCTTGGAGCCAGAGGGCATCGCCACCGACGAGATCTACGTCAACGGGTTCTCGACATGCCTCCCGTTTGAAGTGCAGGTGGAAATGGTCCGGTCGATCGTTGGATGTGAAAGCGCCGAAATCCTGAGGGCTGCATACGCGGTGGAGTACGACTTTGCGGATCCAACCCAACTCCAGCCATCACTCGAAACCAAGGTCTGTCGCAATCTCTATCTTGCGGGCCAGATCAACGGAACTTCCGGATACGAAGAGGCGGGAGCCCAAGGGTTGATGGCGGGGATCAATGCCGCGCGGCGGTGTCAGGGCAAAGAGCCCGTCGTTCTGGGGCGCGATCAGGCCTACATTGGCGTTTTGATCGATGACCTTGTGACCAAGGGAACTCAAGAACCGTACCGGATGTTCACCAGTCGAGCAGAGTACAGGCTGCTTCTACGACAAGACAATGCCGATCAACGGCTTACCAAGATAGGTCATGAATGCGGAATCGTAACCGATAACGAATATTCCGTTTACCTAACTAAGAAAGAGGCGATCGATAAAGAGATTGAACGCCTGCAAACCACGAGGTCTGGACAAAACACTCTGGCGCAACTTCTTAAGAGACCTGAGATTGCCTATCGGGACCTGCCGCAGGCTCGATTCGACCTTGATGAAAAGGTGGTCCAACAAGTGGAGATAGTGCTCAAGTACGCCGGTTATATCGATCGGCAGGCGTCCGATGCAGTGCACTTTCGGTCGCTGGAGGATCGATCGATTCCAGAGGGATTCGATTACGATGGGGTTCCCAGCCTTAGGACGGAGGCGCGCCTCAAACTGGCAAAGATCCAGCCGAAGACCATGGGGCAAGCGAGTCGAATATCTGGGGTCACGCCGGCCGATCTCAGCTTGATCATGGTGACGCTGCGCCGTTTCGGAGGGACGACCGAAAGATCGGATTGCGGGGCCTCGAATTGAGCCGGGTTCGGAAGCGAGCGTTTTGACATCGAAGGTAGGCCAAGCGGCAGAAGCACCGACATCCAGTTGGTCGGACTCCCCCGGCACAGACTGGATCGACCACACATACCGGGCGATTTCGCGCCCTCGCCGGCTGTGACTCGCCTCTCTGCAATGCGGGAGGCCCGCGCCAAGCAACACAGGGAGGAGTCAGGAAAATCCGCATTCAAACCACCATGACAAGAAGCACCCGGCAGATCGGCTTGGCACTGTCGGGGTGGGAGCAAAATGAGACTGGCGGGAGTTCAAAATGAGACTTGGCGTGGGGACATCGCCGCCGTGGCGAGGCATGAGGAGGCCGGAGCGTAGCGATGGCCGACGAAAGGCCTCGCCACGGCGGCGGGCGCCGGTCCCGATGGCATGCTGAAAAGAAGCAGCAGCTCGCCAAGCGCCTCACCCCGGAGTTCGTTCGCCAGACCCTCGGGTCGTTTCACCGCGGATCTCTTGATGCCTCCGGCGCCTGCGAACTTCTCGGTGTCAGTCGGGCGCATCTCTTCCGGATCCGCCTCGCGTGGCTCCACGACGCTCCAGGCTTCGCCCTGCGCGTCTCCGGTGGCGATCACCACGAGAGTTGGCCCCCGGAGATCCGAGCCTTCCTCGGGGCCTTCCTGCCCCTCCAGCGCCCGCCGAATTTCCAACTCGTCGCCGACCAACTCGCCGAACGCTTCTCCTTCCACCGGGATCGGAAATCCGTCGCCGCCTACGCGCGCGCCCACTTCCCCAACCTCGTCCTGCCGCCGCTTCCGGTCCCCAAACCCAAGCGGCGCTGGGAGCGCTCCCGCATCGGCGAACTCTGGCAGCACGACTCCTCCATCCACCCTTGGTGGGCGGCCGACGAGAAGCAGACCCTCCTCCTCACCGTCGACGACCATTCCCGTAAATACCTCGGGGCCACTTTTGTTGTCACCGGGCACTTCAAAACCAGCCACTCAGGGTCACTTCAAAACCAGCCAGTCCGAGGTGGGGTGGTTCATAGGGTGTTCTGCACGTTAATCAAGGAGTCCCGCTCGGTCCGCGAGGCTAAACGAGCCGGGGGCCGCTGCTTCGAGCTTCAGCTCGCGGCCCCGGCGGTCGCCGGAGACACGCTGGCCACCGGGGATTTTCCCGGACGGAGCAACGGGGAGTCCTTCACCCGGTAACTGCGGCCCTTGATGGCGATGACCTCGGCATGGTGCAGGAAGCGGTCGAGGATCGCGCCGGCGGCCGGGACATCGCCCAGGAGCTTGCCCCACTCCTCCAAGGGACGGTTGCTGGTCATGATCGTCGAGCGGTTTTCATAACGACGCATGATCACCTCCAGCAGGTATTCGCCCGAATGCTTGGGCAAAGCCTTGAGGCCCATGTCGTCGATCAGCAACAGGTCCGGCTTGAGATATCGGCGCAGGACCCGGTCCTGGTGGTTCACGGCCTCGTCCTGGAGGAAGTCGCGGACCATGTCGAATATCGAGCGGTACAGGACGGTGAAACCCATCCGGATGGCCGACTGGCCGATGGCTTGTGCCAGATGCGTTTTGCCCACGCCGGGCGGGCCCAGGAAGAGCACGTCGGTGTGCTCGCGCAGGAATTTGCCGGCCGCCAACTCGAAGATGCGTTTGCGCGGGATGCCGGGGTTGAAGCTCCAGTCGAAGTCCTCGAGGCTCTTGGGATGGCGGAAGTCCGCCGCCTGGGTCCGACGGCCGAGTTGGCGTTGGTGACGGATGTTGATTTCGTCCTGAAGAATCAGTTCCAGGAACTCGCCGTGGCTCAGTTGGCTGGCGGCGGCTTCCTGCAAGCGGGCCGGCAGGCTCTGGGCCAGTCCGGAGAGACGGAGTTGTTTGAGGGCGGTGTCCAGTGCGGCGGTGGTCATGGGTTTTGATCGAAGCAGTCGGGAGTTAGCTCGGCGTAATCGTCGAGATTGCGGATGAGGGGATGGACTTCCAGAAAGCCCAGCGGGAGCTGCGGGGAGGGTTGGGCCAGCAGGACCTTGAGTTCGCGCAGGCGCCAGGCGCCTTGGTCGAGGGCCCGCTGGGCGGCCACCTCGATCACGCCTACGGGATGTTTGTCGGCCAGGCCCAGGAAGCCCTGGAGCACCCGGATGCCCTCGACCCCACGGACGGCGTACATCGCCTGGGTCCATGCACCGCAGGCGCCTCCCATGATCGCGGCCCGGCCCAGCATCCAGTCCACGCCCCGCTCCAGCCACGCCCGCTTGTGGCTGTGGATATGGGCGTCGTCGGTCCGGAAGCCCCCCGGATCGGCCCGGGCATGCAGGGCGATGGGCTTCATGCGGTCATCGAAGATCCGGACCAGACGGGCCTCCCAGCGCACCCACACCTCCAGACCCATGTATTCCGGTGGCACGGAGTAATAGGCCTTCTCCAACTCGATGTGGCCGTCGCGGTGGACCGAGCGGCGGCCTTCGCTGAAGACCGGGAACAGCCCGGCGGGCAGCGGCTGCAAGCGGGGTTGTTCGACGTCCCGAAACTGCTGACCCACTTGTCGTCGCGTGGTCCCGTGCAAGCGGGTGTCGGCCACGGTGCGCTCCCAGTCGGCCAAGTGGAGGTTCTGTGCCGCCAGACTGGCGAACTCGCGGCCCTTGAGCGCGTTGTTCTGGCCGTATTTGACGCCCGCCTCGACCTTGCCCTTGTGGCGGGGCATTGCCGGCCGCGTGGGCAGCATCACCGTGCCGTAGTGCGCGCAGAAATCCCGGACCTTGGGATTGAGTTCGGGCTCGCACCAATCCACCCGCTTCACCGCGGCGCGCAGATTGTCGACGACCAGCTTCGCCGGGACCCCGCCAAAGGACCGGAAGGCGTTCTCCAGACCACGGATGAACTGCTCGGTGGTCTGGCGCCACATCGCCTCGCTGTAGCCTTTGCGCGAGTGGCTCAGGATGACCCGCAGGAGGTGGGGGCGGCGGCGGCGGCCACTCCCGTCGATCACCCAGGCCCCCTGGCCGAAATCAATCTGGGCTTCCTCCCCGGGCTCGCTCTCCCAACGACGGAAGGGCAGTTCGGCAGTCGGGCGCAGGCGCCGCACGAAGCGCTTCACCGCCGTGTAGTTGCCCGCGAAGGCGTGGTCGCTCACCAGATCCTGATAGATCCGCTGGGCCGAGAGTCCCTGCTCGATGCCCACGCCGATCACCGCGCGGAACGCCTCGCATTGACTGCGACGACCGGCCACCGAGCCGGTGGGCGGAATGGCCGGGTTTGCCTCCGGGCCTTGAGCCGGCAAGTCACCGGAGCCGGGGGCCGGAATGGCCGGGTTTGCCCGACCCAGATGGCGGCCGACGGTCTCGCGGTCGATGCCCAGCTCGCGGGCAATCCGCCGCCGGGACCAACCCTTCGATGACAGGGCCTTGATCGCTTCGCAGGTGTTCACGCAGAGGTGATTCATCGCCGCGACGAACCCCGTTGGGAGTCCCCGCGGCAATGAGCTTGTTCACCTCAGATCCCTGGCTGGTTTTGAAGTGCCCTTTGCTGGCTGGTTTTGAGTGCCCGCTGACAC
>Ga0209596_1003912_pt1 | contig 11512 bp, 10 predicted proteins | sample M_130807_MF_Meta_FD_187314 | JGI IMG/M metagenome (GOLD analysis project Ga0209596, IMG submission 187314) | Freshwater microbial communities from Lake Montjoie, Canada to study carbon cycling - M_130807_MF_MetaG (SPAdes) (version 2) | ecosystem: Environmental > Aquatic > Freshwater > Lake... | reverse complement strand
TCCGATTCGTCCTGCTCCGTTGATTGCTACTCGTATCATTTGTGTATGTAATATTAAATACTAATAAGGTAATTTTACCTTAAAAACCCTTTAATTGCACACTTACTCACTCAGCAACTTTTTCACCGCCTCCTGTGCCACCTGTGGATTCACAGAACCTTTTGTAGCCTTCATAATCTGACCAATGAAGAATTGTAGAGCAGCTTGTTTTCCAGCTTTGAAATCAGCTACCACTGTAGGATTTGCCCCAATCAACTCTCGAATCATTTTTTCAAGTGCTTCTGGATCATTTTTTTGGATCATGCCATGCTGTTCTGCAAGTTTTTTAGGAGATTCGTTTCCATTATCCCAAATCATAACCAAGATATCCTTCGCAGAGCGAGACGAAAGTTCCCCTGCCTTTATCATGGAAATTAATTCTGCAAAATTATTTGTACTAATCACAATACCTTTATCAGCAAACTTTTTAACAAACCCCGCAACGTCGCTAGTCGTATAGTTAATCGCAAGTTTGATTAAATCTGCATCACTTCCCAAAACCTTAACAACCTCTTCGAAAAAGTTTCTGAAAGTTTCATCCTGCACAAACATCTCTGCATCCTCATCCTTCATACCAAAAACAGTTTTGTACCTATCTCGTTTCTCCCATGGAAGTTCTGGCAAACTTTTTTTAATCATATCTGGTTGAAATTCTGGAATTTCCGAAATGAAAAGTTTAGGAAGATCAGGGTCAGGAAAATATCTGTAATCATGTGAATCTTCCTTTGCGCGCTGTGAAAAAGTCTTCCCAGTAGATTCATCAAAACCTCGTGTTTCCTGTACGATTTTTTCTCCCCTTTCGATCAAATCAATGTGACGTTCAATTTCATATGCAATTGATTTTTCAACCGCTTTGAAAGAGTTGATGTTTTTTACTTCTACTTTTGTTCCAAATTTGTCAGTGTCAGAAACAGAAATATTTACCTCCACTCGCATTTCCCCTTTTTCCATATTTGCTTCGCCTGCGCCTAGATATCGGAGTAATAGTTGCAATTCCTTCGCAAAACGTGAAGCTGTTTCTGCATCGTGAATAACCGGTTCAGTCACTAGCTCCATCAAAGGCAAACTTGATCGATTAAAATCAACCAAACTAAAATCTCCTTTATCATGTTGCGAACTAGCGGTGTCTTCTTCCAAATGAATTCTGGTTAATTCAACGCCTCCGATTTTTCCACCGGTTATTAAAGGATACGCGAATTGGCTAATTTGATAACCCTTAGGAATATCAGGGTAGAAATAGTTTTTTCGATCCCATTCTGTAAAATCAGCGATTTTTGCGCCGATTGCGTGTCCTACTCGAATGACATGTTCAACCGCTTTTTTGTTTATCACAGGTAAAGTTCCGGGGTGGCCCATACAAATCGGACAAACGTTTACATTTGGCTTTTCTTCGTCGGGATTGTTTTTACAAGCACAAAACATCTTTGAAGTAGTCTTTAATTCAGCGTGGATTTCCAAGCCAATTGTCGGTTTATAGATTTTTCCAGATGGTGCCGTAATCATGGGCTTAAATATAAATTATTTTAGCAATTTCACAAGGGAATCACTGAATTTCTTAATCGAATCAATATCATAAACAGAAATGACAAAAACTTTTTTTCCATTCCATTCCTCTACTGCATCTGCTTTCTTTTGAGTATCTTCGATACCTAAAATATCCATTTTTGTTACTACAATAATTTCTTCCTTCTCTAAGAGCTCTTTATCAAAATCTTTTAATTCGTCGCGAATAACCTCGTATGTTTTATATAAGTCTTCGTTTTCACTTGAAATACAATGGATCAACATTTGAGTTCGGCGAATGTGTCTTAAAAACTTGTGACCAAGACCTTTTCCATCAGAGGCACCTTCAATCAAACCTGGAATGTCTGCCAAAATGTGTCCATATAAATCGCCAAGATTCGGTTCCAATGTCGTGAACTGATACGCACCAATTTTTGCATTAGCATTTGTTAATGCGTTTAATAGTGAAGTTTTTCCTGCATTTGGAAGTCCAATGAGCCCTGCGGACGCAATAATTTCTACCTCGATCGAAAAAGTCCCTTCACCCCCTTCGCGTCCTTTTGTTGACTCTTCTGGTTTTGTATTTGTTGAAGCCTTGAAGTGTTCGTTTCCGTATCCACCCTTTCCACCTTTCAATAAAACAATAGTCTGACCGTCTTCGTCTAGTCTGTAAACTTCACCGGTATCATTATTAGTAAGAATACTTCCGATTGGAAAATCAATGATTAAATCCTCACCTTGGCGCCCCTTTTTACTGCGGTTCTCACCTGGCATACCGTTTTCAGCCAGCATTTCCTTAACATGCGCATATTTTCCAAGTAAAAAGGTATTGCGAACAGCACGCGCAATTACGTCCGCTCCGTTTCCACCATCTCCTCCAGCAGGGCCTGAGTATTCTTTAAATTTTTCAGAAAGCCAGCGGACTACACCGTCTCCACCCCTTCCTGCCTTTAACCTTAATGTGAGTTCGTCTACGAAATGCATAATGTAATGACTATATCACAGAAAGCCTATTTTATAATAGGAATCTCAATGATCTTATTCTTTTCTTACGACCTACCCATTGTGACACTTATTTACCCTTACTCTCTAGATATTTTTCTAATGTAGCTTTTTCTTCTGCTGTTAGAGGTACATATTTAGCCTCATCACCTTGCCAATCAACCTTACCGAAAAATAATACTCCACCTGGTAAATCTCTGTTTACAATTTTGAATGTTACTCTATCGTCACCCTCTACATCTCCTATTTTCTGTCTTTGTTTTTCGACACGGGTCAAATTGATCATCTTAAGCAAAGGACCCTTATCATCAGTTTTGAATTCCTGCCTGATAAGTTCGACTTGCTCTTTATCTAAACCAGCTTCTGCCATTTTTTCGTCTCTTAACGCAGCATCAGGTCTAAAATTTGAATCAGTGTACGGGTAGTGCCCTACATAACCTTGCCTTTGTGGAAATTCCTCTGGCGAATCCTTCATCAACAGAAGTCTCTCTCCTAATGCCATTTCTTCATCAGTAGCAAGTTCGATATTTCCACCAACAGCCTTGTCGGAACAACCTCTCAAATACTCGAGCATCTTTTCCCTCATTTCTTGATTAATCTTGATAGGTTCTTGTTCAACTGTCACTTCGCGATCACCAACCTTTGGCACTTCAGCAAATCCTCCATCTTCTGGTACTTCTGGGTTCATAGTTTATATTATTACATTATTATGTAGTTAGATTATAAGCCATAATAAAAATAGTGTCTACGTCAAGTCTTCTCCAATACAAAAGGATACCCAAATCATTCACGATTCTAACGTAAATGAGCCCCAAATGGGGCCCATTGAGTACGATTGGAATTGATGGCACTTTGATGAGTATCATGCAAATCAAAATGAACGATTCCAACATCGTGAGTGTGGCACAACTCCGTGAGCTTGTTAAGCTCACTAATCGTGTCGAATTTACTAGTTCATCAACAAAGGAGGAAATGTACAAATGGGTCGAAGAAGCTTTGAAGAAGTTTCGATACTTTTCTTTAAGAAAGAAAAAAGAACGAGGTATTGTCATTTCCTACGTAAAACAGATGACTGGCCTCTCAAGAGGTCACGTAAAAAAGTTGATTAAAAGAAAAAAGAGCAAAGGTCGGATTCTTCGAATTACTGGGACTCGATACAGAATTCCAACAGTCTACGATGTGGAAGATATCGCAAGACTAATCGAAACTGACAATGCACACATGCGGATGTCTGGTGAAGCAACAAAGTCAATACTTGTACGTCAGTATGAGATTTACCACAATATTGGCTACGAAGAGATTCGACATATTTCCGTTTCCCATATCTACAACCTTAGAAAGACTAGGCCGTACGAATCACACATTCTACACATTGAAAAAACCAGAGCAGTGAATACAAACATTGGGGTGAGGAAGAAACCCCGTCCAGAGGGAAAACCAGGGTTTTTAAGGGTAGATTCTGTACATCAGGGTGATTTGGACAAACAAAAGGGTGTGTACCACATTAATCTGGTGGATGAGGTGACCCAATGGGAAATCATTGGCTGTGTCGAAGGTATTAGTGAGGAATTTCTCCGACCATTACTTGAAGAACTTCTTGAATTGTTTCCATTCATCATCATTAATTTCCACTCAGACAATGGTAGTGAATACATCAACGGTCAAGTCGCGTTTCTTTTAAACAAACTTAACATCGATCAAACTAAATCTAGATCTAGAAGAACAAATGACAATGCTTTGGTTGAAACAAAAAATGGAGCGGTGATTCGAAAGTATATGGGCTTTGCCCATATACCAAAGAAATATTCAAAACTCATCAATACATTTTACCGAAACCATATGGATATATATTTGAATTACCACAGACCATGTGGTTTTTCCACAGACACAGTTGATGCTCGTGGAAAGATTGTAAAAAAGTATGACAAATATATGACCCCATTTGAAAGATTAAAGTTGATTGAAAATGTTGAACAATATCTGAAACCAAATGTAACCATTCAGTTTTTGGAAGATATTTCACTAAAAAAAAAGTGACAATTCATGTGCCGAAAATCTGCAAAAAGCGCGACGAAAATTACTAGAAAACACTCATCAATGCCAAAATGATTTGGGTATCATTCTTGGATTAGAGAATACTCGTCACAAATTTAGACTTTTACAGGTAAAAACCCTGATTCCTTAAACATCGCATTTACAAGCGCGATTGCACCTTCTTTAGTCTTAGCAACAACCAAAAACAATCCTTTATGACAAAATATAGCATCTGGTACCCCAGAAACTTTAGCCAGTTCTTCGTCATTTAACCCTGCCCACTTTTCTGGAAAATAAATTCTTGAGGCAAATTGCCCAGAAGCGACCCTAACTGCTTTTGCTGACCAGTTACCTCTGGCATCTGGATAAATAGTCACTAATGGTTCTTTCATCTTTGAAAAACCATAACCTAAAAAATTCGGGAGGATAATCACGCGTTTATCCTTAGCATCTTTGAAATATTTTTCTGCGATTTTTTCTATTTTTATATAATCTTTTGCTTCAATAATTGACCTCTCGATAATGTGTTTTGCAAATGGAATTAAATTAAAAAAGCCATCATCAAATCTTTTTGAATCATCCTGATTCGAGAAAAACCCACGAGCACATTCGTTCTCTACTACATCTCTAATTGTAAACGGCTTAACATCCTCCATCGTCTGCCTGTACAAATCCACCCCATTATCCTCGGCATCAATCGGTATAACCAATTTTTCCTCTACCCTATCAGCCACTTTCTGCGAACCACATAAAAACTTTCCGTACTTTTTCCAAACTAATCCAAATGCTGCGTATTTTATTCCATTCTTGTGTGTGATTTTTAAATCTTGATGATGATCAAATCTATCCTTCTTTGGATTATAAACCCGTCCAATATCGAGCACCAAGTCACCTTCAGCCCAGACCTTTGGGTCAAGCGATCTTTTAACCTTAGTTTTAAATCCCTTTTTTTCAAATAATAAAATGGCGCATGCAGTTCCAAAAACATCATCAACGTGAAAATTCGCCGAATGTGTGACTATTAATTTAGGCTTGGACTGATCTTTCTTTGGCATAGTCTTGGTAAACGCGAATAAGTGTAAACAAAAGCGCAAGAACTGTCGGACCAAGGATAATACCTTCTACTCCGAAGGCAATAATTCCTCCCAAAATTGAAAATAGTATGAGCAATGGATGAATATTTGATGCCTTATTAATAAGCTTTGGACCAATAAACGTATCGTTGAATGTAAACAAGATCGGGCAGTAAATCATGAAAAGGAGCCATGCATGAGGAAAATTTCCTCCGAAAATGAATAAGTAAATTGTCGCTGGAATCCAAACAAGACTGGGACCAAGTCCTGGGAAAAGAACCACTAGCGCAACAATAACTGATAATAATGCAGGATTTGGAACTCCGAATATAAAGCAGCCAATACTAATTACAAAGGCATGGAGAAGTGCAACTGTACCCGTACTTAGAATCACTGAATTGATTGCAACCTTTAGTGAATCAATAACTCTCTCATCGTCTTTTCTTGGCAAAGGAGAAAGGTCAATTATATGCTCCTTAAATTTATCTCCATCGCGTAAGAAGTAAAACAAGGCAAACATGGCAAAGAAAAGTTTCGCCCCAAAAGATACAGTACCTGCAAAGAACGCCCCCAGATGATCAATAATATAAAGAGACAATTCTCCTAATTTTTCTCGTGCATCAAAAGTGAATTGTGGAAAGATTCTTTGAGCATAAGACTCAACAACTGAGTTTATTCTTTCGAAAGAAACAACACTGCGATTGCTTAGGGATACGTAGAAACTACTTGTTTCAACAAAAATATTTTGAACGACCAATATTAGAGGGACGATTACCGCAAATAAGAACAGTATAAGCGTCAGAGCAGAGGCCAAGTTTTTGCGACCTTTAACTTTTCCTAAAATAAACCTATATATTGGGCCTAGAACAACAGCCAGTATAGCTGCAATAACCAAAACCCCAACAAACGGCCAAAACATATACAGCGCAACCGCCGTTACCGCTAATATAATAGTTGTAAAGTAAGTCAAATTTATGCCTTGTGGTTTCATATACCTATACTATAATACACTTCACGGTATTTATTAAGTAACATAAACACAAACATGATCAAAAACACAATTTTAGGAACATTAGCAGTAGCCTTCGCTTTAACCGCAACTGTAGCATCAGCGGAAGGAACAACCACTCGTCCGGTTAAAAAGCTTGAGGATCGCATTGAAAACAAGATGGAAAATAGAATGAACGCATCGACCACTCGCCCTCTTCTTCGAGACCGAGGAAATGCATCTAGTACAAAAATGGTTGATTCAGAATGCGCAAAAACAGCGGTTGATGTTCGAAAAGCTTCTCTAGTTTCTATTTACGGAAAACTATCAACTTCAATTAGCGCCGCCCTATCGGATCGAGAGGATGCGGTAAAGGCATCGTTTGATCAAACTACAAAAAAGGCTCGACAAGACGCAAGAACTAGCGCTCGAAGTGCTTACAAAAAAGCAGTCAAATCTGCTTACAGTGCACTTAAAACATCTGAGAAATCTACAATGAAAACATACTCTTCAAGTATTAAGGCATGTGGCGGAAATAATGCTGAAGCGAGTGACGAATCTTCTGATGGATCTATTGATAGCTCTATAAAGTAATCAATCGGCTAGGTTAGAGAAAAAACACCCGCGAGGGTGTTTTTTTATGACTGAAAATTTTTCTTTAACTTTAAAATTCTTTTTTCAATAAAATGATATGAGACCATCGAAGTAATAACTACTATGAAAAAGGTACAGAAAAATACAGCGAGAAGTTGAGGTACAGATTGATAAATTGTTTTGTACCCCCCTTGATAAAACACGGCAAGAACCCCTACCAAAACAATCATATGATAACAATACAATCCGTATGAAATTCTTCCCAAATAAATAAACATCTTTTGAATTGGGTGCTTGCCCGTAATAAATTCATTTCGAAGTCCAGCGAGGCGCGCAATGATGAATGAAAATAAGATCGCAAAGACCACCGGCTCGATCGCGATTAAGGCGCGCCTCGCCCACTCTGGGTTTACATCATATATAAGAGATCGAGAAAGAATCAAGATCACCAAAGTCGAATAGTAAAGAAAGAATGACTTTAAATGGCTTAAATTTTTTGCCCATGCGGTAATTCTGCTTTTCTCGAAAAAGAGCCACGCCACAAAGCATCCAATAGCAATATCCGACATAACAGAGAACGTCGAATACTTAACTGTGTTGTATTCAAAGGCATAAACAAAGCGATACACTGTTGAAATTATTACTACAGAAGATAGCAGAACGGGCAAATACTTTCGCTTCATAAACTTCACAAAGAGTGGCCACAAAAGATAGAATTGTTCCTCAACGGAAATTGACCACAAAATGGCCAAGGTCACTGATGGTGGTGTATTTAAAAACATATTAAAGTTACCAACAAAAAACAAATACCAAGGATAACTTTTGAGATTCAAAAATATATCAAAGGGTAGATTGTCTCTCATGCCAATAAGTTCTACGAAAAAAGGTAACCCCCACACTGCAACGAAAATCGTAATAAAATACACCGGCCAAATTCGAAGCAATCGACGGGCATAAAACTTTTTAATATCAATCTCCCCTCTCTGATGCTTTTCGCTCATTAATAGATAAGTAATCAAAAACCCACTTAAAACGAAAAAGAAAGTGACTCCTAAATCTCCATGGGTCAAGAATATTTCTCGGAATCCTTCCCATTTTAGAGATGTATTGTTATAGCCAAAAAAGAGTGCCGAATGTGATATAAAAACCAGCATAAAAGCCAAAAAACGTAGAATATCTAGGGCTGGAAAATAAGAATACTTTTGATGGACCACTATTGGAGGCATAAAATAAATTGTAGCGCAGTGGAGGGCAAAGAGCTATACTTAGACCTATGCCTTCCTGGTTACCTTTTTTACTTCTAGACTATAAATACCTAATCATTGCCCTTATCGCCATTCCTGAAGGACCTATTCTTATGGCGGTTTGTGGCTTCCTCGTAAGAGCCGGTGCTCTATCTTTTTGGCCTGCATATTTTGCACTTGTCATTGGAGACTTTGTAGCGGATATAATTTGGTATTTTTTAGGAAGAAAAGGAGGTATGAAAATTGTACATAGCAAGTTTGGAAAATTCATGGGGCTAAATGAAAAAAATGTAAACATGACCGAAAAGTACTTTCACAAATATCACACCTCAATTTTATTCATTTCAAAGTTAACAACAGGATTCGGATTTGCACCGGTTGTTCTTTTTACTGCAGGCCTCGTAAAAATTCCTTTTAAAAAATATTGTCTCCTGAACTTCTTTGGAGGATTTATCTGGACTGGATTTTTGATGGCACTAGGCTTTTCATTCAGCCACTTTTTTATTACCATAAAGGATATAAATGGAAAACTGTTTCTGATAGGAGGGGCCATTGTTACTCTATTTATAGTTTACAGAATCGGTCGACATATTCACCAACTTATAATAAAGAAAAACAATGAATAATCCACTTACAGTTAGCGTTATTATCCCCGCTTTTAATGAGAGTAAAAATCTTCCTGTTATTTTGAAAGCCTTACAGGAACAAACTGTGAAGCCTTTACAGATTATTGTGATTGATAACAACAGCACTGATAACACTTTGGAAGTTGCAAAGTCCCTTGGAGCAATCACTTTGTTTGAAAAAGAGAGAGGAACAAATAATGCACTAGAGACCGGGAGATTAGCCGCCACTGGAGATTTAGTTGCACGAGTTGATGCTGATTGCATTCCTAATCCGGATTGGATCGAAAGAATAGTCGCTCGTTTTCAAGACCCAAAAATTGTTGGGCTCACTGGACCGTACGATTATTACGATGGCGGTTGGTTTTTTCGAAAAGTCACTTTGGCATTCCAGAGATATATTTATAGCGCCACACATCATATGTTAGATTTTTTAAATCATGGAGCAATTATGATTGGAGGAAATAGTATTTCTCGAAGAACTACTTTGGAAAAGATCGGGGGCTTCGATCGAAAGATTATATTTTATGGAGACGATACTGACTTGGCTAAAAAACTATCCAAAGAAGGGATGGTGTTTTTCGATAAAGATTTAATAATGGAAAGTTCTGCTCGCAGGTTTAAGGACCAAGGCATATTACATATACTCTGGAAATATATGCAGGGATTTTTTAAGATGACTTTCCGCGCTAAGCGTTAACCCCGTGACATTTCTTATACTTCTTCCCACTTCCGCAAGGACAAGGGTCGTTTCGTCCAACTTTTTCTCCTTCCTGATTTTTTACCGCCGCTTTTGCTGACTTCATATTGGCAATATTTTGAGCAATTTCTCCAGTCACAGGGTTATACGAATCTGCATTCGGTTTTAATTCAACGGTTCTTACATTTTCACCGACACCGATCTCGGCAGTGACATTTTCAAGTGTGCGAATAATTTCAGCATCAATACCAGCTTCCATTTGTTTGAAAGTTCGCAATCCTTCACGTTTGTATTCAACCAACGGATCTCGCTGTCCATAAGCACGCAAACCAACGCTAGAACGCATATAATCCATAATTTCCAAGTGATCTACCCAGAACAAGTCCACAGTTTGAAGGATTGCTCCACGCACAGTATTCAAAAACGGATGTTCGCGCATGGCGTTTCTCTTTTCTTGAATTTTATTTTTCGCCTCCAATGGAGAATTCGATAAGATTCTTTCAAGCTCTTCGGAAATAACTGAGGAGTCCCCAATCAAAATTCGGCGTCGGCGTTCATATACTCTCTTTCTCTGCTGGTTTAACACATCATCGTATTCCAAAACATGACGACGTGAATCGAAATGAAGTCCCTCGATTCTTGATTGTGCACTTTCAAGGGCACGAGTCACAATAATATTTGTAATCGCTTCATCTTCTGGAACTTTGAGACGTACCATCATTTTTTTAATAGTGTCACTTGCAAAAACACGCATCAAGTTGTCATCAAATGATACGAAAAATTGACTGGCTCCTGGATCCCCCTGTCGTCCTGAACGGCCTCGTAGCTGGTTGTCGATTCGTCGTGCTTCGTGACGTTCGGTTCCGAGTACAAAAAGACCTCCGAGGTCGCGGACTTCTTCATATTGTTCTTTTGTTGAAGGAACTCCTCCCAATTTAATGTCGACTCCTCGTCCTGCCATGTTTGTTGCAATTGTCACCGCACCCTTTCGCCCAGCTTGTGCCACAATCTCTCCTTCTTTTTCAGCAAATTCAGGTTTTGCATTCAATAATGTATGAGGAATTCCCTCTTTCTTTAGATATTCAGATAATAGCTGGTTTTTTTCAATTGACGCAGTACCCACAAGAACCGGTTGACCCTTGGCGTTTAATTCTTTGATTTTTCTTGAAATGGCTTTGAACTTTCCATTTTCGTTTTGAAAAATTTGATCACTGTGATCTTGACGGACAATTTTTCGGTGGGTTGGAACCTCAATAGTATCGATCCCGTACACTTTCAAAAATTCTTCTGAACTTGTCATTGCTGTTCCTGTCATACCTGCCAATTTTGGATACAGTCGGAAATAGTTTTGATAAGTAATAGAAGCGTAGGCGCGAGTTTCTTGGTTGATTTTCACACCTTCCTTTGCCTCGATTGCTTGGTGCAAGCCTTCGCTCCAACGTCGTCCAGGTTGTAAACGTCCAGTTGATGGATCAACGATGATGACTTGATTATCCTTCACCACATATTCGACATCCTTTATATAGAGAGCTTTGGCCTTTACTGCGTTTTCCAAATGGTGCACAAATTTAATGCCTCCTTCACTGTAAATATTTCCCATGCCCAATTCTTTTTCTGCCAAGTCGATTCCAGCAGTAGTAAGCGCAATGCTTCGGAATTTTTCATCTACTGTATAGTGTTCATCTTTTGACATTCTTCGCGCAATCTTTGAA
>Ga0209596_1003909_pt1 | contig 11517 bp, 10 predicted proteins | sample M_130807_MF_Meta_FD_187314 | JGI IMG/M metagenome (GOLD analysis project Ga0209596, IMG submission 187314) | Freshwater microbial communities from Lake Montjoie, Canada to study carbon cycling - M_130807_MF_MetaG (SPAdes) (version 2) | ecosystem: Environmental > Aquatic > Freshwater > Lake... | reverse complement strand
CAGAAGAGTTCTAAGAGAAGTGTTAGAACCCTCTAACTAGACTAAGGCGAACACTTGAGGACCAGTCGTGGGCCTCGAGCCTTAAGGGAGATCGTTCATGGAGAAATTGGTATATCTACTCTGGTCTGACGCTGCATCAATGCCATCAGATAATTACAGAAATATTCGCACGGAACTCTCATCGAAACTTCTCGCATTGGAGCCAGAGTCTCTATGGATACAGGTCGATGATCAATTCGCTGATGTGCCGGTGCCCCTCCCGATTCCAGAGGGAGAACAGGCTCCAATTGCAGTCGTCTCAATCTGGCTAGACCGCTACGACGATCGAGCGCGCTTTGAGGAGGCTATGAGCGCGCACTCCAGTCGTATCGCTGGCTATTTGGTACTCGAGTCGATGTACACAGATTACGGCGGTAACCGCCACAGCGAGAAGCGGTCGTGGCCCGATGGTGAGCGCTCTCCGGGGGTCACCATGGTGACTTTGATGGAGAAGCCCGACCGTTTATCCGACGACGAGTGGCTAGATCATTGGCACACCGTTCAGTCTCCAGTCTCCGAGGCGATGCAGCCTCGAATCCGCTATGTCCGCAACACAGTCGTGCGTGCAGTTACACCAGATGCACCACCGTATAGAGGCATTGTTGAAGAGTGCTGGCCAACCCCAGAGCACATCACCGACCCGATGCTTTTCTACTGTGCCGGAGACGACGCATCACTGATGAAGGCAAACCTCAGCGAGATGCTCGATAGCGTGATGGCTTTCTTAGATCTAGATCGCATACGTTCCGTCACGATGAGTGAGTATTTACTCAAGACCCAATGATCGTTGAGACCCAGGGGGAGCGTGGCGCTCATCTCGCCATGTTTGCTGCGGCTGGAGCTGCGTTTGCTTGGGGTGTTGGGCCGTTGGCGGTCCGTGCCATAGATGCGCCGGTGGCTGTAACGGCTTTCTGGCGGCTCTGGATTGCAGTGCCACTGATGTTCTTGCTTGCTCGTTCTTCGGGTGGTTGTAATCGCAAGACACTAAGGCTCAGTATCGTGCCCGGAGTTCTCTTCGCCGGATCATTAATCGCAGGCTGGGGAGCAATCCGAACAACCTCGGTTGCAAATGCAACGATCATCCCTTCGCTCCAGCCAGTATTGGTATTGCTAATAGCGAGCAAGATATTCGGCGAGACGGTTCGCAAGCGCGATTTTGTTCTCGGCGCAGTTGCACTTATCGGAGTCCTAGCCTTCATCGTTTCAGCTAGTGAGACATCAGGAGCCTCTAGAAAAGGCGATCTGTTCGCAGTTGCGGGATTGATTATCTGGGTTTCGTACTTTGTTATTACTAAGCAGCTGCGTTCGGGGCGTGATGACATCAACACGATGCCTCTTCTCGCGGGCGTTATGTTCGTAGCGGCCCTGGTGGCCACGCCCTATGTATTGGTAGCAGAGGGTATACCCAAGCCGATTCTCGGCGTCGACTTAATTTGGGTGCTATTCATTGTCGTCGTTCCCGGTGTGCTCGGGCACGGTTTGATGACTTGGGCGCAGCGCCACGCCACGGCGTCGCTACTCTCAATAGTTATGCTCGGTTCGCCAATAGTCTCAGCATTCGGCGCATGGATTTTCTTCAACCAGGCTCTACTGCCGACTCAACTAGTCGCTGCTGTTGTTGTTTTGTCGGCAGTAAGTGGAGTTGTTGTCTCTCATCGCTCGGTGCCAGTAGAGATTGAAGCAACCTAGTAATACAGAGGTTTCTCCGCAAGAATTACTCCGCAACCGACTTTATTTTTAATGCCCGGTAAATGAATCAAGTATCCGATTGCGCATCCGTGCAGGGCGCTGTGTTCTGGTCTCGGATGAATCAATGCTTCTCGTAAGGGCGCCCATAGAGCGAATACCGAGCCAGCGAAAGGGCTCGACCTCCCATTTCTTGGACCTGTGCCCGACCCATGGTAAGTCTGTAAGTGGCGTGTTGGTGCCTGTAATTAGGTCCGAGAGAGTGCGACCCGCCAAATTGCTAGTGGTGACGCCATCACCGATGTAGCCACCAGCCCAGGCGAGTCTGCGATCAGCAGTGATCCCAACGCTGCTTTCCCAATCACGCGGGGCACCTAGTGGGCCACCCCAGCGGTGTGTAATGACTGCCCGGGAGGCAGAGGGAAACATCTCAATCAAAGCCTTCTGGAGCAAGCCGAATGTTTTGGAGTCGGAGTCGTAGGAATCTTTGATGCGCGATCCGAAGTGATAGGGCGCTCCGCGACCGCCGAATGCAATGCGGTCATCGGCGGTTCGCTGGGCGTAGATGATCATTCTCCTTGCATCTGTAAGCGTCTCGCCATTTCGCCAACCGATTTCATCCCAAAAATCAATGCTAAGAGGCTCCGTTGCAATCATCAGCGAGTAGATCGGAATTAACGACCGTTTGCGCTCTGGTATCTGAGAACTCCAAGCCTCAGTAGCGATCACTATTGTTTCAGCAGTAATTTTACCGCCCGATGTGATCACCACACCAGGGCTTAATGACAGTGCATTCGTCTGCTCAAATATTTTTCCTCCGAGCCTCTCGACAGCGATAGCTAAACCACGAGCAAGAACCGCCGGATTAATCCGCGCACAGTTGGGGGTAAAGGCTCCCTCTCTGGTGCCGGCAACTCTTATCATCTCGTCGCATTGGACCTTCGTTAGCAATCTTGAGTGTTGCTCCCCGAGCCCCCAGAATCGGTCATCTTCAACGGATGAAATCGTGCGCGCATCTTGGCTGGGGGAACGCGCAACTGTGAGCGTGCCACCCCTAAGGAAACTCGCGTCTATTCCTTCAACTCTGCAGGTGCGCCCAATATCAGCAATCGATTCGAGCATGGCTTGGTGCATTCTCAGAACAACCTCGACTCCATGAGCCTTGGCCATTGCCTCACGACTACCCGCAAATAGTGCTGAAGCCCAGCCGCCGTTTCGCCCTGAAGCGCCGAAACCCACGATCTCCTTCTCGATGATCGCCACGCGCATCTCAGGATGGTTTATTAATAGTGAGTAAGCGGTCCAGAGTCCTGTGAAACCGCCCCCGATAATCGCAACATCTACAGCGGTGTTTGTGTTGAGAGCGTCACGCGGGGAGAGCGATTCGGGGAGTCCGTCGAGCCAGAGACTTCGGGACCGGTAGCGATCAGTTGAAGCCGAGCCAGTCATACCGGTATTCTCGCACCTATTCAGTCAATTGCGCAGTGCATTTCGACACTGTTCTCTCTAAATCCTAGAATCCGGAGCGAAGAATGAGTGACCGCGATGTTTGATCGTCACGAAATTGAAGAGACCCTAAAAAGGTATGTTGCACTTAGGGAGGCAATCGATCTTGGGCGCAATCCCTGGACCGATTTATGCGACTTCTATACAGAGGATTGTGTCTACATAGATCCGGCGTGGGGGAGGGTCGAGGGGCGCGACTCAATACGCGCCTTTATGGTTGAGTCGATGACCGGTCTCGAAGACTGGCAGTTCCCGGTTGAGTTCACTGCAATCTCTGGAGATGATGTCTCAGTTAAGTGGCTGCAGATTCTTCCAGGTAACCGCTCTGATGGCTCGCCCTATGTTCAGACCGGTTGGTCACGCCTCGTCTACGCCGGAGATGGATTATTCCGGTATCAAGAGGACACATTGAACATGACACATGTAATAGAGGATCTAATAGAGAGCGGTTGGCGCCCCGGCGAGGGTTTTAGCTCACCCCCGAGAAACCCAAATCGAGACTTTACAATTCCGAGGTGATGCTCTCGTAGAGACCAATTCACGTTCAGTCTGTAAGTAGTTCCGAGAGGAGTCGAGCCAGTTCGACGGGTTGATCGCCCTGTATGGAGTGGCCCGCGCCCGCCACTACGACAACATTGGCATTGGGTTGTCTCCGGAGTAGTTCCGCTACATCTGCGTCGTCGACGACGGGGGAGTCAGAGCCTCGAAAAAGCGAGAGGCGTACGCCAACTGACTCGACGGCATCCCAGAGATCTCTGAATTCAGGCAACTCCGCTCCCTCTGGAAGGTGGTTACGGTCATAACGCCATGCCCATGTTCCATCGCTCTGAGGTGCGGCATTGTGTAGAACTCCGCGCCGAAGTGATGACTCCGAGCGTGTTGGATTGTAAAGAATGGTGCGCTCTAGCAATTCATCAAAAGAGTCGAAGGACTCCGGGCCGGCAATAAAGGCGGTAATAGCAGAGGCTTTCTCTTTATTGACCCCTGGGGTGATGTCGACAAGCACAAGTTCGCGAACAGTATGTGGGTGACTCGCGCAGAGCTCCAACGCGGTCAACCCTCCCAACGACATTCCAACGACGATGCGAGCATTCGGAGCTAACTTCTCGACGACGTCACCGATGTCAGATGCACTCTGCGCCGGCCAATATGACCTATCCTCACGCCAATCTGAGTGCCCATGCCCGGGTAGGTCAACGGCGATGGCGCTGCGCCCAAGGGCTAGGGCAACTGTGTCCCAAGTATGTGCATTCTGCGCTCCTCCGTGGATGAAGACAATCTCCGGGTCTGAGTCTCCCCACACGATTACGCCAAGTCTGCGACCCTCGTCAACGTCAACGAATACGCGCTTAACAGGCGGGAGGGACTCAAGCGTCAGACCAACCTCAGAGGCGTTCTCATTTAAGAAACTGAACTCGTCATAATGGTGCTCCATCTGTGAAAACCTAGTCTCCCAACCACGCCAAATTGAGCTATTTCTCCTAGCATCTACATCGATGAAAATTTCCCCGGAGACCTATCGCAGAGTCACCATTGCTGCTTGTTTGATGGTCGCGGTAATCATCGTTACGGGCGCTGCGGTCAGGCTTACCGGCTCAGGTCTTGGCTGCAGTTCGTGGCCAAACTGCTCACCTGGTCAATTAACCCCTAGAGACGCAACCTCCTATCACGCAATCATTGAGTTTGTTAACCGGACTTTTACCGGTGCAGTCTCCATAGCCGTGATGGCCGCTGTGCTCGGATCCTTCTTTAGGAGCCCACGCCGCCGAGATCTCATATGGCTCTCCTTGGGCCTAGTAGCGGGAGTAATTGCACAGATAATTCTCGGCGGAATAACTGTTTTAACAGACCTGCACCCTGTCGCTGTTATGAGTCATTTCCTGCTCTCAATGCTCCTCCTAGCTGATGCAGTAATACTTGTGGAGCGTGCTGGATATCCAGACGATCGCCGCAGTTACAAGCCTGAACTCAAATGGGAACAACGATTACCTCTGCTCCAATTTATATTTGTGAGCGTTGTTGTAGTTGCTGGGACGGTAACAACTAACTCGGGGCCACACGCGGGAGACCGTTCGGCGCGACGATTCAATATTGTTCTTACCGATATTGTGAGAATTCATAGCATCGCCGCCATAATTCTGCTCATAACTCTTGCATACATACTCTTCCTCTCATCGAGAACCGGCGTGATTCCCCGTAGAAGAAAAGATCTGACCCTGCTCTTCAGTGCTGTTGTAATTCAAATGGCGATCGGCTACGTGCAGTACTTTACAGGTGTCCCTGCGCTCATAGTCTCTCTGCATATTGTCGGAGCAGTTTTAGTATTCATAACCTCACTGAGGTTCTTAATTAGAACCAACAGGCAGATGCCCATGATCGCGATGACTGCAGAGAACCGAGCACAGGCGAACGCGTTTGCGACAGAGTTCTTCAACACCGGGAGAGTCCAATGACTTCATATGCAATTCGCACAGAAGGACTCGTGCGTAGTTTTGGCGAGACTACCGCCGTAGACGGTGTGAATATTGCGGTACCTAGTGGAGAGATCTATGGATTCCTCGGTCCGAATGGTGCCGGGAAGAGCACGCTCATGCGCATGTTGGTCACCCTCCTGCTCCCTACGGCGGGCTTAGCCGAGGTCGCAGGATTCAATGTTGTAACAGACCCAGATACCGTTCGCCTTCACATCGGAGTCGCTCTCCAGGACGCGTCGCTCGACTCGAAGCAGACTGGTTTAGAGATACTCAAATTGCAGGCGCGCCTATACGGACTCAATAAGAACGAGACAGAGTCGAGACTCAAAGTTCTCTCTGGATTGATTGATTTGGGCGAGGCCCTCGATCGCAGAGTCGGTACTTATTCGGGTGGAATGAAACGCAGGTTGGATTTGGCTGCGGCACTCGTGCACAACCCAGATGTGTTGTTTCTGGATGAACCAACAACAGGGCTTGACCCGGTTAGTCGCGCCGTGGTCTGGGGAGAGGTTCGCAGGCTCAACGAAGAACTGGGCATGACAATATTCCTGACTACTCAGTACTTGGAGGAGGCCGATGAGCTTGCTCACCGTGTGGGGATAATCGATGCGGGGAAGATCGTCGCAGAGGGAACACCAGAGGCATTGAAGCGCGGCGTCGGAAACGATGTGATTGTCGCAGAGGTTGATCCGGCTCAAGGCGAGTTGGCCGTAACTTCGCTCTCATCTATCGGAGCAGTCGACTCGGTTGAGGCGCATGCTGGGGAGATTACGGTGCGGACTGAGAACGGTTCAGCACTCCTAAGCCCTGTAGCGGTAGCGCTCGCAGAGGTCGGGGTCTCCGTAAAGAGCCTGACCCTAAGGACACCAACACTCGATGATGTATTCCTCCAGATGACTGGGAGTCACATTGAGTCTGAGGCCACAGTAAAGGATTCGAAGTGAGCGCTTCTCAAGCAAAGACAACTCAGGGAATTGACCCAACTGTCATTAGGGCTCGAAGTGCCGGGAGCCTCTCTGACCTGATTTCGATCTCCGGTCGAGCGATACGTGCAATTCCGCGCGATCCTGAGCAGTTCATTCCGGCGATGCTCGTGCCACTCTTTTTTTTCGTCGTCAATGTTGGGTCGCTGCAGAATATTGCGGAGTCAACTGGGTCCGTTGGAAACTTCAAGGCCTTCCAACTACCGGTAGCGATTCTTTTTGCATCTACCGGAGTCTCGAGAGCATCGGCCCTTGTGTACGACATCCAGGATGGCTATTTCGACCGGCTACTTATGACTCCGGTAAAACGCCCAACTCTGCTTCTGGGCTTGCTAGCCGCAGACTTCGCTTTGATTGTGGCGCTATGCATTCCGGTGCTCCTTCTTGGGGCAATTCTGGGTGTGCACTTTGCTACAGGCTTTCCTGGTTTGTTTGCCTTCCTGTTCTTGGCTGGTTGCTGGGGGGTCGCCTTCAATGGTTTTACATATGCGATTGCCTTAAAGACTGGTAGCCCCGCAGCGGTGAACTCCTCGTTTATTCTCTTCTTTCCGTTCGCATTCTTAACCACGAGTTTCTTACCCAAAGAGGCCCTTACCGGCTGGCTAGCGACGATCGCAGAATGGAATCCGGTTACCTACATGCTCGCGGGGCTGCGTGCCATTTTGAGTGAGGGATGGGAGTGGGGGACTATTGGGACAGCTTTCTTTGCTATCGCACTCGTAGGCATTTTGAGCATGACTCTCTCGCTACTAGCGCTCAAGAGTCGCGTTAAGCGGGGCTGACCTACCAGAAGGAACTCTCGGCCTCTAAGCCCCATCGCTCAAAAGGGCCCGCAACAATAGGTTGGCAGTTGCCGAAGCCTCGCCCGCCACCAGTTGGATCATCCACGATGACAAACGTATCTCGAATCTGATGAAGTTCCCTCGCTATCTCAGCCTCTCTGCAGTCTGCGATGCGTTCACCTTCAACATTGAGGGGCCCTCGAAACTCTCCGTGATGATGACCTCTCCACCCAAAGTAGAGGCCCGCTCCGAGATGAAAACCGGTATCTGTCGGGACCTCTAATGTGAAGGTACGGAGTTGACCTGTATTAGTTCGAGTCACGATGACTCCTCCAAGGAGTCTGCGATTGATTGAGTCGAATCTGAGACCGCTCAAATCAATATCGACAAGTGGAATCACCGTTCCATCTTCATGCTCTATCGCACCGCTTACCGTCTTATGAAGACTCTGCCCAAAGCCTTCGACTTGAACGGTGTGCAAGAAAACTGCATATCTGGAGCCATCCGAACGCTCAAACAAAATGGGGCTCCAGATCATTGCGAATGAGAGACCCTCCAAAGGGTCATTCTTCTCAATGTCAGTAAGCGGTTGACCGACGTCGTAACGAACCCCCCAAGAGTGGTCACGTGTCGCAATCCATGTTTTGCTATCGATCTCCGTGCGCACCCCATCGAGTTCAAGCCATCCGGTTGGAACGCCGACTTGGTGATAACGAACGAGATCTGCGCTTATTCTGGAGGCAGGGGAGTTGCGGTGATGAGTACGCTCCTCGAGTTGACAAGGAATCACTCCATCGAAACGGAGATTAAAAGCTAACGGCAAAACATCGTTCGGTTCGAGTGAGAAACGCACGCTTGAGAGCGGTTCAATAATTTCATAATGAATTGGGCCGATCGAGGTCTCGTCAAAATTTGGAGAGAGACGACGACTTGCTCTCACTGTCAATTGTTCGCAGCCTCGCGAGACCCCGGCGTACCCATCCATGACGTCACGGTTTGAGTATTTTCCCAGGCCAAACCCAATCTGAATAGAGCCATCCTTGGCTGCCGCCATAGCGCAGACCTTCTCCGTCCATGCAAGATCGGAGGTACCAATCATCACCTGCGTATCAGTAATCTGGTGGCCGAACGATTCGTCGGCCCCTGTGAGCGGTCCAATGGGGTTCAAGTTCTCTCCTCAAGGCGGTGAGCGGGAATGCCGCATCATTTCTATTCATCTTTACCGGTTTAGACGCCTGCCGGTGTGCTTGGGCAACTCCGGGCGTGGCAGGCTGCCTATATGGATGACCCGAAGAATCTCGACTCCGCCGAAGACGCTGAGTTCAGAGCTCAAGCTAGAGAATTTCTAAGCGCTCACGCTGCTCTGCGAAAGGGAACGGACCGCACGACGCTGCTATCCACAGATTCCTCTAGAGAGGCAGAGCTCCTACATATTGCTGCTGCGCGGACCTGGCAGAGAACTCTGTTTGATCACGGATGGGCCGGAATTGCATGGCCCAAAATCTATGGAGGGCGAGGCGGCACGAGGGAGCAGGCCAAGATCTTCGCCGAGGAGGAGCTCCGGTACGAAGTAAATACAGGCGCCTTAAGTATTGGCCTCCAAATGGTCTGCCCGACCCTTCTTGAGCATGGCTCCGAAGAGCAGAAGCTTAAGTTTATTCCCGAGATGCTTCAGGGTGAGGCGCTCTGGTGTCAGCTCTTCTCCGAGCCAGGAGCAGGATCTGATCTTGCTGGTCTTACCACTAGAGCCGAATTAGATGGCGATGAGTATCTGGTTAATGGCCAGAAGGTCTGGACCTCAAGCGCTCACGTCGCCGACTGGGGGATGATGATTGCAAGAACCGATTGGGATGTGCCTAAGCATCGAGGGATCTCGTATTTCTTGGTAGACATGCGATCTCCGGGAATAGAGGTTCGACCGCTGGTACAGATCACAGGGTTTGCTCACTTCAACGAAGTTTTTCTTACCGATGTCAAAGTGCCGGCCGCCAACCTCGTTGATCAACCAGGTAACGGCTGGCGTGTTGCGAATACAACCCTCTCCAACGAGAGAAACATGATAGGCAGCGGCTCTGGTATTTCCTTCCAATCGATTCTCGAACTCGCTCACACCCTTGATCGTGGTGATGACCCCCTCGTTCGTCAAGAACTCGCTCATTCTTATACGCGCTTCCACCTTGTTTTGTGGTTGGCAGGAAGGGCACGTGCACGCGCGTCTCGAGGGGACCATCTTGGGCCAGAGGCGAGTGTCCTTAAGTTGTTGGCCAGCCAGAAGATGGCGGCTGATGGCGATCTCGTTATGGCATTGCAGGGCGCAGGCGGAATGCTCAAGCTCGAGGATGCTCCGTTCGACGGAATGTGGCAGTCGTATTTTCTGAATCAGTGGTCTGTTCGCATAGGTGGCGGGACAGAACAGATTCAACGCAATGTTCTTGGTGAGCGGGTTCTCGGACTTCCTAGCGAGAACCGTCCGGACAAGGTGTTGCCATTCAAGGACGTTCCTCGCAACTAAATTGTTATTTTTCTTCACCCTCTGCGGCAACTTGCAGAGCGGCACACGCATCCTCAATATCAGTAGTTCGCCTGAATGGTGGAACGGCTTTGAGGAGTGCCCTGCGGTAACTGCGGGTAGCTAATCTTGGATCAAGTACCGCTACTACACCGCGATCAGATCGGCGCCGCAGGAGGCGACCGGCCCCCTGCGCAAGGGTTAATGCTGCTGCTGGGATATCAACTGTAGCGAACGCATCCTCGCCCTCTGCCTCTGCGTATTCGCGACGCGCTGCATGCAGTGGTTCAGATGGAACGGGGAACGGTATCCGGTCTATTACCACCAGTACACACGCTGTGCCTGGTGCATCAATTCCTGCCCAGAATGTGCGCGTTCCCACGAGTATTGAACGCTCGTCATCAATGAAACGACGTGTTAACTCTGCTGGTGCCGCATCTCCCTGAGCGAGGACAGTTACATCCAACTTTGAATCACGAATTAGAGAGGCAAAATGATCAACATTGGCGCGTGATGTGCAGAGTACAAGAGCTCTACCATCGCTGGCCTCGAGTAAACGTAGAAGGTGAGCACCCCCTGCAGCGAGCCACTCGTCGCGGTTACGGGCCGGGTCTGGGAGTTTTGGATCTACAAAAAGGGTTCCTTGTTCGCGCCAGTCGAAAGAAGGGTCTACGGCAAGGGATGCGTAGCCAACTCCGGTTGAGCGCTCGGGGGGTTCTCCCTCCGCTAGCGGCGTCCCTGGCGGATCACCCCATGAACCCTCTTCGGTAGTTGGGTCTAAACCGAGCGCTGCCGCAAAGTCGCGATAAGGCGCCTCGCCGCCAAGAGTCGCTGAGACGAAGATGCAGGGTCGAGTTGAGAGCAACGAGATAGCCATCGGGGAGCCGACCTCTAGGGGGGCAAGGCGAAGGCGAATACCTGGCCCGTCTCCGTCTACCCACACGACATCTGTCGCAGTAGCCCCTGCCATTCGCCTGACAGTCTCTATTCGGGTTGCAGCGAGTCGATTAGCTCTCTTGCTCTCGGGGTCATCTGATTTACTCAAGCCCGCTTTAGCGGTTGCGAGGTGCTCTCCAATGGATACCAGCGTGCCTTGAACTGGTTTGAACGCCTCACCGGTTAGACGCGCGCCCTTGTGCTGGATGAGGAGCGTCTCTAAATGGTTCTCGATTGTCTTGAGATTCTTCACCATTGCCTGAGTGGCCCCATGCTTGCCTAAGAGCGTGGCGAGGCGGCCAATAGCGCTTGGGCTGAGATCTGCTCCGAATGATCGGGTTGCGGCCTCTGCGAGGGCATGAGCCTCGTCCACGATCAGAATGTCGTGGTCGGGGAGAACATTACCCTCGGCCCCAATATCGAGGCATGCAAGCGCATGGTTGACGACAACAATCTCAGACTCACTTGCACGAGTGCGTGCCTTCTCTGCGAAACACTCGACGCCATCGGAGCATTCATTTGCCCCTGGGCATTCTTGGCCAGTGCAGGAGAATGCAGCCCATGATGCATCCGGAATGGATCCTGGTAATTCGGCCCGGTCC
>Ga0209596_1003906_pt1 | contig 11521 bp, 8 predicted proteins | sample M_130807_MF_Meta_FD_187314 | JGI IMG/M metagenome (GOLD analysis project Ga0209596, IMG submission 187314) | Freshwater microbial communities from Lake Montjoie, Canada to study carbon cycling - M_130807_MF_MetaG (SPAdes) (version 2) | ecosystem: Environmental > Aquatic > Freshwater > Lake... | reverse complement strand
CGTGGCCGCTGCGCCGACAACATCCAGCGCGGCAGCCATCCGGGCCAGCGCAACGGCATCGCCGGCGAGGAACTCCGCCACCCCGGCGCCCCGCGGTCCGACCGCGGCATCAGCCAGGCGTGCCAGGGCGCCGATCAGTCGGCGGTAGCGGATCGGCGCGGCGGCCCGGTCGATCTCCTCGAGCACCGCCGATATGCCGCTGGCCTGGTGCAGCAGCGCCGCCAATGCGGGCGTATCCGCGCCGCGGCCCACCGCGGCCGCCGCGATCGCGGTACCGAACAGGTCCAATTCGGCCAGCAGCCGGTGCCGCATGCCCGGGGCCAGCCGGGCCGGGTTGGCACCCACGGTGCGCAGCGCGTCGATCAGGGATCGCTGTCCGGCGGTGTCGCGCGAGGCTGCGACCGCCAGCAGGGCTGCCAGTGGCCGGGTCGGCACCCCGGTGCGGCGCTGTAATTCCTGGCACCGTGCCGCCGCGACCGCCACGGGACCCGCACCGCGAAAACAGGTGAGATCGGCCTTATTCAGCACCGCCACCGTCGGCCGGTCGACCCCGGCGAGCAGGGCGACGTCGTCCGAGGTGAGGGTTTCGACAAAGACGTAGACGTCGACGTCAGAGGGCTCGCCCGGGTCAGCGAGCAGCGCACCGGCACCCCGCAGGGCCCGCCGCACCATGCCCCGGCCCGCGCCTGCGCGCCCGGTCACCGCCACCCGCACCGGTGCGCTCAGATCCGCCGTCAGCCGGTGCAGGGCCGAATCGTCGAGGACGGCGGCACCGGCACCGAGCAGTGCGGCATGGGGGTGCTGCGGCATCGCGCCATGGTGGCAGCCGCTCGGGTGGGGCGCGAGTCAGGTGGAAAGACAACTGTTGGGTATCAATCTGTATCTGGGTAGTGGTGCGCCGCAGTTCATGGGCCACCATGGATCAATGCACTCGCGCCAGGGCGGATTGAGCACGCCCGAGACCCCGGCGCATCGGCGGATCACCAGTTTCCGGTCCCGGCGCTCGACCATCACCGACACCCAGCAGGACGCCTGGGACCGGCTGTGGCCCCGGCTCGGCACCCTGGCCCGCAGCGGCGGCCCGGAACCTGCGGCCCGGCTCGACACCGCGGAATGGTTCGGCCGCAGCGCCCCCCTGGTGTGCGAGATCGGTTGCGGCACAGGAACGTCGACGTTGGCCATGGCGCAGGCCGAGCCGGATGTCGACGTGATCGCCGTCGAGGTCTACCGCCGCGGACTCGCCCAACTACTCAGCGCCATCGACCGCGAGGGCGTCGCCAACATCCGGATGATCCGCGGCGACGGCGTCGACGTTCTCGAGCATCAGATCGGCCCGGGCACCCTGACCGGGGTGCGGGTCTTCTTCCCGGATCCCTGGCCAAAGTCCCGGCACCACAAGAGGCGGCTCCTGCAGCCCCAGACCGTCGCCCTGATCGCCGATCGGCTGCGCACCGGCGGCGTTCTGCACGCGGCGACCGACCACGCCGGCTACGCCCAGCAGATCGCCGAGGTCGGCGACGCCGAGCCCCTGCTGCGCCGGGCCGGCCCCGGCGAGATGCTGCCGATCTCGACCGACCGGCCGATCACGAAGTACGAGATGAAGGCACGTCACGCGGGCAGCCCGGTGACCGAACTCCTGTGGGTGAAACGACCATGACCCTGATCCACGAGACCATCGACGCCCCTCCCGCCGTCGAGCAGGAACCGGCGACCATGCGGGTACTGCTGGTGTGGGACGCGCCCAACCTCGACATGGGCCTCGGCTCCATTCTCGGCGGCAGGCCGACGGCGGCCCACCGGCCACGGTTCGACGCCCTGGGCCGGTGGCTGCTGAACCGCACCGCGGACCTGTCTGAGTTGTATCCCGGGATGACGCTGGAACCCGAGGCGACGGTGTTCACCAATATCGCCGCCGGTAGCGCCGACGTCGTGCGGCCCTGGGTGGAGGCGCTGCGCAACGTCGGCTTCGCCGTCTTCGCCAAGCCGAAGGTCGACGACGACAGCGACGTCGACAGCGACATGCTGGCCCACATCGCCCTGCGGCAGCGTGAGGGACTGGCAAACCTGCTGGTGGCGTCGGCCGATGGCCAGGCCTTCCGGGTGCCGTTGGAGGACATCGCGCGCAGCGGCACCCCGGTCGGTGTGATCGGATTTCGCGAACATGCCAGCTGGGCGTTAGCGTCGGATACCTTGGATTTTGTCGACTTGGAGGACATTCCCGGTGTTTTCCGTGAGCCGCTGCCGCGCATCAGCCTCGATTCGCTACCCGAGCAGGGGGCATGGCTGCAGCCGTTCCGGCCGCTGTCCGCGCTGCTGACATCGCGACTGTGACCAACGGCAGACTGTGACACCGGCAGACTGGGACACCGGCAGACTGGGACCAACGGCGAAGCCGCCGCAGATGTGATGTGTAGTGAGGAGATCGCTTGTTCGCCTGGTGGGGTCGGACCGTTTACCGGTACCGGTACATCGTTATCGGTCTCATGGTGACGCTGTGTATCGGCGGCGGCATCTTCGGCATGGACCTGGGCAAGCACGTCACCCAGAGCGGGTTCTACGACGACGGCAGCCAGTCGGTGCGCGCGTCACTGCTCGCCGACGGCGCCTACGGACGTGATACCTCAGGCCATATCGTGGCGATCTATACCGCGCCGGACGGCAAGACCGTCGACGACCCCGAGTTCAGCAAGAAGGTCCTCGACAACCTCGCCCAGGCCCAGAAAGACCACCCCGACGAGATTCTGCGGTCGGTCGGCTACTTCAATAACCCCGAGATGCTGTCGAACATGGCGGATGCGAGCAAGAAGCACGCCTTCATGTCGATCCAACTCAAGGGCGACGACGACGACACCATCCTGAACAACTACAAGTTGGTGGCCACCAGCTTCGCGATCCCCGGCGTCGACGTGAAACAGGCCGGCCTGCAACCGCTGGCCAGCGAACTGACCGGAACCATCGGTGAGGACCAGCAGCGCGCCGAGGTGGCCGCCATCCCCCTGGTCGCGGTGCTGCTGTTCTTCGTCTTCGGCGGTGTGGTGGCGGCCAGCCTCCCGGCCATCATCGGCGGCCTGTCCATCCTAGGTGCACTGGGCATCATGCGCCTGGTCGCCGACGTCGCGCCGGTCCACTTCTTCGCGCAACCCGTCGTGACACTGATCGGCCTGGGCATCGCGATCGACTATGGACTGTTCATCGTCAGCCGGTTCCGAGAAGAGATCGCCGAGGGCTACGACACCGAGGTCGCGGTCCGACGCACCGTGATGACCGCCGGGCGGACCGTGGTGTTCTCCGCGGTCATCATCGTCGCCTCATCGCTGCCGCTGCTGCTGTTCCCGCAGGGATTCCTCAAGTCGATCACCTACGCGATCATCGCCTCGGTCATGCTGGCCGCGATTCTGTCGATCACCGTGCTCGCCGCCATCCTGGCCGTCCTCGGCCCGAACGTCGACGCGCTCGGGGTTCGCACCCTGCTGCGGGTGCCGTTCCTACGCAACTGGCCGGTCTCCCGAAAGATCATCGACTGGCTGGCTGAGAAGACCCAGAAGACCAAGACCCGCGAGGAGGTCGAGAGCGGCTTCTGGGGCAAGTTGGTCAACCGGGTGATGAAGCGGCCCCTGCTGTTCGCCGCCCCCATCGTCGTACTGCTGATCCTGATGATCATCCCGCTCGGAAAACTGGCACTCGGCGGCATCAGCGAGAAGTACCTGCCGCCGAATAACTCGGTTCGCGTGGCGCAGGAGGAGTTTGACAAGATCTTCCCCGGTTTCCGCACCGAACCGCTGACGCTGGTGCTGCAGAGCGATAACGGCCAACCGGTCACCGATCAACAGGTCGCCGAGGTCCGGAACAAAGCGATGGAGATCAGTGGGTTCACCGATCCCGACAACAATCCCGACGCCATGTGGAAGGAACGTCCGTACCTCGACGGGGCATCCAAGGATCCGTCGATCCGGGTGATCCAGAACGGTCTGGTGACCCGCAACGACGCGGCCAAAAAAATCAGCGAGTTGCGATCCATCACCCCGCCTCGGGGCGTGGAGTTGTTCGCGGGTGGCACACCGGCACTGGAGCAGGACAGCATCCACAGCCTGTTCTCGAAGTTGCCGCTGATGGTGCTGCTGCTGATCATCACCACGACCATCCTGATGTTCCTGGCGTTCGGATCGCTGGTGCTGCCGATCAAGGCCGCGTTGATGAGCGCACTCACGTTGGGGTCGACGATGGGCGTTTTGACGTGGATGTTCGTCGAAGGCCACGGATCCGGGGTGATGAACTACACGCCCCAGCCACTGATGGCGCCGATGATCGGGTTGATCATCGCGGTGATCTATGGCCTGTCTACCGATTACGAGGTCTTCCTGGTATCCCGCATGGTCGAGGCGCGCGAGCGAGGCATGTCCACCACCGAGGCGATCCGGATCGGCACCGCCACCACCGGCCGGCTGATCACCGCGGCCGCCCTGGTGCTCGCCGTAGTGGCGGGCGCGTTCGTGTTCTCCGATCTGGTGATGATGAAGTACCTCGCCTTCGGTCTGCTGATCGCTCTGCTGCTGGACGCGACGATTGTGCGGATGTTCCTGGTGCCGGCGATCATGAAGATGCTCGGCGACGACTGCTGGTGGGCGCCACGATGGATGAAGCGGCTGCAGAACAAGATCGGCCTCGGCGAGATCTACCTGCCGGACGAACGCAAGCGGCCGGGCTACGGCGAGCCCGAGGTCGCTCTCGTCGGCGCCACAGCAGCGGTGGGCGCTGCCGCAGTGGGTAGCGCCCCGGTGATCGACACGCCCACGACGCGGTTCCGGACCGCCAAGGCCGACGACGGGCGGGATATCGGTTCCTGGCTCGGAGAACTGCGCAACAAGACGCGGCGGACGGCGGGCGTCGAGTCGTCGGAGGAGCCCACCGAGGTGAGCGCCGGACCGTCGATCACGCCGGTGCTCACCGAGCACGTGATCGCCGAGGACGCCACCACAGCGATTCCCCGGCAGTCGCCGTCGATCTCCGCCGAGGCGACCCGGGCCATCCCGGTGAGCCGGCCGGGATCCGTCGACTCCGATGTGGCGACCGAACAACTCAACGCACGCGCCAAGGGCCGAGGCTAGACCGCGGGGGTATCCGGTTGAGGCGCCATGATCAGCGGGCCGTCGCCGGCTCCCAGGTGCGCCGCCTCGACGGCGGGGTCGGAAGCGGCCAGCACCCGGATGGCGCTATTAAGGAAGGCCAGTAGCGGCACGGCCAGCAGTGCCCCGACGATGCCCGCCACCACCGCCCCGGTGGAGATGGCCAGTACGATCGCCAACGGGTGGATAGACACGGCTCGACCCATCACCAGTGGCTGCAGGACGTGGGCCTCCAACTGCTGGACGGCGACGATCAGCCCGAGCGTGATCAGCGCGTAGATGAAGCCCTTGGCCAGCAGTGCCACCACGACCGCGATGAATCCGGTGAGCACCGCACCCACCAGGGGGATGAACGCGCCGAGGAACACCAGCGACGCCAGGGGCAGTGCGAGTGGCACGCCGATGATCGCCAAACCGGCGCCGATGCCGACGGCGTCGACCAGTGCCACCAGGAATGTCGCCCGGACATAGCCGATCAGCGATCCGAAACCGGCCCGCCCGGCATCGCGGACCCGGTCCCGGGTGTGCGCGGGCACAATCGTGGTCAGGTATGCGTAGATGTTGCGACCGCCGTACAGCAGGAAGATCAGGGTGAACAGCATCAGCAGTGCACCGGTGATGATCTCGGTCAGGGTGGCCGCGGTGGACAGCGCCCCCGTCGTCAGCTTCTCCTGGTTGTCGCGCAGGGCAGTGATCGCGGTGTCGCCGGCGTTGTCTATCTGCTCGCGGCTCAGGTGCAGCGGACCCTCGATCAGCCACTGGGTCGCGTTGTCAATGCTGCGGGTGACCTGTTCGACAAGACCGGGCAGGCCTGAAATAAATTGGCTGACAACGAAAGTCATGATTCCGCCGAATACCGCGAGCCCGCCCAGAAGCACCAGTGCGACCGCGAGACCGCGCGGCACACGGCGCAGATTCAGCCGATCGACCGCGGGGAGCAGCAGGGCGGTCAGCATGACGGCCAATGCCACCGGGACCACGATCACCCGCAGCTGCCACATCAGCCACAGCAACGCCGCCACCATCGCGGCAATCACCAGCAGCCGCCACGACCATGCGGCCGCCTTACGGACGAAAGGTTCAACCGCGTCGTCGGCCGACATGGGGTCAGCCTAACCCGGCCGCTGTCCACATCCCCGGCGGAAACACCCTGCACAGCTACCCTGAGCAGTGTGGCCCACGACGCGTCGTTTGGTTCCGCCCGCGAGGGGAACCACCGCGCCCAGTCCCGGGGAAAGTTTTCGTGGCTGCGTTGGGCGGTGCTCGGTGTCGCACTGATCGTGCTCGCCGTGGAGGCCACCCTGGTCTGGGACCAGTTGGCCAAAGCCTGGATGAGCCTGCTGTCGGCGAACCTGTGGTGGGTGCTCGCGGCGATCGTGGCGGCCATGGCCTCGATGCACAGCTTCGCCCAGATCCAACGGACGCTGCTGCGCTCAGCCGGCGTGACCGTGCATCAGTGGCGTTCCGAGGCGGCGTTCTACGCCGGCAACGCACTGAGTACGACGCTGCCCGGCGGCCCGGTGCTGTCGGCGACGTTCGTCTACCGTCAGCAACGACTCTGGGGTGCCTCGCCGGTGGTGGCGTCCTGGCAGTTGGTGATGTCGGGTGCTCTGCAGGTGGTGGGCCTGGCACTGTTGGGTCTGGGCGGCGCATTCCTGTTGGGCGCCAAGAACAATCCGTTCTCCCTGCTATTCACCCTCGGCGGTTTCATCGCGCTGCTACTGCTCGCCCAGGCCGTGGCGAGCAGACCTGAGCTGATCGACGGTATCGGCGTCCGAGTCCTAGGTTGGGTGAACTCGGTGCGCGGCAAGCCCGCCGACACCGGACTGCATCGGTGGCGCGGGACGCTCACCCAACTGGAATCGGTGAGCCTGAGCCGCCGCGCACTGTCCGAGGCCTTCAGTTGGTCGCTGTTCAACTGGGTCGCCGACGTCGCCTGCCTGGCCTTCGCGGCCTACGCGGCGGGCGGGCATCCCTCACTGGCCGGGTTGACCGTCGCATACGCCGCAGCCCGGGCCATGGGTGCGATTCCGCTGATGCCGGGCGGCCTGCTGGTCGTGGAGGCGATTCTGGTGCCCGGCCTGGTGTCGAGCGGAATGACACTGCCGAACGCGATCTCGGCGATGCTGATCTACCGCCTGGTGAGTTGGATCTTCATCTCGGCGATCGGCTGGTTGGTGTTCTTCGCCATGTTCCGCACCGACGGTGCGCTGGACCCCGAAGTCCCGGTGGAAGAGCTGGCCGCCCAAGAATTGGCCGACCAGGAGTTGGCTGACCTCGAGGGTCGGCGTGATGAGCACCATGAAGACTGACAGGGCATCCACGACCCACACGCTGCCCGCACTTGCCGTCGATATTGCTTTCATCGCGCTGTTTGCCGCCGTGGGTCGACGCAATCACGCGGAGGGGTTGAGCATCGGCGGTGTCGCCGAGACGGCCTGGCCGTTCGTGGCCGGCGCGGTCGTCGGGTGGTTGATCTCGCGGGGTTGGCGTCAGCCGACGGCAGTGGTTCCGACCGGCATCACGATATGGGTATGCGCCGTCGCGGTGGGAATGTTGTTGCGCAAAGCCACATTTGAGGGAACCGCGGCAAGTTTCGTCGCGGTGGCAACCCTGACCATCGGGCTGCTGCTACTGGGCTGGCGGGCCGTCGTCACGAGGGTGAGCGGCCGCCGTCGCTAGGGCGAGGGAACGTCGAGGTCGTCGGATTGGCCGCAGCGGGCCTTCAGATCCACCAGTGGCTGGCGGATACCCGCCAGATCCGTCCGCACTGACGGGTTGGCATCGAGGTACTGCCGCACCGAATCGCGCAGTGTGTCGCGCGGCGTGCCTTCCAGTCCGGTGAAGAAATCGTTGACGTCGGGGTGAACGAACAGGTACGCCGATGTCCCGGCGGAGACGCCGGCGGCCACACCGGCAAGGTCCGCGGCGGTGCAGTTCGGTGGCGCGGCGAGCGCCGACGGCGCCATGCCGACAAGAAGGGCTCCGGCAACGGCGCCTGCACCGATCGAAACACTCATCGCGCGACCGACCTGACGGACAGTGATCATCTTCGGACTCCCTCACTTGACGTTGGGATCATCGTAGTGCGCGATGCCGGATCTCGACCCGAATGACACCGGTGGCGCTGCGGTAGGCTCGCAGCACGCACTTCGGGGCAATGCGGGGAGACCACCATCCAGCAGTTCATGATGCGCCTGAGCGGCAGTCTGCGCAGACATCGATGGCTGGTCTTCGCATGTTGGCTGCTGGCGCTGCTGCCGTCGATATACCTTGCGCTGACCCAGTCGAACCAGCTCACCGGCGGTGGTTTCGAGGTGGCCGACTCCCAATCGCTGCAGGTTCAGACCGAACTCGAAAACCATTTCCCACAGCAGGGTTCCTCGCCACTGGCTCTGGTGGCGGCGCCGCGAGCCGACGCGACCTACGACGATATGGCTGCGGCCGTAGCCGAACTCGAACAGGCGGCCGGACAGGTTTCCAGCGTCGAGGTGGTGGCCAACCCCGCGCAGCCCGAACCGGCGCCGGACCGCCCCTACGTGCTGTCGTTGAAGCTGGGTTTCAACAACAGCGGCGCGGTCGACATCGCCCGGCAACTGCGGACCACAATAGGAGTCGACGGCACCCGGCCCGGCACGACCGACAACGGCCGGGTTCGCCTCTACGTCATCGGGCAGGGCGCCCTCGGCGCGGCCGCGCAGAGCACAACCAAACATGACATCGCCGCCGCCGAACGGTGGAACCTGCCGATCGTCCTGATGGTGTTGGTCGCGGTGTTCGGCTCGCTGGCCGCCGCCGCGATACCGCTGGCGTTTGCGATCTGCACCGTCGCCGTGAGCATGGGTGTGGTCTATCTGCTGTCGACGGTGACCACGATGTCGGTGTTCGTCACGTCCACGGTGTCGATGTTCGGCATCGCCCTGGCAATCGATTACTCGCTATTCATTCTCATGCGGTACCGGGAGGAGTTACGCGCCGGACGCGACAGCGATCAAGCCGCCGACGCCGCCATGGCGACATCGGGTCTGGCCGTTGTGCTTTCGGGCCTGACCGTGATCGCCTCGCTCACCGGCATCTACCTGATCAACACCCCGGTGTTGAAGTCGATGGCCACCGGCGCGATCCTCGCGGTGGCGGTCGCGGTGCTGACGTCGACCACGCTAACGCCGGCCGTACTGGCCACCTTCGGGCGTGCGGCGGCCAGACGCTCACCGCTGCTGCATTGGTCGCGCCGGCCGGAGTCGACCCAGTCGCGGTTCTGGACCCGCTGGGTCGGCACAGTGATGCGGCGGCCCTGGGCGTCGGCGCTGGCGGCTGCGACGTTCCTGCTGCTGCTGGCCGCACCGGCGTTCTCGATGACGCTCGGCAACAGCATGCAACGGCAGTTCCCGTCATCACACGAGATCCGGGGTGGTGTGGCTGCCGCCGCCCAGGCGTTGGGCCCCGGTGCGCTGGGGCCGGTACGGGTGCTCGTGGGGTTCCCGGCCGGCGATGCATCCAACCCGGGCAACACCGCGACACTGGATGCCGTCGCCGCAAAGATCTCCGAGGCACCCAATGTCGTCTCGGTGTCACCACCGGTATTCGCCGACGACAACAGCAGTGCCTTGATCTCGACGGTGCTGTCGGTGGATCCCGAGGATCTGGCCGCGCGCGACAGCATCGACTGGATGCGCGCGCAACTGCCGACGGTTGCCGGTACCTCCCGGGTGGACGTCGGCGGCCCCACCGCACTGATCAAGGATTTCGACGACCGGGTGTCGCAGACCCAGCTCCTGGTGTTCGGTTTCGTCTCGCTGATCGCCTTCGTGATGCTGCTGATCTCGATCCGGTCGTTGTTCCTGGCACTCAAGGGTGTCGTGATGACCATCCTGTCGGTGGCCGCCGCCTACGGCAGCCTGGTCGCGGTGTTCCAGTGGGGATGGCTGGCGGACCTCGGGTTCGAACCCATCTCATCCATTGACAGCACCATCCCGCCGTTGGTGCTGGCGATGACGTTCGGCCTGTCGATGGACTACGAGATCTTTCTGCTCACCCGGATCCGGGAGCGGTACCTACAGTCCGGCGATACCCGCGACGCGGTCGCCTACGGCGTGGCCACCAGTGCGCGCACCATCACCAGTGCGGCGTTGATCATGATCGCGGTGTTCCTCGGCTTCGCCTCCGCGGGTATGCCACTGGTCGCCGAACTCGGCGTCGCCTGTGCGGTGGCCATCGCCGTCGACGCCACCGTGGTCCGCCTGGTCATGGTGCCCGCACTGATGGCGATGTTCGATCAGTGGAACTGGTGGTTGCCCGGCTGGCTGGACCGGATCCTGCCGTCGGTGGACTTCGAAAAGCCGCTGCCCAAAGTCGATCTCGGCGATCTGGTGGTGATCCCCGATGAGATCACCACGGTGGCGCCCCCGGCAGCCGACCTTCGGATGGTGGTCAAGGGTGCGGCGCGGCTCAAAGAAATGGCGCCCGACGCCGTCAGCGTGGCCGACCCGCTGGCCTTCAGCGGCTGCGGAACCGGTGCGGGCCGGGGCGTGAAGTCCGGCCGCGGCTCCCGAACCGCGACACTGCGTCCGATTCACCCGGTGACCATGTGGCGGGGCCGGCTTGCGGTCGCACTCGACGCGCTGGAAACCGAGACCGAGTTCGAGCGTCGCTGCCCGGTCGAGACCACCAACGTGCAACTGCCCACCGGCGACCGGTTGCAGATACCGACCGGGGCAGAGACCCTGCGGTTGAAGAGCTACCTGGTGCTGTGCCGGAACAGCCGGTCGGACTACGCCGAACTCGCCGACCTGGCCGATGCCATGAACATAGAGAACGCCGCGACCGTGCTGGCCGGGATCGACGGGTACTACAGTTCTGGGCAACCACACCGGCAGTGGATCGCGACGCAACTCGTCCGCAGGCTGGCTGATCCGGTTCCTACCGACGCCGCCGACGACGAGCGCTGGTCTGCCCCGGACGCGACGGCGGAGTGGGACGATATCCGGACGCGGTGCCTGTCGCTGGCTGTGGCGACACTGGAGGAAGCGGGTTGACGGTGGCCATCGACGACACACCCGTCGAGTTCTGGCCTACGTCGTCGATCCGCTCAGCGCTGGAGACAGGCGATATCAGCATCTGGCAACGCATCGTCGTCGCCATCAAACGTGATCCGTATGGACGCACCGCGCGCCAGGTCGAGGAAGTACTGGAAACCGCTGCGCCACAGGGAATCTCCAAGGCGCTCAACGAGGTTCTGGTGCGCGCCCGCAGCCACCTGGAAGCCAACGAGCGCGCCGAGGCGGCCCGACACGTCCAACTACTACTGGAGCGATCCGGACTCGGCGAGCAGGAGTTCGCCTCCCGGATCGGCGTTGCACGAGAACACCTTTCGGCTTATCTCGACGCCTCCGTCAGCC
>Ga0209596_1003903_pt1 | contig 11522 bp, 11 predicted proteins | sample M_130807_MF_Meta_FD_187314 | JGI IMG/M metagenome (GOLD analysis project Ga0209596, IMG submission 187314) | Freshwater microbial communities from Lake Montjoie, Canada to study carbon cycling - M_130807_MF_MetaG (SPAdes) (version 2) | ecosystem: Environmental > Aquatic > Freshwater > Lake... | reverse complement strand
GATAACAAATGTGAAAAATCTTCTACCGTAAACAGTGTATTTTTTTGTTTATTAAAAAAATCGGATTGGACCAAATAATCAATATCATCTATAATATTAATTTTGTAATTATTTTTTATAGCTAAAAAAGATCCATAATAATCTAGTCCATGAATAAAATTATGGGTATGTAACACTTGACTTGTTAAAAATGAAAAAAAACCATCAATATAAGAAGAATTGTTAATGTCTTCTATTTTAGGATGAACTGTTTTTGTTTTATCAATTGAAGGCAAATTAAACAAAGCAGGATCTATATAATTATATTTACCGACTAAATACTTGAATGGATCTAACAAAGGTGCCATTTTTATAAATACCTTTTGGTTTATAGTCATATCTTCGTCGTCATTTATGTTTTTCAATTTACAAAAATAAATGTGAGTAGTTTCGGCATTTGTATCTTTATTTTTAATATCTTTAATGTCTGAAATATTCCACATGTGATTTAAATTAATGGAATTATAATTGGTATTATTCAATGAAAAAAAACGTTCATAAATAGGTATGTAATTCTGAACATTAGACAAAGAAATGTTAGTATTTGATTGAAATTTGTTGAAAAGATTGATGTTCTTTCTCTTTTGATAGTTTACCTTGATTGCCATTAGCTAATAAAAATAAAATTATAAGTTATATTTAACTTATTATAATTAAAATATCTATTAACTAACAAATTTATAAATGCCTAAATGATTTTATTTAGTATTATTTGGTATTTGTTAGTTTGCGTAAATAAAAATCTTTTTTTAAAATATATAATAATAATAAATGAATTTAGAGCTAAAACGTTTTGACATGAAATCCATTAGTTTTAAGCCTAATGAATCAAAAGGTCCCGTCGTAGTTTTAATTGGTCGTCGTGACACTGGTAAATCATTTTTGGTAAGAGATTTATTATATTATCATCAAGATATTCCAATTGGTACTGTTATTTCTGGAACGGAAGAAGGGAACGGATTTTATGGTAAGTTGGTGCCAAAATTGTTCATACATAATGAATACAATACTGCTATTATCGAGAACATTTTGAAGCGACAGCGACAAGTCTTAAAACAAATAAAAAAAGAAATGGAGCAATTTAAAAGATCCACTATTGACCCTCGAACTTTTGTTATCTTAGATGACTGCTTATATGATAACACTTGGGCGCGCGATAAGATGATGAGACTTTTGTTTATGAATGGTGATTTTATGAATGGTCGTTAAAATTTGTGACGATACATCGTGTGCTTGCCATTAATAGTTATTTCAAAAAAATAGCTAGTATTCTTTTTAGTTTTATTTAAAAAAGAATGCGACACGTCCAAATTGCGGGGATATCTTGCTAGGATTATGCTACTAAACCATATAGGAAACTAGAATGGTGGCTTATGTTAACAACATAAGGTATAGTAAAAAGGCATAATATAAAGACAATCCGCAGCCAGTCTTCTAAGTCCGATATGATAAGGATATGAAGGCGGTTCAACGACTAAATGCCCGTGGGCTGGAGCGAATTAATCACTCGCGATGAAAGCTTAAGATATAGTCTAGGCCCGCTCGAGAGAGCGTCACGCCCATTTAAAAAGCGTGAATTTAATGATTTCAAGAAGAAATACTTGAATGAAAATGGTATAATTGAGGCACTGGAAGGTCATGCTAATTATTACAATGCAATACCCTCTAGGAATTCCACCAACACTAAGAACAAATATAGATTACGTGTTTATTTTAAGAGAGCCATATATAGCTAACAGGAAGCGAATATATGAAAATTATGCCGGCATGTTCCCCACATTGGAATCATTTTGCCAAGTAATGGACCAATGTACAGAGAATTTTGAGTGCTTAGTGATCAATAACAATTCCAAATCAAATAAGCTACAAGATCAAGTCTTCTGGTACAAGGCAGACGCACATAATGACTTCAGATTAGGATCAAAAGAGTTCTGGGAGCTATCCAAACAGATAAATGATGATGACGAAGAGGAGCAATATGATCCCAATAACGTGAAGAAACGTGGCGCGGGACCCAAAATTGCGGTAAAAAAGAGCAAATGGTAGAATCACTTTTACAAATAATAATATATAGATTTATATAAATTATATATTATTTTACAATTAAATTACTAATTTAATATCTATTCATCCTTCTCCTTCTCCTTCATTGAAAAAGGTCCACTAACAAGTTCAGAGCGTCCATAATCCGTCTTGCCTGTAATAACATTCTCGCCATCAAATAGCTCCGAACGAATATCCGCAACAGAAATAGTATCCGCATCATTTTGTAGCGCCTTCTCTTGACTAGTAGCACTAACACCAACCAAATTGCCTTCCTGGTCAATATCTTGCGTCAAAATGTTGCCATGCTTATCAGCATTCTTCTTGTTATCATCAATAGCCTTCTGCTTAGTCTCCTTGAGACGCGATTCAAACGCATTTTTAGCAGCAGATTCATTCTTTTGCTTCTCCTGAGCAAGCTGATTAAGTTCCTCCTCCATATACTCAACACGACCAGTCTTGTAAGCTTCAGGATCCCAAGGTAACCAGGTGCCAACAGGGCCCACAAATACATCAAAACTGGGATCCACCTCTCGGATCAATTTGGCGCGCAATTCAGCTTCCTCTTGAGACGCAAAATGACCGCGAGCCTTGAAGCCGCGTACCGAAGTTTGAAAATTATGCTTGATATTAAATTGCTTTTCTAGCTCATCCTCTTCCTTATCTATAAAAGTCTTGTAGTCATCTTCAATGGAAGAAGAAATAATATTGTCACGCTCTTCCTTGACAAATCCTTCATAATCCTTCATGACATCTTCAAAAGATAACTTGTATTTATAAGACATAAAATTAATAAATTGATGAAATTTTTCCATAGACTTAGAAAATTCCCATCTCTTTAGGAATTCTTCAAAAAAGTACATTTCTTTTTGCTTCAAGATTTTCTCAGGAGTAATAAAAGAAAAACAACCGAATGTTTGACCCGCAATAGACTTATCTACTTCAAGTAAGTCAACATATTTAGGATTAGATGAACCATCTTTAGATAATTTACGTTCAAATGCCAACTTTTTGGCGATATTAGATTTAGATTTTCCGCTCATTATATATTAATTAGTTTAGTTCGTTTTAAGTATTAATTAATTAAATTATTATTTCTTTTATTTATTTATTTTCTTTTTATTTTCTTATATTTTATATATAGGATGTTTAATACAAGCGAACTTATTAAGCGAATTATCAAGTATATCGTAGAAGGTTTAATGGTGGCAATTGCTGCATATGTTATCCCTAAGAAATCTATGAATTTAGAAGAAGTTGGGTGTCTAGCTTTAACCGCTGCGGCTACTTTTGCCATTTTGGATACATATATTCCTAGCATGGGTGTGAGTGCTCGTTCTGGAGCTGGGTTCGGATTGGGAGCAAATTTAGTTGGATTTCCAGGTGGACTTTAAACTAATTTAAAAATAATATTATATTTAGATATTATTTTTAAATATTATATTTAGATATTATATAAATGGAAACCGTTAAAAATTTTGTTGACAAAAATTTGGCAAATCCACCAAATGTAAATGATTTAGATCAAATTTTTGAAATTAGTAACCAATTTAACCAAATTATCTCAAATTTATCTGATGAAGATAAAAAAGAACTTAATAATTATTTAACTAGCATTTATAATACAGGTGTTGAAAAATTAAAGAACTGTGATACATCTAGAGGTGGAAAAAAATCTAGAAGACGAAACCATAAAAAACGTAATACGTTAAAAAGAGGAGTAAAAAGAGGAGGTAGTGAGGAGATATTAACCTTATTAGGTACTGCTCAGCTTTTGGGCGTTATTGTTGTAGTATTGTTGTTTTTGAGTGCGGTGAACCGTCCCGAGCCTTAATATCGCTAAAGATTTGATTAAAATCTGAATGGACGCAATAGTTAAAATTATTTTAAACCGTAGGAATAAATTCCCAATCTAATTCAATACACATTTTTTTCCATGTTTCATCTTGTTCAATCAATTTTTCTCTATCTTTCAACAAAGGAATAGAATCTAAGTACTGTTCTTCTCCAAGAAGTTCGCAAAACTTAAATAAAACATAATAATAGTTTAAAAAATTGACACGATAATCAGGACAAGTTTTGGCATAAGGTGATTGAATTTCCATAAAAAGATTACACAATGTTTCTTCTAATTCGGGGCTAAAAATAGGTGGTTTAAGACCTAATTTATTTTTAATAAATGCGATGTGTTCATAATATTTATTAAATCCCAGCTTCTTTAAAATCTCTTTGGTTTTATAATGTGTTAGTTGTTCAAGACTAATACGCTCTTTTTTAATCTGTAAATGTATTTGATCAATTACTTCATCTGGAATTTGAGTTGTTTCCTTGCCTTGAAATTGGGCAAGAATTTCTTTGAAATGATTAATTTTCTTATAGGCATAAAAGCACACCTCTTTGGGAGGCTCTTTGTAAGATGGTTTTTCATTTTCAATAAGATAAGGAATATTTACAGCACATACATTACAAATAAGTACTCCTTCATCATCAAGTGGGATAAGTTCGCCTTTAAAACAATGCTGACATATATCGGTACATCTAACAAATGAATTCATATCAATAAAAGTTTCATCAATATTGCTGAGATATTTTTGAACGATATTTTTGTTTCTATTTTCAGTAACATTTTCTTCTTGATTCGTGTTTTGAATTTTGAAAAAATTAAAAAGTATTTGATTTTTAGAAGATACAGATTTGTTAGTTGAAGAATTAGTTGGAGTATCAATATTATTGATATTTTTTTTGTTTTCAAAATATTCAAAAATGAATTTAGAATTATCTAAAAAATAATTATTTTTTTTGTTTTTCAATTCTTTAATAGTCTCATCAATTTCCTTGATGCGATCCTTCATATCCATAATCTCTTCAATGTTAGTTTTATCAAGTACTTCTATTTCTTTTTTTAAATCGGCTCTTTCCTGTTTTAATTTAGGTATAGTATCAAATTCATTCTTGTCAAATTCATTTATAAACTCTTTGTGCTTTCCATCCAAAGTGGTAGTATATTTTTTACAAACACGAATTTTTTTGTTAGATTTAGGCTTAAAACTAGGCATAATATATTAAAGAGTAATTTATTATTTAATTTAAAATTTTTAAAAAGATATTAATCATTGGTTTAAAGACAAATAAAAGTTTCAAATAATACATTAAAGAATGAATGTTTCAACAGATATATTAGTAAATTTGAATATTAAAAATGATTTAGATGCTGAAATAGACCAAATTAAATTTAAGAAAATGATATTTTTATATAATGCTTTAGATAATGGTTGGTCTATCAAAAAAAAACAAAATTCTTACATTTTTACAAAAAATCATGAAGGTAAAAAAGAAATATTTGATGAAGGATATTTGGCCATATTTATGAAGGATAACTCAAACATTAATAATATTTTATCTTAATATGTAGGTAGTGAATTAAATTAATAAAAACAATTAATTTAATTTTAGGAAAATTTTTTTCTTTAGGGATATTATAAAATGGGAGGTGGTTTAATGCAACTCGTGGCTTACGGCGCTCAAGACGTTTACCTTAAAAGCCTGTAGGGTAGAAAAACATCAGGGAATATCGAAAAAATAAGATATTCATAAAGCCTTATATGGATCCAATTTTAGGACCATTGATGTTAATCAGGGATTTGTCTATATTATTATAGATAATAGAATAACCCTGGTAAGAAAATCAAACTGCTTGAAACCCCTAAAGCTTATTCTACTAAACAATTTTTGTGAGAAAATTGTGGCCAAGACAAAAACCTTGGGTATAGTAAAAATGAATAAGATGAATTGAACTAACAAGTTCGATAAAATGGGCAATGAGCATCCAAGCTTCTTTAAATGAAATAAAAATAATATTAATTAAAACAATATAAATATAAAATACAAACATAGCATATAAATAAATGTCTTGCGTAAAGTTTTTAAACGAAGAAACAGACAAAGTATGTGACAAATGTGAAATAAATTATCCAATTACGAATTACAGAAAATATAGTGAAGATAAATTTGGAATAACATGTAAAAAATGTTTAAACGAATTAGATAAAACAAGAAAGAAAATTCTAAGACAAAAAAACGCTGAAAATACAATTGCGAAATGTGAAAAATGTCAAGAAGAAAAGGCATTAAATCAGTTTTCAAAATTGAAGAAGTTTTATAAAAAAAAGATATGCCTTTCTTGTTATCCTAAATTTTTAACAGAACAAAAAACGGCGTGGTGCAAAAAAGAACATAATACAAATATGAATTATAGAATAAAAAAATCTTTAGCAGCACGTTTAAGAACAGTTCTTGTAAAAAATGATACAACCATGAATTATGTTGGATGTAATATTCAATATTTAAGGGAATGGTTTGAATATAACTTCACAAATGAAATGAATTGGGATAATTATGGTACATATTGGTCAATTGATCATATTATACCTGTTTGTAAATTTGATTTAACTTTAGAAGATGAAAAATTTAAATGCTGTAACTGGTCTAATTTAATGCCTGTAACAGTAAAATACAATTCATCTAAAAAAGAAATAGATATGAATCAAATAAATAATATTGTAAATAAATTAGAAAAATTTAAAGAAGAAGGTTCAACGACTAAATGGTTTTCGTGTGAATTTATATTAAATAAAGAACTTGCTTTAATGAAAGAAAATAAGAATTCACTTTAAGATATAGTCTAATCCTTATTGAAAGATAAGGTAGAGGAATTGTACAGGAAATCCTCAGATCACTTTTTGGAAAGTGACATACAGACGTTACACTAACTTTGCTATTGAATCAATCGAGCAAACTTTCAATGGACAAGCCGATTTCGGTCGTCGTGTTCAATGCGTGATCAGCCGCAACGGTGATCTCGCTTACCGCACTTATCTTCAGGTTACTCTTCCCGAGATTAACCAGCTCATGGGCATTGCTTCCTTCGCTCTTGGTGTTGGTTCCGGTGTGTATGCTCGTTGGTTAGATTTCCCTGGTGAGCAACTTATTGCCCAAGTTGAGGTTGAGATTGGTGGTCAACGAATTGATCGTCAATATGGTGACTGGATGCACATCTGGAACCAACTTACCATGACTGCTGAGCAACAACGATGCTACTTCAAGATGATTGGTAACACTACTCAGCTTACCTTCATCACCGATCCCTCTTTCTCTGAGGTTGATGGCCCTTGCGACTCCTTGGCTCCTCGTCAAGTGTGCGCCCCCCGTAATGCTCTTCCCGAGACCACTCTTTACGTGCCTCTCCAATTTTGGTTTTGCACCAACCCTGGTCTTGCCTTGCCTTTGATTGCCCTTCAATACCACGAAGTCAAGATCAACCTTGATATCCGTCCTATTGATGAGTGCTTGTGGGCTGTTACTACTTTGAGCTGCAACTCTGGCACCCAAACATCTGGACCTGTGACTTCTGCTAACCAGTACGCTCCTGGCCGCCCTGTTCCTGCTGCTATTGCCTACAATCAATCTTTGGTTGCTGCTTCTTTGTATGTGGACTACATTTTCTTGGATACCGATGAGCGAAGACGTTTTGCCCAAAATCCCCATGAATATTTGATCACTCAGCTCCAATTCACTGGTGATGAGTCTGTTGGTTCTTCTTCAAACAAGATCAAGCTCAACTTCAATCACCCCGTGAAGGAGCTTATCTGGGTTGTTCAACCCGATCAAAATGTGGATTATTGCTCATCTTTGGTGTGCGATGCTCTTTTGTTCAAGGTTCTTGGTGCCCAACCCTTCAACTACACTGATGCTATTGATGCTCTCCCCAATGCTATCCATGCTTTCGGCGGCCCTGCTTCCGTTGCTCAAGATAGCCGAGCTTTCATTGATGCTCGTGGTCTTTTCCAAGATGCTGGTGCTCTTGATTATGAAATCCCCGCTGGTTTCACCGGATACTGGCATGGACCTAACAATCCTTACAATGAGGCTAACATGGGAGGTGTTCAAATTCCTGTTTCTGACGCGGCGTCTGGACTTGACCCCTCTATCCTTGCTCAACTCAATGATTTGAATGGACCCCACATGGATAACTCCACTGTGTCTGATGCTGGTACTTTCGTTTTGACTGAGACCTCTTTGGACTTGCATTGCTGGGGCCAAAACCCTGTTGTCACTGCCAAGCTCCAACTCAATGGACAGGATCGTTTCTCTGAGCGTGAAGGATCTTACTTCAGCTGGGTTCAACCTTACCAAGCTCACACTCGTTGCCCTGATGAGGGAATTAACGTGTATTCGTTTGCTCTCCGCCCTGAGGAACACCAACCCAGCGGCACGTGCAACTTCTCTCGTATAGATAACGCTACTCTTCAGCTTGTGCTTTCTAACGCCACAGTTGAGGGCACCAAGACTGCTAAGGTGCGTGTGTATGCCACCAACTACAACGTGCTCCGTATCATGAGCGGTATGGGCGGCCTCGCGTACAGTAATTAAACACCATATATCGTGTGGATTTTATTTATACAATTTAATATTAATTAATTTAATATTAAATACTATAGTGTTTGCTCACCCACACGGGAGAGCAAAAATATATTAAATTAAACACAACTTAAATAAAGGATGTTAGTGTTAGATACAGAAAATATTAGAACCACAATTAATGCTTTTAATGAAACTGAAAAGGTAGTCCATAGTATGAACACCCATCTAAACTTACGCTGTAAAGTGTATGTTATTAATTTTGTAAGACAAACCCGAATATGGTTAATTGTATATAATTAACTCTATAAAACAACTTAAATACAATACACACTTATATATTATAAACAGATGGACATATTGAAAGCATTTTCTTTGTTAGATGCAGAGTATCAAATCAATATTCAAGGGACTTTAGAAGACCCTTTATTTCAGGCTAATCAAATTGGAAAATTATTGGGAATTAGTAATATACGAGAAAATTTGAGGGATTTTTCAGATGATGAAAAGGGTGTCAGTTTAACTGACACGTTAACTGGATTAAAAGAAACAAATTTTTTAACTGAAACAGGTCTTTATAGATTATTAGGGCGATCAAGAAAACCTATAGCTCATAAATTTCAAAAATGGATGGTTACTGTTTTAAAAGAAATACGAATAAATGGTATATATAAATTGCAACAAGATAAAGAAATAGATAAACAATTATATCAATATAAATGTGAATTATCAACTCATAAAACATTATTAAAGGCATATGATAAAAAAAATTTGGTTTATATTTGTAAATTAAAAAAAATAGATGATAAATTTATTGTAAAAATAGGTTCTACTCAGGATATTAAAGAACGACTTTCTAATATTTCAAAATCATTTGATTGTCAAGAACCTTTATTATTGGATATTTTTGAGAACAATAATTATAAAAAGTTTGAGAGAAAAATACAGCACACTCCTGGCATTTTAAAATATCATGAAAAAATAATTAAAAAAGATGGTACTGTATCAAGAGAAACATATTTAATAAATAATGAAATTTATTCTGTTTTTATTAATATAATTAATCAAATTAAAATCGAATTTACACCAATAGATAGTAAAGAAATTGAAGAACTCAAAATAATACAACATGATAGACAAATAAAACTATCAGAATTAAAATTACAACAACTACAAATTGAACTTGAAATGAAGAAGGTAGAATTAGAATTACAAAAATATAATTCTTTGAATTTATATGATAAAGAAGAAGATTCTAATAGCGATAGTTATGATACAGATAAAGAAAAAGAAGATGAAATAACTATTAATGAAGAACCAAATTATGTGAAACACCGTGCTAATGGTATAAAAATACCTAAAATATATCAATATCAACTAGATAATCTTATAACTCCAATTAATATTTATGATAGTCCATCAGAAGTAGAAAGAAAATTAGATTATATTTCTTTACCTGCATTAAAACGTGCATCTCAAAATAATACTATTTATAAAAATTACCGTTGGCTTTATGTGAATCGCAATGAAAACCCTCCAGAACAAATTAGTGAAACGATTATATCAAAATTTAAATCTCCAGAAATAAGATTTATTGCTATGATTGATATCAAAAAAACTAAGATTTTAGCAGTTTACGCGTCACAAAAAGAAGCGGTTGAAGCGAGAAATATGAAATGTAATAGTTTTACTAGAGCGATTCAACAACAACATATTTCAAGTGGTCATTATTGGAACTTTTTTGATGAATGTTCTGATGAAATGAAAACAGAATATTTGAAAAATAATACTTTACCAGAAAAAATATTGAGTCCAATTGGTGTTAAAATTCAAAAAATAGATCCAATTACAAAAAATGTAATTTCTATATATAATACCAAAAGAGATATTGTAAAAAAATATCAAATTTCTTATGCTAAATTAAACCAATTAATAAGCAATGATGCATTGGAAGAAGTATATAATGGTTTTATTTGGAGGTCATGTTAAATCTATTAATTAAATTATCTATATTCCAATTAAACGGAGGAGGGGGCATTCTTGGAAGACCTTTAATTTCACGATACTTATTTGGATCAATTTCTTCTAACCATTTTTCAAGTATTACGAGTATCTTTTCCATATGATCCTTCGCTTCAAAATTTTTTGTTCTATATGCTTCGTGCGCTTGTAATATAACTGAATGTAACATAATTGAATCTAATGTTTTGAAACGATTGTCTTCATATAGTGATAACCGAGCACCTGGATTATAAATATAAGGTAATACACCATGTAATTTGTAACATAATTCCGCTTCAAGTTCAACTATTTTGGTTCCTATTGTTAAACTTTCATATCTATCTTTTTGTTTTTCTTCTTGTAAACTCTTGTAACGTAGTGCAATTTCTTTAGCATCCTTTTCTATTTTGATTTTTACCTTCATTTTTTCATTTTGTTCCTTTTCTTTAATAAGGTTTAATCGTTCTGTTTTTTGCAATCTTAACTGACGCAGTAAATTTGTCTCCTCAAATGGGTTTGACATGAACGTATGAACGGACTGACCATGTAAGTAGACATCCCCTGGACAGGAGTGCATATTTGTTTTACTGAAAATACCCGCTAACCCTAGCGGATAATTTACTATTTCTGGGTCGCAACCATAGAGATGAATATGTCCTTTCACAGTGCCGTAGCATTTAATGTGAACACAGTTTCGACGACCACAACAACTATAACTTATATCCTCATATATTTTATACACCATCCGCACAGGTTGAGCAACATCAAGTTTTCTACATTCTTCATAACAATTTTTACAAAATTTATCTTTTTTATAAATACAAATTTCTGATACATCAACTTCTATCTCACATTCATAACACTTGATAAAATCATCATCGCTATCAATATCTGACATTTTTAAAATTGAATTATATAATTTTATAATTTATAAATATAATTCAATTTTATATTATTTAAACCAACTTAAAGACAAGAAATAAATGTCTCTAGAAGATTACACATATTATAAAAATGCTATT
>Ga0209596_1003900_pt1 | contig 11528 bp, 9 predicted proteins | sample M_130807_MF_Meta_FD_187314 | JGI IMG/M metagenome (GOLD analysis project Ga0209596, IMG submission 187314) | Freshwater microbial communities from Lake Montjoie, Canada to study carbon cycling - M_130807_MF_MetaG (SPAdes) (version 2) | ecosystem: Environmental > Aquatic > Freshwater > Lake... | reverse complement strand
TGGATTGTTTGTTTTTTGGTGGGTGCTTGGGTTTGGCCGGGCGGCGCATTGCCGGGGGCGGCCGGTGGGTTGGGTTTGGGGTTGAGTAATCTTGGGAACGTTTCCGCTTCGAGGGATGTGGCTGATGGCTTCAGCGTCCATTCTCCTATCCGTGCGCGGCCTCCCCTTCCGGGGCGGACGGCACAATATGACTGATGCGTCGGGTGAAGCGGAACGGGGCGCGGTCCAATCTATGGCGTCGCACTTCGTGCTGCCGAGTGCCGGTTAGGCTACGGACTCGCGCCACGTTCCAAAGCGTTGAAAGTTTTGTGAGTGGTGAGTGGTGAGTGGTGGCGGGCGTTGGACGTGGGATGTTAGCTAAGGCGCTGCCTCGGGGGCAGGCGGCGGCGTAAAGCCGCGTGGCGGCAACGCCGCTTCACGCGGGACCGTTCCCCCTGAATCAACAACCTCTTCGGGCGCTTGCGTGGGTTCGCCGCCGGTGACGCGGAGGCCGAGCTGCGCGGCGGTGCAGCGCCCGGTATTGAGCCGCCACAGATCCACGGCGAGCTGCCTCGCCACGGCGACAATTGCCTTCTTGCGCGCTGCGCCGGTGGCTTTCGCGCCTTTGCCCAGGATGTGAATGCGCTTCGCCACGGGCGGATAGCCGGGCTGGAAGCGGACCATGCGCCAACCCAGCTCGACTAAGGCCGCCCTCAGCCGCGGGTTGCCGTGCTTGGTCACGCTGCCGGTGACGCGTTTGCCCCCGCTGCTATATTCGCCGGGGCAGAGACCGGTATAGCTGCTCACCTGGCGGCGGTTATTGAACCGGTGCCAGTCGCACACTTCGCGGGTGAGGATGACGCTGGTCATTTTCCCCTGCCCGGCGGGGAGGCCCTCCGGCGCGGCATCCTCCAGCGTGCCGGTGAGCGCGGCGATCTGCGTGTCGAGGATGGCTAATACGGGGCGCAGCATTTCGAGCCGCTCGCGCAGCCACGCGGGGAGCGTGCCGGCCAATGCTTTCCAGCCCGCCGCACGCCACCAGCGCGCGGGGATGGGCGCGGTGCGGTGCGATTCGCCGGAGTGGTTCACCACCAGCGCGCGGCCCTGCGCGGCGAGTCGCGTGCGGGCGCGCACGATCGTCTCGCGCTGGCGGTGCTCGGCCCGCAGGCGTTCCTCCTCCTCGGTCGGCACGCGGATGATGGCCAGTTCCTTGCGGTTCCCATCCACAAAGCGCGACAGTCGCTGGCAGAGGGCCGTCGCATCCCGGTCGTCGGTCTTCACGCGCTGGCCGCGCTCATCCAGCCTGCACGGCGCGACGACGTAGCACTCCGCACCCACCGCCACCAGCGCCCGCTGCAGCCCGAACCCAAACCCGCACGCCTCATACACGACGAACACCCGGTGCCCGCGCGCCACCAGCCGTGCCACCCACGGCACAAACGCCGCCGGTGCAAACCGCTGCGCAGGCTGCGGCGTGGCGTGGTCCTCCTGCGCCACGACGGTGTAGCTGCCCTGGTGGACGTCCACTCCGAGCTTGATCACGCTCGGTGTGCTCTGATACATGTTGCCGGAGACCGCCAAAGCAGCCCCCACTTCGTGATGAATGTTTGTTGTAATCATATCGCAGGCCATCCAATCAGGCCTCACGCCCCCTTCCATGCCATCTAGGCGCTGCAGCGAACTCGCTCCGCTGTCACGCTGGCTGCTTCCTGCCGCCACCTTTCCCCCGCCATGCAGCCAGCGCGCCAGCTCCGCGAGTCGCTGAGCTTGGGGTCGTTAGGCCCCTGACACGTTTCCCGAGATATGTCGTGTATGTTCACAGCCGGTGGCGACGCTTTTGCCGTCGATGAGTTCCTCTTAGCCCACACCGTGGCCCCCAAGGATGTGTGGCACCGGGGAGAGCCACGTCGCTACGGCAAGTTGCGGACATGGAGTGGGTTTACGCTCGTCGCGAGCGAAGCCGAGTTCACCGATCTCGACCGGCAAGTGCAGGATGTCATCGGATTCATCCAGAAGCACGCAGCTTGGCTCGAAGCGCTCGTCGCTTATCCAGGTGCAGAGTTCACGTCCTTCGACTTCGGCGTGGAGATTCTCAGCGGCACGCCTATTCCCTCGGTTTACTTTCCGCCCGATTTAGTAAAGGCTGCTGGCCACATCGGACTTGGACTTCAGGCATCTATTTATTGGCCGTTGAGCACCTCAAATGAAGCAACCGGGGCCTAACCCCTATGTAAGGGGTCAAGATGGAAGTTGGGTGAATTGAGTTGGATTGTTTGTTTTTTGGTGGGTGCTTGGGTTTGGCCGGGCGGCGCATTGCCGGGGGCGGCCGGTGGGTTGGGTTTGGGGTTGAGTAATCTTGGGAACGTTTCCGCTTCGAGGGATGTGGCTGATGACTTCGGCTTCCATAATGACTCGCTCGCTCCCGCTCGTCTCGCCCCTACGGGGCAGCCTTCGGCTGTCTCCCCCGAGGCGCCCAGCGCCTCCGGTGGTCCTATCCGTGCTCGGCCTCCCTTTGCAGGGCGGACGGCACAATATGACTGATACGTCGGGTGAAGCGGAATCGTTAGGCGCAGCAGCGCCTACACGCCGCTGAAGAAGGTGCCGGACGCGATGATCCGGCAGGTGGGCATCCGCAGATTCGAGGACGACCAGTCGAATGTCGCGTGGCTGGATGCAAAAAGGACACCATTACGCGGTTGCTGAAAGGGAAAACTGCTGCACGATCAACGCGCGCGACCCAAGCCGCACAGAAAACCAACGCCATGAAACACACACGTTCCATCACTCATTTTCTCCTCGCACTTGCGTGCTCATTCTCCGGCGCAATCGCGGAGGACGCGCCTGCACCGGTGGCTCCCGCACCGCCCGTGCTTGCGGCTCCGCCAGTGGCGCCATTGATCCCGCAGCAACCCGAAGCAAAGCGGAGAGTCCACATTTTCCAAGGTGCAGCCGCGGCTGGTGCGGTGCAGCTCCAGAACGGTGCGCCCGTGCCGCCGCAAGGCGCGGGTGCAGGCGTGCAACCAAATGCGCCGGACGCCGTGCCGGCGCAGGAAGGGGCAGAACCGAAAAGCGACGGCGGAAAGAAGCCGCTTAACAAAGGCGGGGAACTCCGTGTCAACGGTGTGGAATTCAACATCCAGGGCGGGGCCGTGCTGATTCAGGGCGGGGCGCGCATCCAGATCCAAGGCGGCGGGAATATCCAGTTCCAGGCAGGCAACGTGGTGGTAGCTGGCGCGGCGACGACCGTGGCGGAAAGTGCCGCGCCGGATCCGAAGACGCAGATGCCCGCGATTTTTCTGCCCGGCTTCCCGACTGTGGTGATCCTGAATCCGCTCGCGAAGACGGACCCGCGGCCCGGCTATCTCGGCCTCACTCTCGACAATTCAGTGGTGGCCGATGACGCCGACCCGGAGGAAAGGAAGGAAGATGGCGTGGGAATCCTCAGTGTGATAGGCGACTCGCCCGCGGAGAAGGCGGGACTGAAGGAGGGCGACCGCGTGGTCACTTTCGAGGGGAAAAAGCCGAAGGATCACGCGCAGTTGCGCGAGATGATCCGCGCATCGCATCCGGAGCAGAATGTGAAGCTGACCGTGCAGCGCGACGGCAAGGAGATCGAGCTGAAGGCGAAGCTCGGTGCCGCGCCCGATGCGGCAGTGGCGGGGCGGATCGCCGGCGGGTTCGGGATTGCGCAGAATGTCCCCGAGGCCGTGCCGGGTGTCGTGAATTTCCGCAACACGGTCGCCCGCAATGGCGTGATCATCCGCAACGGGCTCGTGGTATCCGGCACCGGCTCCGCGACGAAAACGCCAGGGAACGACAAGGACACCGTGACGCTGCGCGACGGAAATATTTTCACCGGGAAAATCCGCGGCATCACTGCGGAGAAGGGTGTGCAGTTGCAGCGGGAGGGGCTGTCCGACTTGGAATTGATCCAGGAGGAAATCACGTCGCTCACTTTTGCCGAGCGCAAGGCCGCGACGGACGCGAACGCACCGAAAGCCGGCACGCCGCTCCCAAAGGTGGTCCTGCAAATGCGCGATGGCAGCGTCTTTCACGGCGACGCGCTCACGATGGAGCAAGGCGCGCTGCTGCTCACGCTGCCAGCGGCGCAGGGCGAGACCGAGGGCAAGCGCGTCGAGATCCCGCGGGAGCACGCACAGTATGCCGCGATCTCGGACGGTGATGCGCCGCGCATTTACGACGGGCCGACGGGGCTCACGGGATGGAGTTCCGGGCGCTACAGCAACGGGCAATGGGACTACAAGGACGGCTTCCTGCGCTGCATCGCGAACGGGCCGATCGGCCGCGATCTCGGCCGCATGCCTGATCCGGTGGACGTGTCGTTTGACGTCAATTACCCGGCGCATATGCAGCAGTTCAGCTTCGAGCTTTTCAGCACCGACGTGATCCAGTCGGGCATCGGCGCGCTGAACGTGCTGTTCAGCCCGCAGCAGATCTTCGGGACGCATTTCGACGGACAGCGCTCGAACCAATACAACACGAACCAGCAGCAGAACCCGCAATTGCACGCACACATTAATGCGAGCGACAAGCCTGCAAGCATCCGCTACCGCGTGCTCGTGGATCGCGTGAACGGACGCGCGCTCATCTACGTGAACGGCGACAAGCGCGCCGAGTGGAAGCTCTCGAAAGTGAAGCCCGAAGACCTCGCGAAATCCGGCGCGACATTCGGCATCTCGCCGCACGTCTCGATGCCCGGCAAGCCGTTCCAGATCGGCCATGTGCGCGTGATGCCGTGGGACGGCAAGGAGCCGAAAAAGGACGCCAAAAACGAAGCGGCAAAGGGCGACCAGCTTTTCAGCGGCGATGGAAAAGTGACCGACGGCACGATCGATCGCATCACCGAGGGCGAGATCATTTTTGCAAATCCCGAGGCGAAGGAGCGGCGCGAGAAGACGGTCTTCATCCGCTTTGCCGCGCCCGCTGTGGCGAAGGAACTCGCGCCCGCGCTCGCGCTGGCGCGGCTGCGCAACGGGGGCGAGGTGAGCGCGAGGGAGGCAGTGAGCGATGGCGACGCACTCACACTCAAGACGCGCTCCGGGCCGGAGATTTCCGTGCCGCTCTCGGCGCTGCGCGAGCTGAATTTTTTCCCGCGCCCCGGACAGGCCGGCGTGACGCCGAAAAATCTCGACGTGCTCACGCTCAGCGACGGGACGCAGCTCACCGGCAGGGCGGCGCTCCCTTTTGCGGACAAGGGCGTGAACTGGAAAATCGCGGCATCGAAAACGCCGCTCGAATTTCCCTCCGAAAAAATCGCGGGCATCGTCTTCCGCAGCACGGAGGGCGCCCGGAAGACCGCGCCGCTGAAGGGCGACAACGCGCTGAAACTCGCGAACGGCGACTGGCTGCAGGGCGAGGTCGTCTCGCTCGATGGAAAGCAACTCGTGATGAAAAGCGATCTCGCGCCCGCTCTGAACTTCCCGGTGTCCGAACTGCGCGCCGTTTACCTGAATCCCGTCGTCGTCGGCACGCTCGCGGACGGGGCGACCGGCCCTAACTCGGGGATCGACGCATGGAATGCAGACCGCGGGGCGAACGTGATGTTCAGCACAGGCTTCGCCTCCCGCGGCAGTGCGGCGAAAGCGGGACGCCCGTGGACGTACCACGACGGCGGCTTCACGCCGTCCGGCACGAGCGGCGGACAGCAGATACTCTCGAAGAAATGGCCCGCGTCCGAGGGCTCGTATGCGATCCATTTCGAGGTCTTCGCGCACGCTCAGTCGCGCTCGTTCAGCGCGCAGATCTACAATTCCAAGCAGGAACCCACCTTCTCGATGACCTCGAGCGGCAGGCTGCTCTACGTGTCTTACAATCCCGGCTTCACGCGGGCGAACCGCATCGGCGCGCCGAAGAATCTCCAGATTGAAAAGAAAAACGCCGGCGAGAGCAGCAGTGTCCGCGTCTCGCTCGTGATGGACCGCTCCGCAAAGACATTCCGCGTGATCATGGAGGGGAAGGAGGTCGGGAAGATCGCATTCAAGGCGTCCGAGGCGAAAGAGGCGCTCGACGCGTGCGGCTTCTCGCTCTCGACGGCATACAGCACCACGAAGGGGAACGTGAACGGCCGCGTGGCAAGCCTGTGGCTCGCGCCGTGGAGCGGCACGACGGCATCGCTGGCCGCAGCGCCCGTAGCTGCGGAAAAAGACAAGCCGGTCGCGGAAAAGGACAAGCCGTCCGATGACGCGGAACCGAAAAAGGAGGCCGAAACTGGCACGGAGAAAAAGGACGCGGTAGAAACAGCGCCCAATGTGTTCCTCGCAAACGGCGACGATTTTACCGGCAGAATCCAGAAAATCACCGCCGATCTCGTCACCGTGGACTCCGAGGCCGGGCCGATCGAACTGCCCGGCAAACGCGTCGCATGGATCCGCTTCCCTGGCCCTGAGCGCGCGTCCGCCGAACACTTCCCGCGCCTGCGCTTCCACGATCGCGGCCTGCTCTCGGTGAACGACCTCCACATCTCCGACGACCGCGTGAAGTGCAAGACGCTCGACGGCCAGCTCCTCGATTTCCCGCTGAATGTCGTGAAGGAAGTCGTGTGGCGTCCGCTCGACGGGAAGTAGCCGCGCGCCAGCCATCGGAACTTTTTCACTCGCAAGCGCGGGCGCATGGAATGAAAATCAACGCCATGAGCGAGCAACACCCGCCGCCCTCCGACGGGCACTACGTCACGGCGATGTCGCATTTTTACCGCGGCGAAGTCGGGCGCATCATGGCGTGGCGCGCGCGGCTGGATAACACGACGAACTGGGCCATCACCACGACCTCCACGATTTTCACCGTCGCGTTTTCCATCGAGCGGGTCCCGCACATCATCTTCCTGTTCAACGTCGCAGTCGTCGGAATCATGCTCTGGATCGAGGCGCGGCGCTACCGCTTCTACGATGCGTTCCGCGCGCGTGTGCGGATGCTCGAGGCGCACTTCCTCGTGCCGGTCGTCATGCAGCACGCGCCGATGCTCGAGGGCGACTGGCGCAAGCTTCTCGCCGAGGATCTGCTCATGCCAGGCTTCAAGATTTCGAGGTTCGAGGCGCTCGGACGGAGGCTGAAGCGAAACTACGTCTTCATCTTCATCATCATCCTCGTCGCATGGATCACAAAGATCTTCCTCCACGCGCAGCCGCGGATCACCGACTGGCGTTCATTTTACCACGCACTCAGCGTCAGCAATGCGTTCCCCGGCTGGCTCGTGGCGTTTTTCCTTTTCTCCACGCTCAGCATCGTGCTCGGCATCTCCTGCTGGGCCGCGGTGCATCTGCGCGGCGAATTCACCGACTTCGGCCCGCGGCGGAATTGGAAGATTTAGAGTCGCGGCGAGCGGGTCTGCCACGTGGGTTGGCCCGCGGTGCTCGGCTCTCAGTTCTCAGTTCTCAGTTCTCAGTTCTCAGTTCTCAGTTCTCAGTTCTCAGTTCTCAGTTCTCAGTGCTCAGTTCTCAGTTCTCAGTTCTCAGAGCGCATCGGTCACGCAATTTGAATCTGAGCACTGGGCACTGGGCACTGAGAACTTTCCCTTTCATCCGTCATTCGTCATTGTCCCCACTCATGTCCACCGCACTCCCGCAGACCGCAGCCGACGCGCTCGATCCGCAATTTTCTCCGCTCGATCAGTTGCTCCGCATCATGGCCCGCCTGCGCGCGCCGGACGGCTGCCCGTGGGACCGCGAGCAGTCGCACGCGACGCTGCGCGCCAGCGTGATCGAGGAAGCCTACGAGGTCGCAGCCGCGATCTCCGCGGGCGATGATGCCAATCTCCGCGAGGAACTCGGCGACCTGCTGCTGCAAGTCGTCTTCCACGCGCAGATGTCGCGCGAGCGCGGCGGCTGGGATTTCGATGCCGTGGCCACGGGCATCGTCGAGAAGCTTGTGCGCCGGCACCCGCACGTCTTCGGCTCCGAAAATGCCGCGGACTCCGCCGAGGTGCTCACACGATGGGAGCAGATCAAACGCGAGGAAAAGGGCGTGAAACACGAGTCGCTGCTGGACGGAATCAGCGAAGGATTGCCCGGACTTTTACGCGCGGAAAAAATCCAGAAGCGCGCCGCGAAGATCGGCTTCGACTGGAGCGAACTGCCGCCCGTGATTGCAAAAATCCGCGAGGAACTCGCCGAGGTCGAGGCCGTGCTCGCCGACCCGGAAAAGGTGGAGGATGAAATCGGCGACCTGCTTTTTTCCGTCGTGAACCTCGCGCGGAAGCTGAAGGTGGATGGCGAAGTCGCGCTGCAAAAGGCGACGGACAAATTCTCCTCGCGCTTCCGGAAAGTCGAAGCCATCGCGGGCGAAAGAAATCTGTCGCTCGAAAAGATGTCCCTCGCAGAACTCGATGTGATCTGGGACGAGGTGAAGCGCAATGTCCGTAGCCGCGCTTGTGAAAGCGCGGGCTGAACTTTCCGCGTGAATGCAATGCGTGCCCGCGCTTTGACAAGCGCGGCTACGAAGGAATGATCCGTCATCAGTCATTCTTCATTTCCGCGCGCACACACCGATTGGCATTCGTCCCGCACGCGGCATCATCGCTGGCATGAAGACGCTCCCCCTCGCCCGCGCCCTCACTGCCACCATGTCATTCGTCGCACCTCCGGAGCCAAAATTCACCGCGCAGGATCTCGATCCGAAAATCGAGATCGGCTACAGCCTCGCGATCGCGGATGTGGATGGCGACGGCAGGCTCGACATCGTCGCATCCGGGCGCGGGACGAAGAACGTGAAGATTTATCGGAACGCGCGGTGAGGCGTCGCGGAGAGACGCTCAGGCTGTCCGTGATTCATTCCGAGTCACGCTGTTGGCCTGACCCGGACAGTCCGGCCAAGTCCGCCACATCGGAAGCGGAACGGAAAACCGCCAACGTCTTCTGTTGTAATCCCCCGTGAATGCGGTGTAGGAAATGGGCAACACTCAACCCGAACTCATTATGGCCAAAGGCAACAACAGTCACAAAAAAGAAACCAAGAAGCCGAAGAAGGAAAAGCCGAAGGCTCCCCTCCCGACCCGCAGGACTTCCTAACGGAAACGCTGATTTCGGCGCGGTGATTTCTCGCGCTGAGAATCGCAGGTGACTTCGTAGCGGTATGCGCGCGGCATCGCGCGGCATTGGGCGCAACCCGCGCCCTGTTCGTCATTGCACCCGCGTGATCCATGGTTCGATCCATGCGGCACATTCTCCGTTCAATGTTGAGCGTTGGACGTTGGCCGTTGAGCGTGAAGCCCACCGCAGGCGCCGTCCGAATTTGCATGCGCGTCCAGACATCGCTGCGCCGCTGCGCGGGGCCAAACGTCCAACATTCAACGCTTAATTTTCAACGTTAAACAAAGCAGCACACCGCGCGCGCGATTGACCCGCGCGCGCGTGCGCCTTACACGGCACGGCGATGTCTCTGAACAAAAAATTTCCCCGTCTTCTCCCAACCTCGATCGGCAAAGGCTGGACGGTCACCGATCTCGTGGATGATTCCTTCAAGGCCTACAACGGCGGGCGGCTCGCCGAGGCGTGCCGGCTTTTCACACAGAAGATGGTCGCGGGCAACGGCACCGTGGGCATGTCGCTCACGGGCGCGCTCACGCCCGCGGGGCTGGGCAAGGCGGCGATCATTCCGCTGATGAAGGCGGGCTTTGTGGACTGGATCATCTCGACCGGCGCGAATCTCTACCACGACATGCACTACGGGCTCGGCATGGAGATGTACGCGGGCTCGCCGTTCCTCGATGACGTGACGCTGCGCAAGGAGGGCATCATCCGGATTTACGACGTGCTGTTCGACTACGACGTGCTGCTGGATACCGATGCGTTTGTGCGCGAGGTGATCCAAGGCGCGGAGTTCCAGCGGACGATGGCGACAGATGAATTCCACTACCTGCTCGGAAAGTATGTCGCGGCTCGGGAGAAGAAGCTCGGCATCAAGGAGACGAGCGTGCTGAGCGCGGCGTATCACTATGGCGTGCCGATTTTCACTTCGTCGCCCGGAGATTCCAGCATCGGCATGAACGTCGCCGCGATGGCGCTGCGCGACTCGAAGCTCCTCATGGACGTGAACCGCGACGTGAACCAGACGGCGGCGATCGTGTATGCGGCGAAATCGTCTGGCGAGAAGTCGTCGGTGTTCATCCTCGGCGGCGGGTCGCCGAAAAATTTCATGCTGCAAACCGAGCCGCAGATCCAGGAGGTCATGGGCATCGAGGAACGCGGACACGATTACTTCCTGCAATGCACCGATGCGCGCCCCGACACCGGCGGCCTGAGTGGCGCGACGCCCGCCGAGGCGGTGAGCTGGGGCAAGATCGATCCCGACAATCTCCCAGACTGCGTCGTGTGCTACGCGGACTCGACGATCACGCTGCCCATCATCACCGCCTACGCGCTCACGAAGGTGAAGCCGCGCAAGCTCAAGCGCCTCTACGACCGCCGCGACGCGATGCTGGAGAAGGTGCGCGAGATGTATTTCAAGCACGGTCGCGTCGCGAAGATCGAGCACCGCACGGACCTCGACAAAAAGAAGAAGCCGGTGAAAGGACGCAGCGGACGCAGCGTGACCGGCACGAAGCGCGATGCGTGATCCGTGGCACAATCTGCTGCGGTGGAACGCGACCTCCGGGCGCATTTCCGAATGCGAGACTTGCGCGGAGTCCGCCCACCGAAGCGCGCCCGGAGGTCACGCTCCACCGAGCATGCTCCGCTCTGTCATTCAAATTACATGACAGACTCGAATCACCATCGTGACCATCACCGCTCGCGCGAGGACTGGGTCTGCCAGATTTTTGCCAGCGGCGGGCCGCTGTATGCGCACGTCGTCGGCACGGTCGCCAAGGCAGAGCTGGAAGTCGCGAGCACGCCGGACCGCGTGGACCATGTGTGGATCACACTGGACATCCCGCCGTGCGGCACAGTGCTACTTTCCGTGAACACGCTTTCACGGCTGAACCGCCGGGAGGGCTTCGACCCGACGGTGCGCGTGGCCATCGTGAAGACGAGCTATGCGGGAATGCCCGAGCCGTTCATCGAGGAGGCGATGGGACTCGACTACGCGACGGTCGAGGCGCAGTTCCACCCGCGCTGGGAGCACTACGAGCACGACCCGCTCGCCGAACTGCTCATGTCAAAAGCGCGCGCCGCGCTTCGGATGGAGGCGTGGGGTGAAATCTACCACGACCCGCACCTCGGCCTGCACCAGATCCACAGTCGCCGCGCGAGCCGCGCGGTGAAGACAGACCTCATCGGCCACGACGGTGCACTGCGCTTTTATCTGCCCGACGGACACGCTGAGATGTTCCTCTTCAAATACTGCGGCCAAGCGTGACCGTAGCCGCGCTTGTGAGAGCGCGGGCACGCACGCTCCATGCATTTCACGAACGCCACCCTGCGCCACGCGGAGCGCCGATCCCCGCACACGCGCTTCATCGCACCTTTCAATACTGCTCGCCCCACTTTTCCTGCCAGCGTCCGCACACCATGAAACTCCCCTCCTTTCTCCTCCCGCTGCTCGCCCTCATTTTCCTCCCGATGCCTCCCGCGCATGGCGAGGATGCGATCGCGCTC
>Ga0209596_1003899_pt1 | contig 11528 bp, 10 predicted proteins | sample M_130807_MF_Meta_FD_187314 | JGI IMG/M metagenome (GOLD analysis project Ga0209596, IMG submission 187314) | Freshwater microbial communities from Lake Montjoie, Canada to study carbon cycling - M_130807_MF_MetaG (SPAdes) (version 2) | ecosystem: Environmental > Aquatic > Freshwater > Lake... | reverse complement strand
AAATTCGCCCCCAGCGCAGCGCATGCCGAGCGCGCAGCGCGGGCCTACAAGGACATCAACCGCTTGGCTTTTAAATTGTTGTCCATCGGGGGTGAGTTGTTCACTTACTCCTGCTCAGGCGGTATCAGCGCAGATTTGTTTCACAAAATTGTGGCCTCGGCCGGCTTGGATGCGGGTGTGGACGGCTTCATCAGCGAGCGCTTGCAAGGCGCGCCCGACCACCCGATGACGGTTTGCTTTCCAGAAGGCGAGTATTTGAAAGGCTTGGTGGTGCTGCGGCGTTCTTGAAATGGCCGTTACACTCGCCACCTCTTTCTTGGCGCATGCTGCGTTGTTAATTTTTATCATGTTTGGAGAAATTGCATGGCTTTGATTCCTGCCACCATCTTGACCGGCTTCTTGGGCGCGGGCAAAACCACCTTGCTCAAGCGCGTGCTGACCGAAGCGCATGGTCAAAAAATTGCCATCATCGAAAACGAGTTTGGTGAAGAAAACATTGACAACGACATTTTGGTCTCTGACACGCAAGAGCAAATCATTCAGATGAGCAATGGCTGCATTTGCTGCACCATTCGCGAAGACCTGCGCACCACCTTGCAAACTTTGGCAGCCCAAAAACGCAAGGGCGAGTTGAATTTTGACCGCGTGGTGATTGAGACCACGGGCCTGGCCGACCCCGGCCCAGTGGCGCAAACTTTTTTCATGGACGACGAGATTGCTGAAAGTTTTTTACTGGACTCCATTTTGACTTTGGTGGACGCCAAACATGCAGCGCAGCAACTCAATGACCGACAAGAAGCACGGCGCCAAGTGGGCTTTGCCGACCAAATTTTCATCAGCAAGGCGGACCTGGTCTCCAAGCCTGAATTGGAGGCTTTGCAGCATCGCTTGGCCCACATGAACCCGCGTGCACCGCAAAAAGTGCTGCATTTCGGTGAAGTGGCTTTGTCTGAAGTGTTTGATCTTCGTGGCTTTAATTTGAATGCCAAATTGGACATTGACCCCGACTTTTTGAAGGAAGAGGGGCATGCGCATGCTGAACATGATCACGGGCATGATCACGCGCATGAGCATGGTGAGCAGTGTGATCACCCCTCACACCAAGCAGAGCATCACGGGCATCACCATCATCACGATGACGATGTCAAAAGTTTTGTGTTCAGATCTGAGCGGGCCTTCGAGCCGGCCAAGTTGGAAGATTTTTTAGGCGCGATTGTGAATATTTATGGCCCGCGCATGCTGCGTTACAAGGGGGTCTTGAATATGAAGGGCACCGAGCGCAAGGTCATTTTCCAAGGCGTGCACCAGTTGATGGGAAGCGATTTGGGCCCAGCTTGGGCAGAAAACGAGACCAAACTCAGCAAAATGGTGTTCATCGGCATTGATCTGCCCAAAGACATTTTGTTGCAAGGTTTGGAGCAATGTTTGGTATAGATTGGCCAGTCTGCGTTTTTGCCTTGCGCAGTCGCTACAATCTGCGCGCTGACAAGGCGCCGTTCGCGGTGCCCAAATAACCCCAGAAGGTCGAAAACATGGGTTTTGATGCAAATGAGCCAATGACCACAGTTTATTTGCCCCAGGCTGACGCTGAATTTCAGCGTGTAAGCCGCCACGGCTAGGAGATAGGACGTGAAAAAGCCCTCTAAAACGAGCTCAAAAAGCCCGGCTAAAAAGCCGACCTCGAAAAATGCGGGGAAATCCGTTGCGACTCCAAAAGCCGTAGTCAAGGTCAAGCCCTCAAGCAAACTGCCCGCCAAACCTGCCCCCACAAAAGCCGCCCCTAAAGCTGCCCCATTGAAAGCGACCTTGAAAGCCTCTGTGAAACCCAAAGTGCCAGCCAAAGTGCCAGCCAAAGTGGCTGCCAAAGTGGCTGCCAAAGTGACTGCCAAAGTGACGGCCAAGGCGCCGGTTAAAGCGATGGTGAAATCCAGTCACAAAAGTGCCGCCAAGCCGGTGCCTAAAACACTTGCCAAGTCGGCACCCACAGCTGCGACCAAACCCAAGTTGAAAGCACCGGTGAAAAACGCAGCCAAGGTGCCTGTCAAAGTGCCAGCGAAAGCCAGCCCCCAGGCCCCAGCAAAAGCAGCCAAGAAAGCCATTGCAAAGCCGCCTGCCAAGCCAGCCTCTAAACTGACCAAGCCCGCACCCGCAGCCAAGCCGAGTAAACCAGTTAAAGCAGCCAAACCAAGTAAAGAAGTGGCCAAAGTTGCTGAGGTAGCGCTGGTGGCGCTGCCAGGATCACCGGACTTGCCTGTGCGTTCCGTACGGCCTTCGGCGCGTTTGGCTCAAATCACAGTGCCCTCCATGGCCCAATCGATTGCCTCTACCGCAGCCAAAGCCAGTTATTTACAAAATATGCCCTCTCAAGCCCTGACACCTCCGCCATTTGTGGCGGTTAAAAAAGACCCTAAATTGGCCAACAATTGGAAAACCAAAAAACCCGATCAGCTGCGTGACGCAGAGATTTTGGCCATGTCGGACAACGACTACATGAACGACGCGCAGATGGCGTTTTTCCGCTTCAAATTGGTGGAGCTTAAAAATGGCATCTTGGCCAATGCGGGTGAAACCACCGAGCATTTGCGTGAAGACACAGTGGTGGTGCCTGACCCCGCAGACCGCGCCACCATTGAAGAGGAGCACGCCTTGGAGTTGCGCACACGCGACCGCGAGCGCAAGTTGCTCAAGAAAATTGAGCAGTCCATTCAGCGCATTGACTCAGGTGACTACGGTTATTGCGATGAAACCGGCGAACCCATCGGTGTAGGCCGTTTGTTGGCTCGCCCCACAGCCAATTTGTCCCTGGAAGCGCAGCAGCGCCGTGAGTTGAAGCAAAAAATGTTTGGCGATTGACCTTCAATGACTTGCTGACTGTGAAAAAAGGCCCCGAACTGGGCCTTTTTTTCTGCCTCCCGCCAAAGACTCGACGCAGGCGAAAAAAAAGATAAAAATATTTAAATTTTTTTAGCCTTCAGAACTTACTTTCAGTCCATCTTGTAAGTGCCTCATTTGCAAGGATTTTTTGCAAAAATCTAGATTTAAATAGAGCCCTAAGCCCTTGATTTCATTGATAAAAACTCAAAAACCCGTTTGCGAACGCGTGAATTCCTGATAAAGTGCAATTAAGTGCAATTAAGTGGGAAAAGGTGCCTGCTGCATTTCCTATTGATCAGGAAAAGAGATTTACGTGTTTCAAGGTGCTTCATCGCTGAGTTTGGATGCAAAAGGACGCTTGTCGGTGCCCACGCGGCATCGCGAGTTTTTGGGCGCCACTGCGGGTGGTCAGCTGACCATCACCAAGCACCCCCATGGCTGCTTGATGGTTTTCCCGCGCCCCGAGTGGGAGCGCTTTCGCGAGCGCATTGCCCAGTTGCCGATGCAAGCGCAGTGGTGGAAGCGGATTTTTCTGGGCAATGCCATGGATGTGGAGTTGGACGGCACGGGCCGAGTTTTGATTTCTCCTGAATTGCGCCAAGCCGCAGGCATCGCTCGGGACACGATTTTGCTGGGCATGGGCAACCACTTTGAGTTGTGGGACAAGGCCGCCTATGACACCCAAGAAGCCAAGGCCATGCAGGGCGATATGCCCGATGTCTTCAAGGACTTTTCGTTCTGAGGCATTCAGTGACATCCACATGGCAACACACCACAGTTTTACTCACCGAGGCGGTTGACGCAGTGTTGGGTGAGGCAGTTCAAGCGCAAGGCGTTTATGTCGACGCCACCTTTGGCAGAGGGGGTCATTCTCGTTTGATCTTGTCGCGCTTGCCCAAGAGCGCGAGGTTGGTGGCGTTTGACAAAGATTTAGAAGCGGTCAATTGTGCACAGCAGTTGCAAGCACAAGACGCACGGTTTTCCATTCGCCATGAGGGCTTTTGCACCTTGGGCGAGTTGCCCGCTGCCAGTGTTGCAGGGGTGCTCATGGACTTGGGCATCAGTTCCCCTCAAGTTGACAACCCCAAGAGGGGTTTTTCTTTTCGTTTCGATGGGCCTTTGGACATGCGCATGGACACCACGCGCGGCCAAAGCGTCTCTGAGTGGCTGGCCATTGCCAGTGTGGATCAGATCGCGGAGGTGGTACGTGACTATGGCGAAGAACGGTTTGCTGTTCCGATTGCAAAGGCGATTGTGGCTCGCCGACAAGAGAGGGGCCCAATTTCAACCACCACCGATTTGGCCAGCATCGTGGCTGGCTCGGTCAAAACCCGCGAGCCGGGCCAGAACCCTGCAACGCGGACATTTCAGGCTCTTCGGATTTTCATCAATGCCGAGCTTGAAGAACTCCAACAGGCGCTAGAGGCCAGCCTCCAAGTGCTGCAGCCGGGCGGTCGCCTGGTGGTGATCAGTTTCCATTCCTTGGAAGACCGCATCGTCAAGCAGTTCATTGTCAAACATTCCCGCGAGGTGTATGACCGGCGTGCGCCGTTTGCAGCGCCTCAAGCCATGAAGCTGCGGGCCTTGCAGCGCATCCGGCCCAGCGCGGCGGAGGTGGCTGCCAACCCGCGTGCGCGCAGTGCGATCATGCGCGTGGCTGAAAGAACCGAGGTTGCGGCATGACACGGCGCAACTTGTTCTTGTTGGTTTTTGTGGTGGCCACTGCGCTGTTTTTGGTGCGAACCCATTATGAAGCGCGCCGCTTGTTCATGAGCTTGGAGTCAGCCAGCAAAGAAGCCACACGTTTAGAAGTTGAGTTTGAGCGCCTTCAAGTTGAAAGTCGCTCGCAGGCTTCGCCCTTGCGCATTGAGCAAATCGCCAAACAGCAATTGCAGATGCGAACCGTCACGCCTGGCATCACGCAGTATGTGCAGCAACCCTCTGGCGCGTCACTTGGCGTGAAAGCTGCGAAGGAGACTGTGAAATGAGTCGCAGCGTGCAACTCTCCTCCAGCCCTTTGCTGGCCAGCAAAACACCTGTTTGGCGTAGCAAATTGATTGTGGCTGCCATGGCCTTGGCTTTTGTGGGGTTGGCAGTTCGCGCCGTTTATGTGCAGGTGATCGACAACGCATTTTTCAAACGCCAAGGTGAAGTGCGATTCGCACGCAACTTGATTTTGCCCGCCAGTCGGGGGCGGATATTGGATCGCAATGGCTTGATTTTGGCTTCCAGCGTAGCCGCGCCGAGCATCTGGGCCAACCCAGAGGAGATCAATCGCGATCCCGAAGGCCTGCGTCAATTGGCCAAGTTGTTGGAGATGACGCCAGCCGAGTTGGCCAAAAAATTGGAAAACGAAGACAAAACATTTGTCTGGTTAAAACGCCAATTGGACGAGTCGGTGGGCAAAGAAATTTCGGCACTGAACATCAAAGGCATCTACACCATCAAAGAGTACAAGCGCCTTTACCCGGAAGGCGAGGCGGCGGCGCACATCGTGGGGTTCACCAACGTTGAAGACAAAGGCCAAGAGGGCATTGAGTTGATTTTTCAAAATCAATTGGCCGGTAAAGCAGGCACGCGCCGCGTCATCAAAGATCGCTTGGGCCGGGTGGTGGAAGACGTTGGTCAGATGACGCTGCCAGTGGACGGTGAAGATTTGCAGTTGAGCATTGACAGCAAAGTGCAATTTTTTGCTTACCAAAAATTGCGCGAAGCCGTGTGGGAAAACAAAGCCAAAGCCGGCAGTGTGGTGGTGCTCGATGCTCAGACAGGCGAGATTTTGGCTTTGGCCAACTACCCCAGTTATTCGCCCGACAAGCGGGTCAACTTGAGTGGCGAGCAATTGCGCAACCGAGCTTTGACCGACAGTTTCGAGCCGGGCTCAACCATGAAGCCCTTCACCATTGCACTGGCTTTGGAAAAGGGTTTGGTCAAACCCGAAACAGTGATTCAAACATCACCGGGCTCGATCAATATCACCGGCTCGACCATCACCGACTCGCACCCGCATGGCGCCTTGTCGGTCAATGAGGTGATTCAAAAATCAAGCAACGTGGGCACGGTCAAAATCGCCATGCAAACACAGCCGCGCGAGATGTGGGAGATGTTCACTTCGGTAGGTTTTGGCCAAAAGCCGCAGCTGCCTTTTCCTGGTGTGGTCAGCGGCCGCTTGCGGGCAGCCAAAACGTGGCGGCCTATCGAGCAAGCCACCATGAGTTATGGCTATGGCATTTCTGTCAGCCTGTTTCAAATTGCACGCGCCTACACCATCTTTGCAAGCGATGGGCTGTCTTTGCCGGCCACGTTGATTAAAAACGGTCAACCCGCAGTGGGCGTTCAAGTGATCACACCAGACAACGCCAAGGCCATGCGGCACATGCTGAACTTGGCGGCAGGCCCAGGCGGCACAGCGCAAAAAGCGCAAGCTGTCGGATATTCGGTGGGCGGCAAAACAGGCACAGCGCACAAGGTAGAAGGCAAAGGCTACGCAGGCAAAAAATACCGCGGTGTGTTCGTTGGCATGGCGCCGATTGAGAACCCCCGCATTGTGGTAGCCGTGATGATTGACGAGCCCACCAATGGGCGTTATTTCGGTGGTGATGTGGCCGCCCCGGTGTTCAGTCAGGCGGTGCAGCAAACGCTGCGCTTGATGGGTGTGCAACCGGACATGGCGGTCAAGCCGCAAATCATCGTCAACGCAGCAGAGGAGTCCTTCTGATGCAAGCGCTGCACAGCCCCGAACAAGCTGCAGACTGGTTGCGCCAGCGCGTGACGGGTGACCTGCGCACGGACAGTCGCCAAGTGCAAAAGGGTGACGCATTCATTGCTTGGCCAGGCGCGGCAACCGACGGGCGCCAGTATTTGGCGGCTGCCACTGCGCAAGGTGCCACGGCTTGTTTGCTCGAGGCCAGTGGCTGGCAGGCTTGGCAAGACGCGCATGCCTTGGCGACTCAAGAGGGTGCGCCAAGCAGTGAGGTCACTTCAAATTGGGCAACTTATGCCGGCTTGAAAGCGGATACGGGTTGGATCGCCAACGCCTATTACGAGCAACCGAGTCAAGCGCTCAAGGTCTTGGCCGTGACGGGCACCAATGGAAAAACATCGACCACATGGTGGCTGGCGCAGGCCTTGAATGCATTGGCTGTCAAGCCAGGGGCAGCAGCAGCTGCGGTGTGCGCTGTGGTTGGGACTTTGGGTGTGGGCCAGCCGCCCCTTTTGGTGGCCACCGGCATGACCACGCCAGACCCGGTTGTGTTGCATGCACAATTTAGAAAATGGCTTGATCAGGGGTTTGAATACTGCGCCATAGAGGCCAGCTCGATTGGCGTGACCGAGCAGCGCTTGGCGGGCACGCACATTCATTTGGCGGTGTTCACCAATTTCACGCAAGACCATTTGGACTATCACGGATCGATGCAAGCTTATTGGCAAGCCAAGGCAGCTTTGTTTGATTGGCCAGGCTTGACGGCAGTCGTTTTGAATGTGGACGATGTGCGAGGTTTGGAGTTGGCCGAGCGTGCAGAAAAACAAGGCCTGTCGGTATGGACTTGCTCAAGTCAAAATAAAACAGCACGCTTGCGCGCACAAAATATTCAACGGCACAGCATGGGCCTGGCCTTTGAGGTGGTGGAAGGGGCGCAGCAATTGGCTTTGCAAACCACGTTGATGGGCGAGTACAACGTGGACAATTTGTTGGGCGTGATGGCCGCGCTGCGCGCGTTGGATTTTGATTTGGCCAGCGCAGTGGCTGTGTGTGCTCATCTGAGCGCAGTGCCAGGGCGCATGGAAAAAATCACCGCAGGGTGCGATGTGGCAACTGAGAAGTCCTTGCCTTTGACCGTGGTCGATTACGCCCATACCCCCGATGCGGTGGCACAAAGTTTGGCCGCTTTGCGGCCTTTGGTGCAAGCACACAACGCGCAGTTGTGGTGTGTGCTGGGCTGCGGCGGAGACCGTGACTCCTCCAAGCGCCCTTTGATGGCGCAAGCGGCGCAAGCCGGTGCCGATCGCTTGATTTTCACCAGTGACAATCCACGCTCAGAGTCGCCCGCGCACATTTTGAACGACATGCTGTGTGGCCTGCAACACCCGCAAGCCGTGCATGCGGAGCTCGACCGTGCGCAAGCCATTGGCTATGCAGTGCGCGAAGCTGCAGCGCAAGATGTGATCTTGATCGCGGGCAAAGGTCATGAAGCGACCCAAGAAATTGAAGGTATGCAATACCCTTTCGACGATCGCGTTCAAGCCCGAATGGCTTTGCTCGCGCGAGCAGGAGTTGGCGCATGAACATGACGCTGGCCCAACTTCAAGCATGGCTGCCTTTGGCACGACCCGAGGGCAAAGCCAACGCGCTGCCCAATACCGATGCTTGGAACGCCGTGCGCATTCAAGCCGTGCGCACTGACAGCCGCAGTGTTGTCAATGGCGACCTGTTTGTTGCATTGAAAGGTGAAAATTTTGACGGCTCTGCGTTCTTGGCGCAAGCGCAAGCACAAGGCGCAGTTGCTGTGTTGTTGGAGGACGCGGGTGCCACCCGCAACGCTTTGAATTTGAAAGATGTTTCAGTGCCAGTCTTGTGCGTTCCCAATGTGCGTGAGGCTTTGGGTGAGTTGTCTGCCGCGTGGCGCAGTCAATTTGATTTGGCTTTGGTGGGGGTTGCCGGCAGCAATGGCAAAACCACAGTGACACAGATGATTGCGTCGATTTTGCGCGAAGACCCAGCCCGTCCGAGTTTGGCAACGCAAGGCAATTTCAACAATGAAATTGGTGTGCCCTTGACCTTGTTTAATTTGCGCGCACAGCACCAACGTGCGGTGGTTGAGCTGGGCATGAACCACCCTGGCGAGATTGCTGTATTGGCTCGCTATGCCGCGCCCACCGTGGCCTTGGTCAACAACGCGCAAAGAGAGCACCAAGAGTTCATGGCCACAGTGCAAGCAGTGGCCGAGGAAAATGGGCAAGTCATTCGCGCATTGCCGGCCAATGGGGTGGCGGTTTTTCCAGCGCAAGACGAGTTCACATCACTTTGGAAAAATTTGGCGGGTGCCCGATCTGTGATGTGTTTTGGCTTTGATCAAGGCCAGGTGCAAGCGCATGCATTGCAGTGGGCTGGTGGCGCTTGGCAGTTTGATTTGGTCACACCCACGCTGAGCTTGCCTTGCCGTTTGCAAATTGCCGGGCGTCACAATGTGCTCAATGCCTTGGCAGCAGCAACTTGTGCATTGGCAGCAGGTGTGGACTTGCCCACAGTGGTACGCGGCCTTGAGACATTTGAAGCCGTCAAAGGGCGTTCCAAAACATGGCACTGGGTATTGGGCGAACACCGCATGACGGTGATCGATGACACCTACAACGCCAACCCAGATTCAGTACGCGCAGCCATTGATGTGCTTGCAGAGTTGCCCGCAAGCCGTTTGCTGGTCTTGGGTGACATGGGTGAGGTTGGAAATCAAGGCCAGTCCTACCACGCAGAAGTGGGCGCCTATGCTCAATCTCGCGGCATTCAAGCCTTGTTCACTTTGGGCGATTTGAGCCAGGCCAGCAGCCGAGTGTTCAAGCATGCACGGCATTTTCAAGACATGGCCAGTTTGCAAGCTGCAGTCACGCACAGCGCAGTGCAATTTCAAAGTATCTTGGTCAAGGGCTCACGCTTTATGAAGATGGAGCAAGTGGTCCAAGCCCTTGAGCAGCAGGCCCAGCCTTGGGCCCCAGCCAGTCGAGAAAGCGAGGCCGTGCATGCTGCTTAACTTGGCACAGTGGCTGCAGACTTTGTCCCCTGATTGGGGCTTCTTGCGTGTCTTCCAATACATCACTTTTCGCGCAGTGATGGCCGCCTTGACTGCGCTGCTGATTGGTTTGTTTGCAGGCCCTGCCGTGATTCGGCATTTGAGCGCTTTGAAGATTGGCCAGCCTGTGCGCGGCTATGGCATGGAATCGCATCTGGCCAAAAGCGGCACGCCCACCATGGGGGGCGTTTTGATTTTGCTCTCCATCGCGATCGCCACACTGCTTTGGTTTGATTGGTCCAACCGTTTTGTCTGGATTGTCTTGATTGTGACTTTGGGCTTTGGCGCTATCGGATGGGTTGATGACTGGCGCAAAGTTGTGAACAAAGACCCGGAAGGCATGCGATCACGCGAAAAATATTTTTGGCAATCGGTGGTTGGCTTGCTGGCTGCGTTCTATTTGGTCTTTAGCATTTCAGAGAGTTCCAACCTGCGCGTGCTGGACTTGTTTTACAAATGGATACTTTCAGGTTTTGATGTGAACTTGCCGCCTAAGGCTGGTTTGTTGTTGCCATTTTTCAAAGAGGTCAGTTATCCGCTGGGCGTTTTTGGTTTCATGCTGATGACTTATTTGGTGATTGTGGGCTCGAGCAATGCGGTGAATTTGACCGATGGCCTAGATGGTTTGGCCATCATGCCCGTGGTGATGGTGGGCTCGACCTTGGGCATCTTTGCGTATGTCACGGGCAGTTCGGTGTATGCCCGCTACTTGTTTTTGCCCTACATTCCAGGCGCCGGTGAATTGATGATTTTTTGCGCAGCCATGGCCGGTGCAGGCTTGGCATTTTTATGGTTCAACACGCACCCTGCGCAAGTCTTCATGGGTGATGTGGGGGCCTTGGCTTTGGGCGCCGCTTTGGGCACCATTGCCGTGATCGTGCGACAAGAAATTGTGCTGGCCATCATGGGCGGTATTTTTGTGGTGGAAGCTTTGTCCGTCATGGCGCAGGTGGGTTATTTCAAATACACCAAGAAAAAATATGGCCAAGGTCGACGCATCTTGAAGATGGCACCTTTGCACCATCATTTTGAGAAAAGTGGTTGGACAGAAACCCAAGTGGTGGTGCGGTTTTGGATCATCACCATGCTTTTGTGCTTGGTGGGTTTGTCGACTTTGAAGTTGAGATGAGCATGCAACATCTTCAAGGCCAACACATTTTGATTTTAGGATTGGGCACGTCCGGTTTGGCCATGGCCCGTTGGTGTGTGCGTTGTGGCGCCGAGGTCACGGTGGCTGATACGCGGCAAGATCCGCCCAAATTGGCGCAGTTGCAGGCCGTACTGCCCAGCGTGAGCTTGATTCGTGGGGATTTTTCTGCTGCTTTGGTTCAAGGCACATCGGTCCGTGCGGTTTTCAGCAGTCCTGGCTTGGCGCCTTCTGAGGTGGCAGCAGTGGTCAGCGCAGCGCAGGCCTTGGGGTTGTGGGTGGGGGGTGAACTCAGCTTGTTCACTCAAGGGCTGGACATGCTCAAGCAAGAGCGTGGCTATGCACCGAAAATTTTGGCCATCACGGGAACCAATGGCAAAACAACGGTAACAGCCTTGATTGGGCAACTCGTGGCGCGAGCAGGCCAAACAGTTCAAGTGGCAGGCAATATTGGGCCCACTTTGCTTGACACCTTGAGTCAAGCGCTAGACGCTGAGTTGCCTCAAGTGTGGGTGCTCGAGTTGTCGAGTTTTCAGCTGGAAAATGCCGGTCCGTTCGAGCCCCATGCGGCCACCGTGCTCAATGTCACGCAAGACCATTTGGATTGGCACGGGAGCATGCAAGCTTATGCCGCAGCCAAACAACATGTTTTTGGGGCTTCGAGCTTGATGGTCTTGAACCGTGACGATGCGAGGGTGATGGCCATGTTGCCCGAACCGGTG
>Ga0209596_1003896_pt1 | contig 11531 bp, 8 predicted proteins | sample M_130807_MF_Meta_FD_187314 | JGI IMG/M metagenome (GOLD analysis project Ga0209596, IMG submission 187314) | Freshwater microbial communities from Lake Montjoie, Canada to study carbon cycling - M_130807_MF_MetaG (SPAdes) (version 2) | ecosystem: Environmental > Aquatic > Freshwater > Lake... | reverse complement strand
GTAGGATTAGACGCCGAACAGCAGGCGCTGCGGGTCCTCGATGAACTGGCGGACCTTGACGAGGAAGGTCACGGCTTCCTTGCCGTCGATGATGCGGTGGTCGTAGGAGAGGGCGAGGTACATGATTGGGCGGATCACGACCTGGCCGTTCTCGGCGACGGGACGTTCGACGATGTTATGGAGGCCCATGATGGCTGCCTGCGGGTGATTGAGAATAGGCGTCGAGAGCATTGAGCCGTAGATACCGCCGTTGGAGATCGTGAAGACGCCGCCCTGGAGTTCGGGTAGCTGAATCTTGCCGTCGCGAGCACGCTTACCGAAGTCGCCGATGGCTTTCTCGATACCGGCGAAATTCAGCTGGTCGCAATCGCGGACCACGGGGACCATGAGGCCCTTGTCGGTGCCGACGGCCACGCCGATATCGAAGAAGTTGTTCTCGACGATATCTTCACCGTCGAGCTGCGCGTTGATCGCGGGGACTTCCTTCATCGCCTGAACGGCGGCCTTGACGAAGAAGGACATGAAGCCGAGTTTGACCCCGTATTTCTTGAGGAATTCTTCGCCGTGGCGTTTGCGGAGTTCCATGACCGGAGCCATGTTGACCTCATTGAAGGTCGTGAGCATCGCGGTCTCCGTCTTCGCTTGGACGAGGCGTTCGGCAATCTTGCGACGTAGCGGGGACATACGCTTGCGCGTGGTGCGACCTTCGCGCGACGGGATCGCAATAGGGGCGGCCGGAGTGGACGGAGCGGCGGCCGTGGAAGGGGTAGCGGCGGCGGGAGCGACGGCGCGGATTGGAGTCTGGCCTGCGAGGGCGGCGAGCATATCGCCTTTAGTCACGCGACCAGCCTTACCTGATCCTTCGACGCCGGCGGGATCGAGACCGGTTTCAGCAGAGAGGCGACGGACCGCGGGAGAGACTTCGGCGGCGGCGCCGGACTTGGCGGCAACCGGCGCAGCTTTCGGCGCAGGAGCCGGAGCGGCAGAAGCAGTTTTGGCGGCGGCTGGAGCAGCGGCGGCCGGAGCGGAAGGGGCGTTGCCGGCGGCACCTGCTTCGATTGTGGCGACGACCTGATTGACAAGCACTTCGGTGCCGGCTTCGACGGCGATGGTGATCTTGCCGTCGACTTCAGCGGTACCTTCCGAGGTCACCTTATCGGTTTCGTAGGAAAAGAGGGCTTGGCCCTTGCGGACAGCGTCACCGCTTTTGACCAGCCAGGCGGCCAGGAGGCCCCCGGTGATGGATTCGCCCATGGGAGGGATTTTGACTTCGACGGCCATGAAAATTAGGTAGGTTCAACCTTGGAAGCCATTCCTGCTCGTTTCAACGGGGAAATGACCCTTTAAACGACCTACGATGACCGTTTAAGGGGTAGTAGGAGGGATTCCCAGGCGAAGAAAGCCCGCTTCTGAACCCTATTAGGCCGTAAACGCCTGCTTCACCATGTCGGCCTGTTCGATCTTGTGGACGGCCAGCGAGCCGACCGCCGGGGAGGCCGCCGCATCGCGACCAGCGTAAACCGGGCGGGTGCCGAGGGTGGATTCGATAAGATCGGCGACGAACGACCAGCCGCCCATGTTCTTCGGTTCATCTTGGACCCAGACGACCTTCTTGGGGGAACCCAGCGAGGCGTGAATCTTGGCGAGCGTCTCGCCGTCAAAAGGATAGAACTGCTCGAGGCGCACAATGCTCGTGGCGGTGTCCTTGCGGGCGGCACGTTCAGCGTCGAGTTCGTAGAAGACCTTGCCGGAGCAAAGGATGAGGCGTTCGGTCTTCGCGGCCGGCGTGGCGTCGGCGAGGACGGACTGGAAGCGGCCTTTGGTGAGGTCGTTGAGCGTGCTGACGCAGGCCTTGTGGCGAAGCAGGCTCTTCGGCGTCATGACCACGAGCGGCTTACGATGTTCGGACTTAACCTGACGTCGCAGGGCGTGGAAGAGCTGAGCGGGGGTCGAAGGCTGGATGACCTGCAGGTTGTTTTCGGCGCAGAGCTGCAGGAATCGTTCGAGACGGGCGGAAGAGTGTTCAGGGCCCTGGCCTTCGTAGCCGTGAGGGAGGAGCATAACGAGACCGCTCGTCTGACCCCACTTCGATTCCGCGGAGGCGATGAACTGGTCGATCATGATCTGCGCACCGTTGGCGAAGTCGCCGAACTGGGCTTCCCAGATCACGAGCGAATCGGGAGCTTCGAGCGAGTAGCCGTAGTCGAAACCGAGGACGGCGTATTCGGAGAGCGAGGAGTTGACCAGTTCGACTTCGGCTCCGGCGATGGAACCGAGCGGGCAGTATTCAGCGTCGTTCGAAGGGTCGTGCAGGACGGCGTGGCGGTGCGAGAAGGTGCCACGTTCGCAGTCCTGGCCAGAGATGCGGACAGGGTAGCCTTCGGCAAGCAGAGAGGCGAAAGCAAGGCCTTCGCCGAGGCTCCAGTCGAAGTTGAGACCGGACTTGTAAGCGTCGGCCTTGATATCGAGTAGGCGCTTGATCTTCGGGTTTGGAGAGAAGTCAGGGGGCATCTGCCAGAGGACCGGCGCGACCTTGTCGAGCAGTTCCTGCGGGGTCGAAGTGTCGACATCGTGTTCGTAGGGCGAGCGGAACGGGCGGACGCCGACGGGATTCTTCTTACGTTCTTCGATCTCGACGGCGAGGGCGGCTTGGGCACGTTCCTGGGCGGCGTTGAGCATGATGTCGAACTCCGTACGCAGGGCGATCAGTTCGCCGTCTGGAGCGGAGCCGGATTCGGTCAGGCGCGAAGCGTAGAGGTCGGCGACGGAAGAGTGGGCGGAGATCTCGCGATAGAGCACCGGCTGGGTGAAGGCGGGTTCATCGGTCTCGTTGTGGCCGTAGCGGCGGTAGCAGACGATGTCGACGACGGCATCAGCGCCGAACTTCTGGCGATATTCCAAGGCAATCTCGGTCGCGAGGACGACGGCGTCAGGGTCGTCGCCGTTGGCGTGGAGAATTGGGGATTCGGTGAACTTTGCGATCTCGGTGCAATGACGGCCAGTGCGGCACTCGTCGGGATTGGTTGTGAAGCCGACCTGATTGTTGGTGACGATGTGCAGCGTGCCGCCGACCTGGTAGCCCTTGAGCTCGGCTAGGTTGAGGGTCTCCATCACGACGCCTTGGCCGGCGAAAGCAGAATCACCGTGCAGGAGGATGGGCAGGGCTTTCGAACGGTCGCTGCCGCCTTGGACGTCGATGAGGGCACGGGTGCGGCCGAGTACGACTGGATTGACGGCTTCGAGGTGGCTGGGGTTGTAGGCGAGGGTGATACTGACTTCCTTGCCGTCGACGACGCGGGCGCCCGCGTAGCCGAGGTGATACTTCACGTCACCGTCGCCGTGCGTGGTGTCAGGGATATGATTTTCGGAGAAAGCACCGAAAAGGGCTTCGGCCTTTTTGCCGCAGATATTGACGAGGACGTTGAGGCGGCCGCGGTGGGCCATGCCGATGACGAGATCCGTCACGCCGAAGCCAGGGGCGCGGTGGATGACTTGGTCGAGCGCGGACAGCATGACTTCGCCGCCTTCGACGGAGAAGCGCTTGGCGCCAACGAAGGTCTTGTGCAGGAAGCGTTCGAACTGTTCGGCCTGGACGATGGACCGGAGAAAGCGACGACGCGCGTCGGCGTCATAGGCTGGACGGAGCCCGGAGGTCTCGATGCGCTCCTGCAGCCAGCGGCGACGCTCACCGTCCTGGATGTGGGTGAACTCGACGCCGATCGGTGAGCAGTAGGTGGACTTCAGTTTGGCGAGGATTTCGCTCAGAGGGAGCATCTTGCCGCCCAGGAAATCGCCGGTGTGGAAGACGCGATCGGCCGGGATGCCGTCTAGGCCGAGGGCCTTGTCGGAGAGTTCGAAGTGGGGTATCGGTTCGGCAAGAGGATTGATGCGGGCCTGCTGGTGTCCGAGCGTCCGGTAGGCGTTGATGGCGGCGAGGACCTTCCACTGGGCGGCGGCGTCGACGCCACCGGCGGCGGGAGCGGCGCCTTTGGCCGGCTTGGGCGGAAGGCTCATGCCGAGCTCGAAGCCCTCGAAGAACGCGCGCCATTCGGCGTCCACGGAGGCGGGGTCCCGGGACCACTGTTCGTGATAAGAGGATACAAGGTCCGCATTCCAGCGGGTTCCGACGCTAAGATGTTTCATTTCTTTGCCTGTAAAAGGGACGTAAATCCTAGACGCTGGAACCCGTGCATAACAAGCCCAGACCCAGTCGAAGCCAGACCGGACCCTGCTTAAAATTGGCAGAGTTTGGGGGTTGTAAGCGGAAATCGGGGCAGGTTTAATTCGGGTCCGTCGATGTCGTCCCCACGTCCGGCCAATCGCTCCTACTCCACGGAAGCCCTGGAGAGGTGGTTTGTGTCGATTCCGGAAGAGTGGGAGTCCGCCTTCAAGGAGGCCGATCTTGTCGAAGGCCGCAGGCTTTATACCGAAGGATTGGTCAGACAGATTGAACTCAAGCCCGAGAATGCCGAAGCCGTCACGCGCACCGAGACCCAGACCGTCCGGGCGGTAATCGAGATCAACGGGACCAAATTGGAATGGCGGACCTCGTTGCCCGAAGAGGAGAACGGCGCGCCTTTCGCGGTGGCTTCCATCTATGAGATCGAAGAGCTGATCGCCGACGAGATCCCGGCCATCGACGAGTCGGCGGCCGCGGCCGCGCCTGAGGCGCCCAAGGAACCCGAGCGCAAGGATGCCAATGCCCGTACCTCACTGAAGCTACAGGTGTCCTTCGATCTGTCTTCCGATGGGCTGAAGATTTCCGCCGCTTGGACGGGGCGGGGTGGGCACGCCTGGAACTGCTTCGGCCCCGGGGCGATCCCCGGAGACGAGCTTTCCGACGAGCAGCGTCAGACCCTTTTCCGTTTCAACACCGTCGCGCACCGCGCCGGCTTCGTGTACAGCAAGGCCACCGGCGCCTGGGCGATCGATAACATCGGTCGGATCGAACGCTTCGTGCGCGAAGAGCTCAACGACTGGCGCAAGCGCTTCAAGCTTATCGGCGAGGACGCCCTTAATATCTTCCGCAACGAACAACTCCAGGTCGCCGTCGACGCCGAGGCCGAATCCGCCGCGGATGGGAGATCCTTTAGGCTAAACTGGCGCCTCAAGGCCGGCGGGCATCGCCTCCTGGCTGACGAACAGAAGCTGTTACTTAAGGCCGGCGGCCGTCCGGTCATCCTGCCCGGCAAGGGAGTCGTGGCTTACAACGCTGCAGTCGCTGATTTCTCGGAAGATTGGCGCGCCAAGGACGGCGAAGTGCCGCGCTACCTGCTGCTTTCATTGTTCGATCATGCCGCGGTCGGTGCGCTCAAACTCAACGACGACCTCAAGGCCTGGAAGGATAAGCTCCTCCAGGAGCCGATGCCGCCCGATAATCTCCCGGCCCACCTCCGTCCTTATCAGGCCAAAGGCGTCGCTTGGCTGGGTCGTCTCTGCGAGCTGGGCTCGCATCCGTTACTCGCCGACGAGATGGGTCTCGGCAAGACCGTCCAGGTTCTCGCCTTGCTCGCATCTCGCCCCATCGGTGAAAGGTCCATCATCGTCTGCCCGGCCAGCGTTATCCCCGTCTGGATTGGCGAGATCAAGCGCTTCCATCCGGAGATGAGCGCCGGCGTGGCCGTACTCACGGCTGACGAGGACTTCGTCACGAATCCTTCAGCCAAGCTCTGGATCTCCAGCTACACCCAGTTGCGTCGCCATGCCGACCTGCTCGCCAAGACTCGCTTCGGTTACGCGGTGCTCGACGAAGCCCAAGCAATTAAGAACCCTGAGTCCAAGACGACGCAGACCTGCGTCTCCTTGCAGGCCGATCACCGCATCGCAATCACCGGTACGCCGCTGGAAAACCGTCCGACTGACCTCTGGACGATCTTCCGTTTCTTGATGCCGGGCCTACTCGGTAAGCGCGCCAACTTCGAGCGTATGATGCTGCGCGATCCCTCGATCGCTCTCGGCAAGGTTCGCCGTCAGGTTTCACCTTTCATTCTGCGTCGTCTCAAGCGCCATGTTGCGGCGGATATCCCGCCGAAGATGGAAGTCGTGTTGCCTTGCCCGCTCACCCACGAACAGCGTGCGCTCTACCAGCATCTCACGCAGGGCAGCGGCTTGTCGGGCGAGCTCGCTTCGTTGCTCTCGAAAGACGCGACTTCGGTGCTCACGCTCCTCATGCGTCTTCGTCAGGTCTGTTGCGACCCGGGTCTGCTGCCGGAGAATTCGCATTGCCCCTCGGCCCATTCGGGTAAGGTCACGCTGCTGGTCTCCAAACTTTCCGAGATCGCGGCCAATGGTTCGAAAGCTGTCGTCTTCTCCCAATTCGTCTCGCTCATCGAGCGCGTGAAGTCCGCGCTCGCCCGCGACCTGCCGTCGTTGCCGATCTACGAACTTACCGGCGAGACCAAGGACCGCTCCGCACCGGTCGAGCAGTTCAAGGAGACCAAGGGTCCCGCCTTGTTCCTGGCGTCGCTCAAGGCTGGCGGCACAGGGATCACGCTTAACACCGCCGAATATGTCTTCTTGATGGACCCTTGGTGGAATCCCGCCGTCGAAGCCCAGGCCGTCGATCGCGTCCACCGTATCGGGCAGAAGAACCCCGTGCTCATCTACCGCATGATCGCCCCCGGCACGGTCGAAGAACGCATCGAAGAGCTCAAGCAGGAGAAGCGCGAGCTGTTCTCGACCGTCGTTGGCGACATCCCGGACATGACCGATTGGACGCGCCACTTCACGTCTTTGGATGCGCTCATTCGTCTCAGCGACTCTCCGGCCGCGGCGGCTTCGGCAGAAGTGGCGCCAGAACGCGACGCCGAAGGCTGATTACTTCGCGATTAGGTCGTATTCCTCGGCGCCGGTCACGGTCACCTCGGCGAATTCGCCGATGGGGAGTTTCTTAGGCACCTTAACGACACCGTCGATTTCCATGGCGTCACCGACGCTGCGGGCAATGCCCGGGCTTTCGACAAGGACACGGAGCTTGCGGCCCACAAAGGCTTCACCGCGTTGCTTGGAAAGACGTTGGAGGAGGAGCATGGCACGGGCATAGCGATCGGCCTTCACCTCATCGGTGAGATGGCCTTCCATCTTGGCGCCCTTGGTGCCTTCTTCCTTCGAGTACTTGAACACGCCGACGCGGTCGAACTTGGTCTGTTCGAGGAAGGCGAGGAGTTCAGTGAAATCTTCTTCGGTCTCGCCAGGGAAGCCGACGATGAAAGTCGTGCGAATAACCAGTTCCGGGATGCCCGCGCGCATACGCGCAATCAGATCCCGGATGTAAGCGCCGTCGGTCTCGCGCTGCATCGCGCCGAGCATCTTGTCGGAGACGTGTTGGAGCGGGATGTCGACGTAGCGGACCACGTGCTTGGACTGGCCGATGGTCTCGATGAGCTCGTCGCTCCAGTGAGCCGGGTGCGTGTAGAGCAGGCGAATCCAGAAATCACCTTCAATCTGGTCGAGTTCGCGGAGGAGGGAGGCGAGCGATTCGCCCTTCGTGGAGTCGACCTTGCTGCGCGGGTTCGGGCGGGCGTCGGTCCAGCGGTCCATGCCAAAGTAGGTCGTGTCCTGGGAGATCAGATTGATCTCCTTCACGCCTTCGGCGACGAGTTGACGGGCTTCCTTAACGACGGATTCGACCGTACGGCTGCGATGGCGTCCGCGGATACGCGGGATGATGCAGAACGTGCAGGGGTGGTTGCAGCCTTCGGCGATTTTGATGTAGGCCGAATGGCGCGGCGTCAGACGGAAGCGAGGGGTGTCGAAGTCAGGGATGAAGGTGGTCGTCTTGGCGAGGAACTCGGTCATGCCGGCTTCGCCGCCCATGACTTTATGGATGACCGGGACAATGTTCGTGACCTGGTCGAGGCCGATAAAGGCGTCGACCTTAGGCAGTTCGACGCGACCCTTGGCGCCTTCGACGACGGGCAGGGCGCCTTGGTAGCGCTGGGACATGCAACCGGCGACGATGAGCTTCTGGCCTTTCTTGCGGGCGGTGGCCTTGCCGTCGCTCATCTCGTAGATGGCTTCGAGGGCTTCGTGCTTCGAGGCGTCGATGAAGGAGCAGGTATTGACGATAACGACGTCAGCTTCCGAAGCGTCGGCGGTCATGGACATACCGGCCTTGGCGAGGTGACCAATCATGATCTCGGAATCGATCAGGTTCTTGGCGCAGCCAAGGGAGACGAGGCCTACTTTTACGGACATGGCGGGATAAGGAGCAGAGAAGGGGCGGAAAGCAACCCCAGGCGTCAGAGAGTAAGCCAGGCTTCAGCCGGAATTGCCTCCGGACGGGCCAAACTGGTCAATCCGTAGCGAGGTAGGTCTGCCAACCAGGCGGCGACATCCGCGGCGCCAGGAAAAAGTTTCTTGGCGGCGGAGCCGACCTGCTTGCGGCGCTGGGTGAAAAGCATGCGGGCGACTTCGCGGGCGCGGGGGCTGAGGCGCTTGGCGTCGGGACGCCGACGGAGCACGAGCAGGCAGGAGTCTACCTTGGGCGGCGGGTTGAACGACTGGGCGGGTACCGGGTGCACCTTGACCTTCTCGAACGCGAGGTGGACCTGAGCGGTCACCGCGGACCAATGACCCGTGCCGACGTCGGCGGTGAGGCGTTCGGCGGCTTCGCGCTGGAGCATCAGCACCATCATCGAGGGATGCGGTCCGGCGCAGATCGCATCCATCCATGGTGTGGAGATCGCGTAGGGGAGATTGGCGATGACCTTGTAAGAGCCGTCGATCGGATCGACGAGTCCGGCGCGGGGGAAATCGACGGCATCGCCTTCCTTGAGGTGGAAGGTCTTCGGGAAGCGCGGCAGTAACGACTCCGTCAGGTGGAAGTGCATCGTGCGGTCAGCCTCGATCGCGAAGAGGTCGGTGCCGGCGCAGAGCAGGGTGCGGGTAAGCGTTCCTAGGCCAGGACCGACTTCGACGACCGTATCGCCGGCCGTGACCTCGCCGAGTTCGAGCGACTTGCGGACGATGTTGCCGTCGATCAGGAAGTTCTGGCCGAGCCACTTCTTGGGCATGTGGGAGAGGCGGGCCAGCAGGTCCCGGGTCTCGTTCGGCGAAAGCGGGCCCTCGTTCATGCGGATTGTAAGGCCTTCATGAGCGCGGACGGATTCTGCTCACGCATGAGGGACTCGCCGACGAGCAGGGCATGCGCGCCGGCGGCACGCATCCGGGCGGCGTCTTCCGCCGTCTTGATGCCGCTCTCAGCGACCTTCAGGACGGACTTCGGCATGTGCGGGATGACGCGTTCGGCGAAAGACAGGTCGATTTGGAAGGTGGACAGGTTGCGGTTGTTCACGCCGACCATGTCGGGGTCGTGACGTAGGGCGCGCTCGAGCTCGGCTTCGTCATGGACCTCGAAGAGCGTGTCCAGCCCAGCGAGCTTGGCCGAGCGATGAATCGGGATGATTTCGTCGTCAGTGAGGCCGCGGACGATGATCAGGATGCAGCGTGCGCCAGCTTGGGCCGCCTCAAGCACCTGATAGGGGTGTACCATGAAGTCCTTGCGGATGCAGGGCAGGGGGCGGGCCCAGGACGGTTGGTCTTGGACGACCTGGATGAGGTCCTTGAGTTCGCCTTTGAAGTAGGTTGTCTCGGTGAGGACCGAGAGGCAGTCGGCGCCGGCGGCGGCATAGGCGCGGGCTTGGGTGACGGCGTCGACGCCTTCGCGGATCTGGCCGACGCTGGGCGAGGCCCGTTTGACTTCTGCGATGACGCTAAGCCGTCCATGGACCTGCAATGACTGGCGGAAGCCCGGCGTCGCATGCTTGCCGGCGAAGGCCGCCAGTTCGGCGTCCGTGACCGCACGGGCGAACGGGGCGATTTCCCGACGCTTGGCGTCCATGATTTCAGTCAGCTTGTCCACTGGCCCTAAAGCAAGCGCTCCCGCGGCTTCTGGCAATCGTTTTGACTCCCTTCCTTCCTGCCTCCTGCATCGGGACATGCCCGGCATCGACCTTCTGCTTGCGACCACCGCCCGTCTCCGCGCTCCCGACGGTTGCCCCTGGGACCGTGAACAGACGCATCGCACCATCTGTGACTGCTTGGTCGAAGAAGTCGCCGAGCTGGTCCAAGCGATCGACCTGAATGATGACGCCAATCTCCGGGAGGAACTGGGTGACCTTCTCTTCCATATCGCCATGCACGCGCAGATGGCCTCCGAAGTGGGTAAGTTTAATTTTGACGACATCGCCCGCGAGGTGAACGAGAAGATGGTCCGTCGTCATCCGCATGTCTTCGGCGACGGTGCCAAACTCGGAACTTCCGATGCGGTCGTCACGCAGTGGGAGCAGATCAAGCTGAAGGAGAAGGGCGCCAAGAAGCCCACCATCTTTAAGGCACTCCCGCCTTCGTTGAATGCGATCCTGACCGCCCGTGAAGTCTGGAAGCAGATCCGAAAGAAGCAGCTCGATGCCGGCGCGACCGTCGACGTCGTTCAGGTCGATGCCCAGGCCAAAGGACTAACCGAAGAAGCCGCCGGGCGGAAGTTGTTCGAGCTGATCGCCGCTTGTCGTGATGCCGGCATCGACCCTGATTCCGCCCTGCGCAGGCAGACGTCCAAGGTCGTCGCCGAAGCCGAACTTCGCGCCCCTCAAGGCTGAGCATGGAGCAGGACGACCAGCCACTCACCGTGCACGTCGGCGGACGCCCCGTGCTGGTGTGGCCACGTGTTTCCGCCCGTACCACCCGCGTTCGGCTGTCGGTTAAGCCGGGGCCGAAGGTCATCCTCACTTATCCTCCGCACGCCACTCATGCCTCCGCGCTGGCTTTCCTTCGCGATAATCTTCCTTGGTTGGAACGCGTGCTGGCCAAGTCCCGCACCGTCCAGCCTTCGCTCACCTCGCATCTGCGCAAGTTTCCCTGGGTGACCCTAGATGACCGCCTGCTGGCGATCGAGATGGAGTCGGGCACGCGTGGATCCATTCGTATCTCGAAGACGGAGGATAAGGTGGACCTCGTCATGCCGTCGGCTGATCCGGAGGCCGGAGCGGTCCGGGTCATCCGCCGTCTAGCCGAGACTGGCCTAGGGCTGGCTGTCGACCGTCTGAGCTGCAAGGTCGGCGTCACGGTCGAGCAGGTCAGCGTGCGGGATCAGACGACCCGTTGGGGTTCATGTTCCTCTACTGGGACCCTTTCGCTGAACTGGCGATTGATCCTGCTCCCTCCGATGCTGCACGACCATGTCATCCTGCATGAACTTTCCCACCGCCGTCACATGGATCATTCCGATCGTTTCTGGAATCAGTTGGCCGCGTGGGATCCGGACTGGAAAAAACACGACCGCGAACTGACCAAGCGGTGGAACGTCATCATGGATCTCGGACGATGAGCCAGCGCGAAGTCGGACAATCGCCGGATGAGGTGTTTGATGTCGTCGACGAGCGCGATACCGTCGTCGGCCGCGCGTTCCGCCGGGAGATTCATCGGCGTGGCTTGCTCCATCGAGCGATCCATATCTTCTGGTTGCGCGGTGACGGGCAACTCTGCCTGCAGCGCCGTTCCTACGCCAAGGACAACTGCCCCGGGCTGCTTAG
>Ga0209596_1003889_pt1 | contig 11543 bp, 10 predicted proteins | sample M_130807_MF_Meta_FD_187314 | JGI IMG/M metagenome (GOLD analysis project Ga0209596, IMG submission 187314) | Freshwater microbial communities from Lake Montjoie, Canada to study carbon cycling - M_130807_MF_MetaG (SPAdes) (version 2) | ecosystem: Environmental > Aquatic > Freshwater > Lake... | reverse complement strand
AAGTGCCGTATTTTGATACACAAAATCGGTATAATCATCGAATGTCTTTTTCCAATTTTCAGAACCATATTTCTCAAATACTTCCGATGTGAAAATGTCTGGATGTTGTCCTTTTGGAATATCTTGATAGAACATTAAATTAAGCGCAGCAAAAACCTTCTTATCCAATTCGACATTTATATTTTTCAAAATGGATTTGCGAGATGCAACTATTTTCTTACATAAATTTTCAATAGAATCAGCAGATTCATTGGCTTCTACGGCCTTACCAACTTGTTCAAAACTAGCACCTAACTTGGTCAATGCGGAAGCCATAAATGCTTCTCTGTAATACGTGGCATGCTTGGCATAAGGTCTATAATTGGCGTATGCCTTTTTGAAGTCGGGCATAATTTTTTTCACATCGCTATCATTTTCTTTTGCCCATTTCACAAATTCGTCTTCTTCATCTTGTTTCAATTCTTCAATATGTAGATTTTTCAATTGCTCTGTTTGACCAATAAAATATTTCCAATAATTTGCCAATTGTGCATAGGATGAAGCATATTGCAAATCAACTGCTGGATCTTTTTCCATTTCTTCACGCATGATGCTCAAGCGTTTATCTCTTATTTTTACAACGGAAGGATTGCTTACATTGATGGCTAAATCTACACCATAAGAAGTGAGGTATCTTGTAGTACGACCAGGATAACCCATGACCATTGCATAATCATTTTCTTGTACCCCTTTTAATGAAACTGGTAAATGATGTTTAGGAATATATGGTCGGTTGTTGATAGAATAAGGAGCAGGTTTATTGTCGTTATTGGAATACACCCTGAACATCGAAAAATCACATGTATGTCTTGGCCACATCCAATTGTCGGTATCGCCACCAAATTTTCCCAAACTCTCTGGTGGTGCAGATACTAGACGAACATCTGTAAAACGTTGGTACACGAAAAGGTAATATTTATTGCCTGCATAAAAAGATTTCACATCACTCTCATAGGCTCCATCTTCATTAGACACTTTCGTTATTTTCTTAGAAATTTCATCGAATTTTTTTTCAACATCTGCGCCATAAGCATCGCCAATAAATGCAGAAACTTTATCTGTAACATCTTCTATACGAACTAAAAAACGAACACTTAATCCAGGAGCTGGCAATTCTTGATCCATGCTGTTTGCCATAAAACCATTCATTAAATAATTATTGCTCACCGAGCTTAATGTAGCAATTGCATCATAACCACAATGATGATTCGTCAATAATAAACCTTTGTCTGAAATAACTTCCGCAGTACAACCACCACCAAAATGTACAATGGCATCTTTCAAAGAACCATTATTGATACTATAGATTTGTTCGGCTGTCAATTTCAATCCCATCTTTTGCATGGCATCATAATTTTGCGAAATCAATAGTGGTAGCCACATTCCTTCATCCGCGCGAACAATGAATTGAGAAGAAATGAATAAAAAGAAAAGGATAATTTTTTTCATGTGTTTTTTTTAAGTTTTTATTTGTCACATGGAATTCGGCATTTTATTCTTGTTTACGTGTCAAGAATTGTGATGCCTCATTTCATGTGTTTAGATATTTTTTAAGGCTGTAAATGTAATACTAGAAATTATAAAATGTTGGTTCGTTATAGAATCTATTTACCGCTTGTAAAATACTTCGGTATTTGTCTGAACTATGATTTTTTTGATTCGTATGATTGGTATGATTTTCGTGTCTATTCATAGTTTTCATTTTATCATTCAAATCATAGTTCTGAATTCTTTTGTCTGAACTATGATTTTTTTGATTTATGTGATTGTTAGGATCTCCTTTTGAGTTTGCGTCTATTTCCAAAATCATACTAATCCTAAAATCTTATAAATCATGGTTCAGACTTCACCCCTTAAACTCATAATACGGAACCTCATCATGACTCACCGTTTCCTTTTGAAACCAATATGCTGCTGTCACAATATGGCCATCTGGTGTTTTTAATGAACGACCATAAATGCCATTGGTTGGATTAAATGTATAATCTGTAACACCTACTGTAAATGTTTCTGGAGCTAATGAAGCTGCGGGCGGTGGCACGACATCTGCACCTTCTTCGACTGCTACAACAGTCTTGGCTGCTGCCTTTGGTGCAGGTGATGGTATAACTACAACCGTAAATTTATTGTACTCTAACAATGTTTTTAAAAATGAAACTCGATCTGGACTTACATTTTTTTCAACGATACTACACTTCACATTCTCTAACTCTTCAAACTCATGATTTTTATTGATTGCCATATTTTTCGCTTTTATAATTAATTCACTACACTTTCTATATAATCATAAACCCAACTCAACAAACCAATGAGCACAATACCTGCACTGCATATATACAAGCCAATTTTCGTATACGGATTAATGCTTATTTTTTCAACAGGCGTTTCATTTTTATCCATGAATACTGCCCGTATGATTCGCAAATAATAATACAAAGAGATAATCATATTCACCGCTGCAATACCAATGAAAATATAATTGCCTGTGGTTGCACCTGCACTGAGTAAAAATAATTTACCGAAAAATCCTGCAGTTGGTGGTATGCCCGCTAATGAAAATAAAGACAATGCCAATACCCAACTCAACAATGGATTGGTTTGATAAAGCCCTTTATAATCATCGACATTTTCTTTGCCCGTAAAAAAAGAAATCAAATCAGCGACGCCAAAAGCAGCGAGATTAGAGAAAATATAAATGCAGATAAAATAAATAATAGAAGCCGTTCCTTGTGTAGAATTACTACTCATACCAACCAAAATAAATCCGACTTGCGCAATAGATGAAAAGGCTAGAAAACGTTTGATATTTTGTTGACGCAAAGCAAATAAATTACCAATAAGCATGGTCATCACCGATAATACCATGATCATATTATACCAAATGTCATGAAGCGGTTGAAACACTTTGAATAATGTAGAAACGAACACAAAGGCAATAGCGCCTTTTGAAATGACCGATAAAAAAGATGTAACTACCACTGGTGAACCTTCATACACATCGGCTGTCCAGAAGTGAAATGGAACCACAGACATTTTGAAAGCGAAGGCGGTAAACAAACATACAAAAGCCAATATTTGCAATGGGCTAGAAGTCAATAATGCTGGCATTTCCGTAAAACTCAATGTGCCAGTTGCACCGTATAAAAGGGATATCCCAAACAATAGTATACCAGAAGAAAATGCAGAAGACAAAATCATTTTTATCGCCGCTTCGGAAGAAACTTTTTTATCTAAATTAAAATTGCTCATCGCTGCAACTGGAATAGTAGCGAGTTCGAGCGACAAATAAAACATCAATAAATTGCCACTGGACATCATATAAAACATACCCAACAAAGCGGATAACATCAACATGAAAAATTCAGAGAGATGCTCGCATTTCCTAAACCAATCTGTAAACAATAAGGAGATAAAAAACATGCCGAGATTCAAAATATTTTTTTGCAAAACAATCATAGCATTCGTTTGATACATACTGTCAAACAATTTTCCTTCGGCATTCAAAAAGAAACCAGCGACAAAATTAATCAACAATAAAACTTGAATAAATTGCAGTAGTTTGTCGTTCGCTAAGCCCTTACTAATTTTTATGAATAGCAATAAAAAAAGGATTGCCATGATTAGCAATTCGGGTTTCATCAATGTAAAAAACTCATTCATACTTCGTTTTTATTTTGCCATTTGTATTTTCTGCATGATCAATTCTGCACCCGGACTTACTAAATCGTTTAGCCAAAACGGCGCAACCCCAATGGCGATTATTCCTACTAGTAAAATAATAGTCGCTAGTTTTTCATGCCAAGCTGCATCACTTAAGTGATTATATTCTTCCTTCAAAGGACCCATCGCCGTTTTACCAATCGCTCGTAAAATATATACTGCCGTCACCACAATACTCATGCAACCTGCAATAGTAACTATTCGATGGAAGGTATCTGGGTTTTCCCAAGAACCAACAAAGATGGTCATTTCAGCAACAAAACCACTTAAACCTGGTAAGCCCAATGAACATAAACCAACGATGAATAAAAGTGTAATAGTGAATGGCATTACTTTCAATAATCCACCCATTTCATTCACTTGTCTGGTATGTGTACGTTCGTAAATAATGCCAATGACTGCGAAGAAAAGTGCCGTCATTAAACCATGACTTACCATTTGCATAATGGCGCCAGTGAAGGCAACTTTCGTCAACATACCAATTCCTAATAATACAAAACCGCAATGGCTGATGGATGAATAGGCATTGATATACTTTAAATCTTTTTGCATCATGGTGGCAAACGCACCATATAAAATGGCAATGGCAGAAAGCAATAGAATAATATTAGCATACTCCTTTGCGCCTTCGGGTAGTAAATAAGTAGCTACTCGCAAACAACCATAACCACCAAGTTTCATCGATATACCTGCTAAAAACATAGAACCTGCAGTTGGTGCAGAGGAATGTCCATCAGGAACCCAAGTATGAAAGGGAAACAAAGCGGTGAAAACACCAAAGCCAACAAATAGCAATGGGAAACAAATGTGTTGCGTCCAAGTAGGAATATTCGTTTGTGCTAATTGTAGAATATCAAATGATTTGCCTCCTCCAAAATACAAAATAAACATGCCGACTAATACAAGCGCAGAGCCAGTCATAAGCATCAATGCCAGTTTGTTCGCACTGTATTCTTTCTTGCCACTTCCCCAAACACCTATCAATAAATATTTAGGAATAACAGCAATTTCTAAAAAGAAGAATAACACAAATAAATCGAGTGAAATAAAAAAACCGTATGCGCCCATGCTCAATAAAATGAGAAGAAAATAAAATTCCTTCGTCATCTTTTCCATTTTCCACGACATCAGAACCCCTGCTACGACAACAAATGCGGTAAGCATAATCATGGCTACAGATATACCATCCACACCAAGATGTAAATTGATATTCCAACTTTTAAATAAAGGCATGTTTTGCTCAAACAACATCTGTGCTGTGTCGCCATGGTTGCGTGCGTTAGTATACACTACATATAAGCCGAGTGATAAAATCAATTGTATCGCAGAACCAAAAAATGCAATCCATCGAACCTGATTATTGTTTTGCATCATGAAGACCGCAACTGCAGTAAGCAAAGGAATCAGTATGAGTAATAATAAATTCATTCTTTTGTTTTAAAATATTTTTTACTTCCACATATAAATAAACACCATCGCCAAACCAAACACACCAACTAAAAAATAAACAGCGTATTCCTGCACTTTTCCAGATTGTATTTTTTTGATTTTTTCAGAAAGGACTTGGGTCGTATTACCAGTAGCATTCACTAAACCGTCCACCACATTTTTATCGAACCAAGCTGCTGGTTTCCCTATGCAATTAAATAATATTTTTTGGGTGATAAATAAATAAATTTCATCAATATAAAATTTATGATACGCTATTTGGTACAAAGCTCGCAAACTAGAAGCCATTTTATCTGGTTTGTCATTTTCTGTTTTGTATAAAAATAATGCAGCAAATATGCCAGTTAATCCAAGCGCAACAGGTGCAATGGAAAACTGCAAATGAAATTCACTCACTAAAGCTGTTCCATCTGAACTTACAAATTTTCCGAAAGGAATAAAACCCGCCAAGCAAGCGCCAACAGACAATAATACCAAAGGCATCATCATTACAAATCCTCCTTCACCATGGTGCCCATGTTCATCTTGATGATTTGGGTGATAAGATTTGTTCCAGAAAATACTGAAGTATAAACGAAACATATAAAATGCAGTAAGTCCAGAGGTAATGAGTGCCATCCAATAAATCGTTTGATTGTGTTGGAAAGCAGCTAATAGAATTTCTTCTTTACTAAAAAATCCGGCGAATGGTGGTACACCCGAAATAGCCAAGCAAGCAATTAAAAAAGTAAAATGCGTGATGGGCAATTGTTTTCTTAAACCGCCCATGTCTTTCATGTTATTACTATGTACAAAATGAATCACTGCGCCAGCACCTAGGAATAGCAAGGCTTTGAACAAGGCATGTGTAAATAAATGAAACATAGAAGCAGTATAACCAAGTCCTTCTTCGCCACCATATTTGGATACGCCCAAAGCAAACATCATAAATCCAATTTGTGACATGGTAGAAAATGCAAGTACTCTTTTAATGTCGGTTTGTGTACATGCAATGATGGCTGCAAACAATGCAGATATAGCACCAACATAAGCTACTATTTCTAAGGCATCGGGAGCGGATATGGCAAAGATTGGGAATAAACGAGCGACTAAAAAAACGCCCGCAACTACCATCGTTGCTGCATGTATCAAAGCAGAAACTGGTGTTGGACCTTCCATCGCATCTGGCAACCAAATGTGTAAAGGGAACATGGCACTTTTTCCTGCACCACCAACAAACACTAAAATCATTCCCCAAGTTAAGGCGGATATGCCTAGGAAGGAAGCGGCAAGGGCTGACTTTAATTCATTGGATTCGGGTGAAGTCAAACGTTGAATCAATGTATTGAAATCTAAAGTACCTGCATAAAAGGAAAGAACTAAAATGCCAATCAAAAATCCTAAGTCTGCAAATCTTGTCACAATAAATGCTTTTTTGCAAGCCGCAACAGCACTTGGTTTTTCGTAATAATAACCGATGAGTAAGAAGGAAGAAACGCCTACCAATTCCCAGAAAATATAAATTTGAAATATATTGGATGCTACGACCAAGCCCAACATAGAGAAAGTAAACAATCCTAAAAATGCATAATAAGTTGGAAATCTTTCTTCACCTTTCAAATAACCCAAACTATAAATATGTACCATCAATGAAATGAGCGTAACAACAACCAACATCATGGCTGTAATTGGATCTAATAAAATTCCCATATTGATAGACAATCCTTCGGAAAAGGCTAACCACAAATAGTTGAAAGGAATTAGTTTTTGATAAACGCCATTTATTTTGCCATATTCAAAGAAGTATCCATAAGCAGTATAAAAGGCAAGACAGGTTGAAATGAAAGAAAGACAAGTACTAATAATACCAGCCGTATTTTTTAAATAGGTTCTGCCAAATAAACCCATGATGAGAAAACTCAGCAAAGGCAAAAGGACAATAAGCATTATATAGGTTGCGTTCGGCATAGTCGTTTAATATTTCATTTCTTCTGTTTCCTCCACATCTATGGATTGAAAATTTTTGGTCAAATTAATAATGATAGCAATGGCAACGGCTGCTTCTGCTGCTGCAATGGCAATCACAAAAATGGTAAAGAATAAACCGTCGAGTTTATCCGCCCAAACATATTTATTGAATGCAATAAAATTTAGATTCACACTGTTCAGAATTAATTCGATACTCATCAACATCGCAATCAAATTTCGTCGGGTCAAGAAACCGTACACACCAATAAAAAAAAGTGCGGCACTAATAAATAGCAAGTGATATAATCCAGGTTCCATCATGATGTTTGGGTTGGGGTTCGTAAAGCAATGACAATAGAGCCAATCAACGCAGCCAATAAAAGAATACTCACTACTTCAAAAGGCAAGGCATAACCACCTTTATCTACACCCAACATTTGATTACCGATATTGGTGACAGAAGGAGATAGGCTCAGATTTTTTGTAGCGGTAAAATTGTTTTGTACAATTTGTATCATCACCAATGCAAAGCCACAAAATGCAGCAATTGCAGCAAATATTTGTTGACCTGTTTTTTTGACTAACATCTTTTCGCCAGCTTGTTGGGTCAGAAAAATAGAAAAGATAATGAGTACTGTAATGCCACCAACATACACAACAACTTGTACCGCAGCAATGAACTCATATTGAAGCCAGAAATACATACCAGCCATACCGATCAAAGAAAACAATAAATAAATAGCTGCTCTAAATAACTGGCGAGTAGTTACAGCAAGCAAACCGCTACCAAGTATCATGGCAGCCAGTAAATAAAAAAGTATGTTCGCTCCGTTCATTATCTATGCTTGTTATTTATTTTATTATAATCAATTTTTAATGAAAAAAATTTGGGCGGCAGACACTCTTTCCGCTACAATCGTTGCCGCAATACATCGACATTTAAATTTCATTTTTTTCATTTCATTTTTCAATTCACCATTTTACATTTTTATCCAGGGGCTTTACCCCTCGCTATCCTATGTCGCCCTTTCAGGGCTTTTCCTCTTCTCACTACTCACATCTCACTTCTCACTTCTCACTTCTCAAATCCCACTACTCACTACTCACATCTCACATCTCACTACTCAACCCCATCCATTATTTTAGATCCTTCAAAATTTAGTACTTTGGTTAATTGGCTTCTATCGTAAACACTATGTTCAAAGGTCTGTGCCATTTTAATCGCATCCGAAGGACATGCTGTGATACATAAATTGCACATTGTACAAAGTTCCAAATGGTAAACCAGTTTGTCGATTGCTTTTTTCTTTTTCCCTTCTGGTGTAAGATCAAATTTAGTTATCACTTTGATAGTCCCATTCGGACAAGCCAATTCACATGCCGTGCAACCGGTACAACGATGTTCATTATTTTCATCGTGAGGCATAACCACTTCTCCCTTAAATCGTTGCGCCAAATTTAATGTAGCCCGGTTATCAGGATATTGCTCAGTAATAATTTCTTTATGATGTGTAAAATAAAAGAGTGTCCGCCTAAGGCCAACAACAAGTGATTTTAATCCACTATAAATTTCTTTGATATAGTTTATTATAAACATGTGTTTCGTTTAAGGTTAGCCTGTTTTTGGTTTTGATTCATCACACTTTTCATTTTAAAAATACCATCCCAATATGGCCATCGCCGTTACCAATAAAAGATTGAACATACTGATGGGCAATAAATATTTCCATTCCAAATTTAATAATTGATCTATTCTTAATCGTGGGAAAGTCCATCGGAACCACATGATTAAAAATATCAGAAAAAATATTTTACCAAAGAACCACAAGCTAGAAGGAATAAAATCCATGATATGATTAAATGCTTCCCAATGTCCAATATGCAATGGCATCCATCCGCCAAAAAATAAAGTAGCACCAATGGCACACACGATAAACACATTGACATATTCTGCTAAAAAAAACAAAGCGAACTTCATACCAGAATACTCCGTATGAAACCCAGCCGTTAATTCCGATTCAGCTTCTGCCAAATCAAATGGTGCACGATTGGTTTCGGCGGTTGCAGCAATTAAGAAAATAATAAAAGCAATGAATACTGGAATATGTCCCTTGAAAATCCACCAGCCATTGGATTGTGAAGCAATGATATCATTCAAATTCAAACTACCAACCAGTACGACAATACATAATATGGATAGACCTGCCGACAATTCATAACTCACAATTTGCGCACCGCTTCGCATGGCACCAAGTAAAGAATATTTATTGTTACTTGCCCATCCAGCCATTAATATACTGATGACCGAAACCGAAGAAATTGCAGAAACATATAGTACGCCTATATTCAAATTCCACATGGTCAAATCCTTCGCAAAAGCAATTGGCGCCATGAGCAACATAGAGACAATGATGGCAATGTATGGTGCTAAGTTGAATAAAAATTTATCAGCACCTGTTGGGGTCATGCCTTCCTTTACCAATAATTTTACGGTGTCCGCCATGGATTGAAACATGCCTTTTGGTCCAACTCGATTTGGTCCCAAACGGATTTGAATCCATGCAGAAACTTTTCTTTCCATCATCACCAGTACAAGGCCTAAAATAGCAAATAAGCTAATGACACAAACACCTACTATTACCATTTCGACAACGGTAACTACAGTAGATGGAAAAGTTTTACTCAACCATTCGTGTATTCCACTTGCTATATTTGATAAACTCCACATCTGCATTTTTTTATCTGTCTATATCTGGTATTACTAAATCTAAGGATCCCATCATTGCCACCAAGTCGCCTATTTTACCGCCTCTTGCCATATGGTCGAGAGCGGATAAATTAGAAAATCCTGGTGAACGAAACTTTATTCGGTAAGGTGTTGTTCCACCTTCACTCACTATATAAATACCAAATTCGCCACGTGCAGTTTCTACTCTTTGGTAAAATTCTCCTTTCGGTAATTTCAAAACCGCTTTCGTTTTCGCTTGAAATTCTCCTTCAGGAATATTATCAATTAATTGTTCAATGATACGAATAGACTCATTCATTTCTCGAATCCGAATCATATAACGAGCAAAGGAATCGCCAGCCGTTTCTAAGGCTTCATTGAATTCTAGTTTATTATAAATTTCGTAAGGATAAATTTTTCGAACATCACAACTTACACCACTTCCTCTTAATGTTGGTCCACTGCAGCCAAAGGATATTGCATCCGCAGCAGATAATACACCCACATTTTTCATTCTGTTCTGGAAAATAATATTGCCAGTAACCATTTCGTCATACTCCGCAATTTTTCTTTTATAGAGAACGATAAAATCTTTCACCTTTTTTTGAAAACTCGGATGCAAATCTTCTAATACACCGCCCGGTAAAATATAATTCATGGTGAGTCGAGCACCACAGGTATCCTCCATGATTTCGTTGATCACTTCTCTTTCTCTGAACGCGTGAAAGAAAGGCGTGAAGGCACCGAGATCCATTGCCATTGCGCCCCACCACAATTCATGGGAAGCAATTCTGGTGAGTTCGTCCATCAATACCCTGATGACTTGTGCTCGTTCAGGCACTTCTATTTGCATTCCTTTTTCTACACATAAAGCACATGCATGGTTATTGATATGGGAAGATAAATAATCCATGCGACTAGTCACATAGATGAATTGACGATACGTAAGACTCTCACACATTTTTTCAATGGAACGATGGATATATCCCAAATGTGGTTCCACTTTTTGGATAGTTTCTCCGTGCAATGTTATCACCAAGTGCAATACACCATGCGTTGCAGGATGTTGTGGACCTACATTGATAATAATATTACCTTCTTCCGTTCTACTTAATTCTTCAACCATTTTTTTATGTGCGATTTTTTTAATCGCGAGTTATATAATTTTTTTTCATTTTTCACGAGGGGTTGCACCCCCCGCTATTCATATATCGCCCCTTCATTTTTACCGAGGGGTTTCACCCCATGCTATTAATTTGTCGCCCCTTCGTTTTTACCGAGGGGTTTCACCCCCCGCTATTCATATATCGCCCCTTCAGGGCTTTCTACTTTCTACTCTCGACTTTTTACTTGCTACTTATAATTTTATCATATTTATCGGATCTTCAAAATCTTTCAGCAGTGGATTTTTTCCTTCCCATCCATCTGGCAAAATAAGTAAGCGCAAGTCGGGATGATGAAGAAAATGTACGCCAAACATTTCATACACTTCTCTTTCATGAAACTCAGCCGTGCGCCAAATTGATGATACTGATTCGATTTCTGCTTTGCTTCTATTCAATTTGGATTTGATGACTATATTATGTCTAAAAATTGTAGAAGACAAATGATACACCATGGTAAGATGTGTCTTCCAGTCAACGCAAGTTAAACAAAATAA
>Ga0209596_1003887_pt1 | contig 11547 bp, 16 predicted proteins | sample M_130807_MF_Meta_FD_187314 | JGI IMG/M metagenome (GOLD analysis project Ga0209596, IMG submission 187314) | Freshwater microbial communities from Lake Montjoie, Canada to study carbon cycling - M_130807_MF_MetaG (SPAdes) (version 2) | ecosystem: Environmental > Aquatic > Freshwater > Lake... | reverse complement strand
TGATCTTTCTGCTGAGAATTTCCTTGAACAATTCCATGGTCGGGCTGCAGTGTGCTTCAATTTCTGCAAGACCTGTATGCAAAGCAACGAGAGCTGAGAGTTGGCTCATCTTCATGTTGATCATTGCTGTTACTACCTTCATCTGTTGGGGGATGGGTTCGCCACGACGGAGGATGGAGGCGAAGGTTTCCCACATGAGATCTTCGTTGCGTCCTTGTTTGTCGTTGGCAATCTTTTGAATCTTGTCGGCGATACCGTTAAGCATGTCTTGTCTGTTAGAGTCGGTCATTGTAATTCCTTGTTGGTGAGAATGGACGCACGATATGGGGGGACGATGCGACGGGCATGGTTCCCACTAGTGCTGAGTGGACTAGTGTGATGTGATCGGTGACGGGGTGTATGAGGTTTGGTGAATGCATGACTGCGCCTGGTGAGAATGTGGTGAAGATGGGATAGTCCCCCCACAATGTGGAGGGTGTGCCTTGTCGAGTGAAGGCGTGGCGTAGTGACCAGGACTTAGGTTGTGTGTACTTTGTGACAGTGGCGATGGCGTGTGAGCCCAAGCATAGCAAAGCACGCGGAGTTTCGGGGGCAAGGTGGTAGCAGGCGCCACGTAAATCATCCGTTGAGTGGTGTGAAAAACACGTGCGACATTGCTTGGGCTTAGGTGGTGTAGTGGCGGGCGTGTAGCAGCGGACAGTTTGTATAAGAACTACGGTGGCTGCGGCACAAAGTGGGGGGAGATACACATTGTTGAAGAGATGTTGGGCACCTGCTTTGTGAGCGAGCACTAGTTTGTGATCGTCGGCATAGGAAGGGGCCATGCCGAGGATGACGAGGAGTGGGGTGGTGGGTGATGGGGGTAGGGATGAAGACAAAAGAACCCCGGGTAATCCAGGGTTCTTTGCGTACTTGTGTAGTTCACACGCGGTACAGGTCGGGTTCGCGGCTAACAGGGGGAGCATCATCTGCGATCCTGTCCGATGATGAGACCGCAGAGGAAAGAAGTGAGGACAAGGATGGCGAGGAGGAGATAGATTTGAATCATGGGGTAACCTTTGCTTTGGGTTCGGGGAGACACCAGTCCCAGATACTTTCGTATTGTGAGGGGATGATGAGCTTGGAACAGAGATCGTGCTGTGACTTGTCGATCATGAATGCGTAGGGGTAGAGTTTGTCCCCGTCGGGGTGGGATTCGAGGACACAGATTGTTGGCCATCGTTCTCCTGTATCTGCATGGCGCAGATCCACAAGTGTGATGGAGGGTATGGGCTTTGTGCGGAAAGCGTGCCACAAAGTACGCAGGTTGTCGGAGTTAGCTGGGCTTGGCATGGTAAGGGTCCTTGCATTAGGCGTTGTTCAGGGCTTGACCAATTCCTTGAACGAGATCACAAGCAATTTTTGCAACTTGCTCGGGGGACTCGATAAGGAAATAGTGACCTGGATTGTACTGACCCTTTAGTGATTCGCTAGACGTGTTGATTCCTACACAAAACACGGGTGTATCTAGTGAATGCACAATTGTACGTACTGCTGGAACGTCATTGGGTGCGCCATCTGTAAGAACAAGTATGAAACGAGTAGCGTCTGGATACTGTTGACGCAGTCGTGATTCCATGCCAGAGATTGCTTCTGCTGTTGGAGTGGCCCCTGCTGGTGCTGTGTACAAGAGGTCATCGTCTGTGTGAAGAGGACGCATGACACAACAACTGCCGGGAGCAGACCAACGATTGATGTAATGATCATTGCTATCTTTAGCTAGTAACCATGATTGGTATTCTGAATCCTCAAACTCTACATGAGGATTCTGTGCGTATCGAGCTGGTGCATCTGAGTGGTAGGCGTATGCATCCATGGTGATGTTGGCGGAGCGAGAGATGGCGTCGCGGAAACCACCGAGGAAAGAACATACTTCTTGTAAGGCGTTGAATTCAGCAAAGTCTCCATTAGCATAACGAGTAGCGCTACAACCCATGGAACCTGAGGCATCAACGACAATGCCGATGGCGATGTGGCCGCGTCCTTGCTCGGGTGGAGTGCTGAAGATGTGAGGATCGCCGAAGGCTGCAAAGTTGGAGAGTGAACCTTCGTCGAGTTGACCTTGCAGTTGACCGTGCTCACCTGGTGGGGGGAGAGGCACAAACCAGGTGGAACCTGAAATCATTTCTGAGATCTTGACGCGTGTGTGCTGTGCGTTAAGTGATTCTTTCTTGTATTCAGCTAAGCTCATGTCAACTGATACTGGTGTTAGGTCACAACCTATTTCATCTGTGTCTATATCTTTCCACTTGGTTGGTTTGGTGAACATAATGAGGGGCATTGGCTTTTCTTTAGGAGCAACAGGTTTAATGCTTGTTTGAGGATCTACTCTGATAGAGTTGTCTCCCTTACCTTCACGCTTTGGTAGGTACTTATTGTTACGGCCAGGTTCACCGCCTTTGATTCCCCATCCATCTTGATCAATTGGTTCAGGTGTCTTGCCTTTCTTTTCACGAATCTTTTCTTTGACGGAGATGACAGCAAGCAAGTTGGACATGAAGTCAGTGATTGCTGCGATGTGGGTGAAGTTGTCAAAGGATGCGGCTGTGATTACAGGCCACCATTCTTTGGCTACGTCGTAAGCGTCTTGGAAGTTCTTGTTGGGCACAAGATTAATGTGTTGATCCTTGGGCATGCGTAGATTCCACAAGAGACCACGTACAAAGCGTCGCATCTCTGAACTGTAAGGAGATGAGTTCTTGACAAAGCGTGCTATGTCTTCTTGTTCGGGGCCAAAGGTTTCGTCGTCTGCTTGAAAGATGTCAGCCCAACCTGGCCAAGAGTTAAGGATCTTGGTGCGTGAATACTGTTGACACATGCCGTACCAGAGTTCGAGTGTGCACTCTGAAACTACAGCAGATGGGTTGCGGTAACCTGGCTCAAGTACAGTGGTCATGTTGATGTTGTCTACGTGGGACATGTAGTTAACAATGCCATCGACACCAATGTTTAAGCATATGCCTTTGGTCTCTAGAGTTTGGAGACCAATGGCAGTGATAGCGTCGGTGTAAGTGTAGTTGTCAAAGCGTTGTGTCATTGACGCAGTTCCGTTTACAATTTCAACTACTTCTTCGTCGGGGTTACGGAGGAGATAGTTGCCGAGGGTGACTGTGTCATTCTCAGACTTAAAGAAATCTGCTGTCTGTTGAATGCGATGAGGAAGCTCACGTTTAATCCAGGTATCTAGTTCTTCATCTGACCATTCCCATTTAGTGCGATCTCCATACGCTGTATTAATAGAATGCAATTCTTTTGTTGCGTGGCCTTGGTGTCCACGAACTACTAGACTTTTGTAGAAGTCAAACGTGAGAGCACGGTGTTCAAGGTTGGCAATGTTAGTGGCGTTCTGAACAAAGCTGAGGATGGCGTTGTGCACTGAGGCTCCGTACATTTCTGCCTGGTCTGCAAACTTGAAACCAGTTGGGTTCTTGATGTAGAGACCCCATAGTTCTTGGGAGAAGTTGCGGATGTTGGTGAGTGTAGGATTTTCTTTGGAGTCTTTTGTAGACCATACGTAGGGGATCTCGTCGTACCAACCAAAGGTGTCGATGTCAAACGCTTTGAGTGTTTTCTTGAGAGACATTAGAATGGGATTCCTTCTTTGTTGGAGATGACGTTGCCGGTGAGACCGGGGAACTTGCCAGTCAATAGGGTTGCGAGTGATGCACGCTTGCTGTGATCCGTGATCTTGGACAAGAGTGTGTAACGAAGTGAGTGCTCACCGTAGAGAGCAAGGTCTGATGCTGCTGCGAGGAGTTCACGCGTGGAGATAGGCTCGTAGCCTGAGGTCTTGGCACGTGTGGTTGAAGCAATGACAGTGAGTGCTTCGGCTGAGTTGCGAGGCAGAGATGGGATGCGTCGGCATAACAAGTCTGTCTCGTCGGTGACGTCGAGGTAGGAGACCTCGATGACACGAGAGAAGCGGTCAGCGAGTGCAAGGTCAACGGGTGATGCACCAATGTAGCGTGAGCCCACGTTAGTGGTGGCTACGAAGGTGATGTTGGGTCCGCATGTCACGGCTGAACCACGCTCTTCTACCCATGTAGAACGACGGTGGTCGAGTAGTGGCATGAGTCCGTTGAGCACGGCTGATGGAGCACGATTGAGTTCGTCAAGCACGATGACGCAGTTGCCTTCGGTAACTTGGCGTACGAAGTTAGTGTCTTGCCATTTGATGGCACCATCTTTTACGGTGCGGAAGCCAAACCAATCACGTGGCTCACGGATGATGGAGCAATCCATGATGAGTAAGGACTTGCCTGTTTCTTGTGCGAGCCATTGACCTGCTGATGTTTTGCCACAACCAGCGGGGCCGATGAGGCGTAGGTTCTCTGGCTTGTGTGATTTGCCAATGGCAAGGATGAATGACTTGACGGTGTCATCGAGTGTGAGGTCGATGAGTTCCACGGGTGTGGTGTTGCGTGCGAGTGTACATGTGAGGGTGAGCGTCGAGTCGGTGTTCATATCTGGTACGTACATATCATTCTCCTGTTGAGGCGGTGGACATGGGGGGACGATTACTGCAGGTGGTTGCACTGCGTGTGCAGCTTTGAATTGTGCAATGCGTGCATTAAGTGAGGCACGTGCTGCGGCAGAGGCGAATTGAACGGGATCTAAAGGTGTCATTGAGTGTCCTTTCGTGTGTTGTGCTGTTCGATGACAGCGTCGGTGATGTTGTTGAGTGGTGCGGGTACGGTACGTAGTGACTTGTAATTGGGTATGGCAGAGGTCTCTTCGTCAAAGGGCCAAAACTCCATGACGTATTCTGCCGGTGGAAGGAATGGGTATTCCTCGTTGATCATGGCTTGTAAGCAAGCCCACAGTTCATCGTCAGTCAGGTGGTCGTGACCAATGATGAAGATGTTGAGGCCCGCTAAACAGTTAAGCAGGAAGGGGATGTCTTCGAACTCAAGGGTTGGGTCATCGACATAGATGCCACAGTGTCGAAGCATGTCACAAGCAGTGACGTGGGGGGCGAGCATGTCCGTGACTTTTGTGGCGCGGACTACATCCATGGGATTGCCATCGTCATCGGTGTCACAAGAGGCGAGGTTCATGATCTTGACCTCGCGTTCTTTGATCTCGAGTTCGAAGCAACGAAGTATGTGTGCTGTGATCTCAAGCCGCGTGCTTTTGTGCGTGCCTTTGAAATCAAAGCGTGGATTGTTACGGTTTATCATTGCGGTTCATCCTTTCTACAGTGGTTTTTCCAGAACGGGACAGTTCTTGTGCGAAGGGCTTGCCATTCATAGTGGTGTCTGATGGGCGCGTGTATGAGGGGATGCACATGGCTACGCCAACCATTCCAGGTTTGTGAGGAAGCTCTCCTAGTTCTTGATTAAACGCTTCACATGTAACTTTGTGACGCGTCATTGCCGCAACTTGGACGGACATGCAGAGGAGCGTATAGTGCGCAAGCCATACCTCGTCTGGGATCTTCCAGTCTGCGGTGTGTTGCATGATGACGGTACATGTGACGCCATGGTGGCCGTCGATGGGTGCGTCAACAAAACAGTCGATGTCGGAGGACTCAAAGCCATCGGCTATGGCAATGGTTGGTACTCCTTCTGTCTCGAGGAGACGGGTTTTGATGACACCTAGAGGGGTGCCATCGTGCGTGGCTGTGATAACGGCAAGGGTTGCTACACAATTGAAATCTTTAGACATGTTGAATCTCCGAAGGATGGCGAGATGGTGGCCCGACCCACGATGAGTCGAGCAATTTGGAGTGAACGTCATTGCGACGTAAGTTGCGGTAACGACGACGACGACGACGAGAGAAGTCGGGGTCATCTTTGGTACGAATGCGAGGGTTGGCGTTGCGATCACGGATGCGTGGGGGGAGATCGAGTTTGTGTACGTCTGCGATGCCGAGGATGCAAGCCCATGAGTATTCAAGGACTGTGCCTTCCAATTTGTATGCGGTTGCTGCTACACGACCGAGTCTGTATTGGAGGAATTGATCGGCGGTAAGACGATCCTGTTTGTTCTGTTTACGGAGGGCTTCAATGATATGGAACTCATTGCAAGTACGGCGTGAGTAATTGGGGGTGTCGATGGCGGAGATGTCAACAAGATCAACGCATGGGTTGAGGTCAAGCGTGAAGATGGTGTTGCCATCGGGTGCTGCTTGAGTGATGGGTTGATCCTTGAGGATCTCGATAGGGCAGTTGCCATACTGAGAGCGTTCGAATGAAGAGAGATCGCGACGAATGTATGTAGACATGTGTGTTCCTTGTGTGTATGGGATGTGTGTGCAAAAGGGAGGTAGACTTTTTAGGGTCTACCTCCCACACACACACTTAGGATTTAGACCGTGTCAGTCCGGGTGGCAGGGAGCTTGCCAAAGGATGCCACGTTGTTCTGAGTACCCCATTGAGCTGAGGTTGTGACTGTTACTTCAACGACACCAATCTCAACGCGTGCGATAGCACCACTGAGATACTTGGAGAACGAGTCAACATTGATTGGCTCGTCGCCAGCGATTGGGAGGTTGAACGCTTCTTGAACCTGCATCCATGAACGCATGATGGTCTGCGTCTTCTGAGGGTTGGTTGGATAAGCGTTGAGATCACCGAGGTAGGTGGAGATGGTGCCAACGTGAGTCATTGCGTTGTTCATCAACTCGAGCGTGAGCTTGATGTTCATTGCGGATGGGTTGGCCTTGCCTGGAGCAACAGTCATTGACGAGATCTGGCACAAGTATGTGCCTGCTGGCACGGCAACTGAGCGTGCTTCGTTGAACGATAGTGAAGTGGTAGGTGATGTAGTCATGGCGAGTGATTCCTTATGGAAGATGAAGTGAGAAAGATTGATAGCCACTTTGGTTGTCAATCAGCGTCAGTCAACATGGGTAGTTGGCTAAGGCTGAATGGCAGACAAAGCAAAACAAAGCATAATAAACAAACATGTAGTGATGCCCCGAGCGCACGGCGGGGACGCAGTCCCCCCGCCGTGCGTGAGGGCGAGCCTCATTGCCGGGGTCAATCAGTGTTGGATACCACGTCCGCTGCGTCGAGACTTGTCAATTGGTGGGTCCTCATTCACCTCTTCATCGTTCTCTGGTGGGAATTGAAGATCGTGGAGCTTAGTGGTATTGTCCTCTGTTAAGAGAGAGAGGACTTCAGATACCCGTGCATTGTTGTAACCTTCTGAGAACACTGCGTTGTTATCACACAACCTGTGAAGAAGACGCATGGTTTCTACGTTCATAGTGAGAGAATCAAGAATGCGTTTCGCGTTCCATCCACGATCTTCAATCTTGCGTCGGTAAACATTGAACTCAGAGCGAACAGTGTCAAGTTCGTCGTTAAGACGACTGATTTCCATGCGAACAACTGTCATTTCTTGTTGAGTGTAGATAGCGGGCTCGGCGTTAACGGCGTAGTTAGTAGAGTCGTTCATAGTGAGTCCTTTCGGGGGGTTGGTATGAAGCGTGGGTATGTCCCTACGGGGGACAACCATGCTTCGATGTCAATAGCAGATTCGATAGTGCCTTGGTGGAGCGCAACGATTGCGTCCACATATGGTCCGTAACAGTTTCCAAACCGAGAAATGAAGAGGAACCCACCGTTGGGTCCCTCCTCAACTCGTGCTGGTTGCAAGAGTATTACTCTCATTGTGTGTCTCCTGTTGGGGGTTGAGGTGTAAGTAATGTCTCTAAGGCTATGAGCCTGTCGTAGATGCGACCGAATGTGTCGTCTTCAACTTCAGTAAGTTTCTCTTCGAGTGCTGCTATGCGATCAGCAAGGCAGGACATGTCGTATCGTTCGTCTTCGGTCATGATGGATCCTCCGGTTCACCGAGGTACACATTGCAGTAATGGTTGAAGTCTTTCACACATTCTGCGTTTGTCTCGTAAGGGCCATGTCTGTGCATGCCTGTCTCATCCCAGAACCACCACTTGCCATTGTGATAGTGAATTGTCTTTTCTTGGGGGGACGGAATCGGTGGCACTGGTCTTTCAATAGGTTTCATATCTTCTTCTGTAATTGAGTCTATTGCTGCTTGCATTTCAGCAATGAGTTGATCATCACATTTAGTGGGATATGGATTGAAGGTGTCGCGTGAGCCGTGTGGCTCGGGGTCATGTGATTGTGTCATGCGTGTCTCCTGTAAAGGTGAGTGGTTAGTTGTGATAGTGGAACTTCCACTATTACTTAGTGATGTCAACCTACCTACCACCCTTTGTTGGGGTGGTAGGTAGTGTTGAGCGAGAGTTGTGAGTTGCAGGTGCAATTGTTGTTCTTTGCTTCTCATCGTCCGGGCCCCTTGTCGTATGTACCTGGGTGGTTTCCAGCCGCCCAGCACTCTTGCTGGAACGCCTCACAGCTGGAGCAATGGTCATCTTGTGAGATGACCCGGAACCACTGCAGTGGGCCGACGTGTTGCTTGACCTGTTCAAGTGTCAGTTCTACGCCCCGCAATTCAAGCGGTAAGTTCAATGGAAGCAAACCGAACCAAGCGGTTAATGCCGCTAGGTTCATAGGCAAAATACCGATCACTCTTCTGTCTGTGACGTCGGCTTCTGTGGCGTGGGCTATGATGTCATAGCCGAATTGATCAAGCACGGCTCGAGTATCTGGATTGGTTTCCAGATACTCGATCAAGCCTTTGTGACGAGTAACTAACAATATGCGATAGTTCATAGTGTCTCCTTTGTTGGGGTGCGGGGTAGCACCATGCCCCAGGATTTGGGTGCTATCATTGTTTTCCAGTTCTTGTTGCGATAAAAACAATGATGAGGTGACAGTAATGAGATGTGCCAGATCATTTTTACTGGTGATTTGTTTAGGTTTATTGTTCCTGAAGGTGTTCTAACTATTTCAATTTTGTACACTCTGACTGTACGAGGGTAGTGTCCCTCGTATCCGAACCCAACTCTTGACATGCCATTGAGAAGTGGCAGTTTCATGTTGAGTAGTTGCTTTCTAGCTGTGAGTCTGGCTAGTGCTCTACCCTCGGTCGAGTTTCCCATTAAGTGGGATGTGAGGTAGACACCGCATTGGTCGTCTACTACCCCAGTGGCGATCATGTATTCTTTCATTTGTTGTCATCCTTTGGGAGCTTGACTCCCATTTCGTTGCGGGATGTGGGGGACTCGCACGCTGCGAGTGACCACATAAGTAAAAGAGTAAAAGTGATGAGTAAAGAAGTAATTATGAGTGTCATTAGTGTCTCCTGTGTGTGAGGTATTGTGCGGTTGAACACCAACCACAACAACCTTTACACATAAAAAAGACGAAGCCATTTTTGATGGGTGCGTCAATGGGCGTGAATGAGTCCGCGTCAACCACCCTCACGGCTGTGGTTGGGGCGAAGCCCCTCACTCTTGACGCTCGGTGCCGGCCAGGTTCTTAGGAACTAAGTCACTTGGCTGTGGGCTGCAGGACGGACTTAAAAAAAAGGTGAGTGATGAACTTTCGCTCATCACTCACCCACAATGTTAGTAACGGAACTTGTTACATCACCTCACCTGTAGTGGTGTTTACGACCACGGTGTCAGGTGTGTCCTTGCGCTTTTGTGATTCGAGCGGGAGACACATTCCATTCTGCCTGTACTCAGTATTTCGAATCACTTTTCCTGAAGCATCATACACGGGGACTGTCTCCACGCAGTCTACGGAAGTCATGACCTCAACGCCACCGATGAAGGTGTAGTGAACATGCTTCACGCTCATTGACGCATCATTTGTAGACTTGTCAGCGAATGTCTTACGCACATTGACAACCGAAGTATCTTCGACCCGCTTCACAGTCCCATCCGCGAGTTTAACTTCTTTTACGCCGAACCCGAGAATGACCTTGACTGGTCTCACCTTCGCAACTGTGGCACCAACTGTAGTTTCTGGAATAGACATTAGTATCTCCTAGTATGTTGCGCAGTTGCATAATTTGGATCGAAAGTGATCCATAACCCACAATTGCTACACAATAAAGCAACGAAGCCATTTTTGAAGAGGGGGTGAATTCCTAGAGGGACATGACCCGCAGACCTATGTGTTGTGCGCATCGGGATTCGGTGGTGCTGTTCCACCGAACCGTGTGGGTACCCCCCCCAATGTGAAATTTCTGCTTGTGTTCCCTGCGAGTACCGTGTCATCACTACGAATTGGGAAGCACCCTCGAGTTCGTTGCGCTGCTGTCAAGAAGGGGGTAATGCGTCTGATAATTTTTTTTTGGTTCCGACCACTCCGACCACACCTTAAAACAACCAGCGACCTATAGCCCCCTATTTACTATCTACTTTATACTCTAGAGGTGGTCAGTGTGGTCACCCCCCTCCAAACGTGGGAAATCATGCTAAAAAACCCGACCACGTGTGTGGTCAGGACGTGGTCGGGACGTGGTCATAACACACAAATGGACCCTACCAACTCCCTAATACCACGCCCCATAACCACCTCTAAACCTCTCCAAAACTCTGGACCGATAATCCCTTAATTCCCCTAATTCGCTCGTCTCCAAGCCTCGCCCTACTCAATTTCCACGCCCCCTCCTCCACCAACCTGTGCACTAACTGCGCCTGACTCACCTCATCCCTGTACCCCACCCTCAATTTCCACACTTTCCACAAGCCCCAAACATTAACCGTACTAACAAACCCATCCTCTTTCTCCTCAAAGTGAGCTTCCAAAAAGTCATGCACAGGATTGTTCAAACTCTGGAATCTTCCCAACACATCCTCAGCCAACGTAGGCACCGGCCACAACTTCCCACTATCCTCCTCATCTAACAACTCTTTTGCACCCACTAACGCCCAAACTGCAATTCCCTGCAACTCATTCGCCAACTTCTCACCCAAATCCAAGTCTTCCTTACCCAAAAAGCTATTAGCAAAGGGCAACACCAACATCTTGCTAGCCAACCCCTGTCCCCTGTTACTTAACCTCGGAATCTCGTTACTTTGCACCACTAAAAACCCAGGCAACACAACATCCCGCAACGGCTCCATGTATTTACGATCTATTGTCACAGGATCCCCACCAACCACGCACTTTAAGTTGGCACTCGCCAATTCCCCCTCTTTACTGTTCAATGCTCCGAACTCGCTGACACTTAACACACGCGCGCCCTCGGCTCCCCACAATCCAAACTGACTACTCATCTGTGCCATGCTCACACCACGGTATCCGTCACCAATCAGACCTTTCATTACATTCATAATGGTGCCCTTACCACCTCGCACCCGTCCTTGCATCAACATCCAACGTTGCCACTTCCTTCCAGGCATTAACATGGCACCCATTGTTCGCCTTAGTAAACTCACCCACTTCGGGTCACCATTGCTCCATTGCCTAACACACTCTTCCCAAACAGGGCATTTTGCCATAGGATCCCATTGACACCCAATAACGCATGGTTCAAACAACAATTCATCTCGAACACTTGTTTCGCCCGTCTTTACATCTACAATCACGTCATCAAACGCAACACAACGCCCCAAGACGGGACCATCCCCCGTACCCAACCAAGCAGGACTCACAGTATGCTTCATTCTGATCAAGG
>Ga0209596_1003886_pt1 | contig 11548 bp, 14 predicted proteins | sample M_130807_MF_Meta_FD_187314 | JGI IMG/M metagenome (GOLD analysis project Ga0209596, IMG submission 187314) | Freshwater microbial communities from Lake Montjoie, Canada to study carbon cycling - M_130807_MF_MetaG (SPAdes) (version 2) | ecosystem: Environmental > Aquatic > Freshwater > Lake... | reverse complement strand
TTTACCAGATAAACTTTGCTCTATAGGCTTTATAATTTGATTATATAATTTATTTGAAAGAACAACATCAAATGGCGGAATTTCCTCAACACTTGCAACTCCTGGATCTAAAGCTTTACGTAAAGCTTTAATATCTCTTGAAATATCTTTTTTTGTTACATTGATATTTGCAAAATTACTTAATCCATTTTGATGAATTGCCCAAACAAAACTTTGTCTTTCTCCAAAATACCATGTTACCAAAACTTCATTTTGATTTAAAATTTTTGCCGTTCTATCAATTGAAATAGGTTTTGGTTCAACTAAATCAAAATATTCTGGATATCTATTTTCAATATCTTTTTTTACAGAATTTCTCTCTGATCTAAGACTTGATATATCACTTCTAATCTTATCTTGAGCTGAAGCAGATCCTCCGGATTGTGATATATTTAAAAGAAGTTCATTTAAGGAATTTATTTTTCTTTGTAGATCCTGTTCAGTTCTTGCAAATTCTGCTAATCTTTTATCTTTAAAACCTGTCCTAGCAGTGCTCTGTGCTAGCGCTTTTTGCACTGAACTGCCCCTTGCCAAATCTGCTAGGAGAAAAGCTTCGCTAACTAAATTCTTTTCAAGATTTTTATCAGTTTTAGCTTCTGCAAAAAGTAAGCTAATATAAGACTCAGCAATCAAGGCAAATCTTCTTTGCGATTTTTGACTTATATTTGAGGTTTCGCTATCATTTCTAACCTGTTCAATAAGAATTGGAATTGCAGCTTTAAAGTTATTTTTTGCTTCTTCTGTTTTTTTTTGTTCATTTAAAGTAACTGCATAAAAAGCTTGTGCAAGAATTGCTCTTGGATGATTGGTTCCAACTTTGTTTTTTTGATCCTCAAAAATTGATTTTGCAATAATTTCTGCTTTTGAAGTATTTTTTGTAAATATTAAAGCAATCACTTCATCCAAATCTCCTAGTTTTCCTAAAGATTTTTTTAAAAATTCATCTGAATCAATTGCAGTTTGTATCGATGAAAAATAATTCAAAGCCTCAGAATATTTTTCAATATTCACCAACGATGAAGCAACAGCTTTTTTTGACTGAATAACATTTGCAGCTGAGTCTGAAAGCCCGGCATCAAGATAAGTTTTAAGAGAATATTGAGCCAAAATATGAGCCTCCTCAAATCTGCCCTGTTCATTAAGACAATTGGACAAACGGGCTAATGCTCTAGCCACTCTAATACTATTTTTGCCACCTAAACCTAAATAAATTTTTAGACTTTCTCTATAATAGTACTCAGCTTCAACTAATTTTTTTTGCGAATTTAATGACCCTCCAATCAATGCCAGAGTATAAGCTTTGAAGGAAAGAATACCTTCTTTCTGATTTATTTTTTTTGATGGATCGCCGGCCACATTGTTATGTTTAAGTCTAATATCTAATGAATTAAGCGCTCTAGCAAAACTCAATTCTGCTTCAATAGGTTTCCCCGCTAACATAAAATAATTTCCTTTGGCGATTTCTGCTTGATAGGTCCAGTGAAAACCCCATTCTGTCCAACTTCTAAAACCTCGCATTCTATTAATTAATCGATCAACATCTTTAACAGCTTCATTTGCAGAACTTAAATCTCCTAAGTTTGTAAGAATATCAATTTTAAACATCAACGCACCCAACTCCCAACCAGCCCATCTTTGAACATCTGGGTCTTTTAAGATCAATTCAGCTCTCTCTAAAGCTTTCTTAGGATTTCCCTCAATACTATGAAAATTAATACAATTTACTTGCGCATCCCAATATTTTTCTTTTTGTAATTCTTTTGAAACTTCAAGACCCATTAAACAATTCTGTTCTAATTCTTTTACTAGGCCTAAACTTTCCAAGGCTTCAGATTTTCTTTGAACAAACTCAAATAATTGAGCCTTTGTTAGATTTGGGTCTGGCGTAGAATTTACAATCTGCTTATATTTCTCAACTGACTGCACATCAGCTTTACTGTTATCTAAAAGCTTAATAATAACGTCATTTATATTTTTTGGAGGCGGTACTTTATCAATTAACGCTATTAAATCCTTTTCACTTAATTCTTTTTCTGGCTGGTTAGAAATTGCGCTTGTAGAAAAAAATAATAAAAATGATAATGTTAAAATTCTTAAAAAAAAATTCATTAATTGTTTAATTCTATTTAGTTTAAAGTAATAAATATAGTAAATTGGAAGCAAAAATTAATATGTTTGACAAGATTAAAGGACACTTAAAACTTGCTAATAAGAGCTATTTCGAACATATGTTTTTTGCCATGAAAATTGGTCTTAAATGTCTATGGTCATTCGTGACAGCATTTGTTCACGCTATCAATCCTGCGTGGTTTGAATACACAACAAGTAGAAGAATTAAGCGAATGAATGATTTATTTCAAAAACCAAAAGACGATATTAAAGAATAAAATTAGTCTAATTGGTTAAAATACTGAACGTATAAATATAGTAAATAAATACAGTTAATAGCGTAGCTAGCTAAAGTTGCCATCATTCCAATCATTCTAAAAATTATTTTCTCTTTTAACATGCTGTATGCATGAGAAATTCTTCCAAGTAAAAAAACAATATTTATAAATAAAACGTAAATTTGATTAGCTTCTAAAATCTCTAATAAAAAAGAAGAAATAATAAAAAAAACCGTAAATTCAAAAAAGTTTCCGTGCGCTCTTACGGCTTTAATTAATTCTTTATTACCATCATCGCCGTAAGCTACTTTAGTTGATTTTCTTGCCTTAATAGTAATGATAGTAAGGATTAAATAAAAAATTATAAAAATAATTGTGAATAAAATAGAAATATTCATAATTTAAATAGCGCTCTGCAATGCTTGCTTAATATATTCTTCTCGTAGCGCTGTAACAAATTTTCCAGGTTTGCCATCGCCAATTTGACTAGTATTAATTTTTACAACAGGCATCACACAAGATGTTGCTGATGTGATAAATGCTTCACTAGCTGACTGCGCATCTGGTAGCGTAATATTTTTAGTCACTACTTCATAACCTAAATCTTTTGCGCATTTAAAAATTGCATCCCTTGTAATTCCACTTAAAATTAAGTTATCAGATTGTCTGGTCATAATAATTTTGCCTTTAATAATCCAGGCATTGCTAGAGCTACCTTCGGTAACGTAACCCTCTCTAAGCATCCATGCATCATCAAAGCCTTTTTCTGTTGCTTCAGTTTTTGCCATACTCGCGTACAGTAATTGTGTCGTTTTAATATCGCAGCGTTTCCATCTCATATCATCGAGAGTCATTACTTTAATTCCATTCTTTGCAGATTCTGAATCAATAATTTTTTTCTCTTGAGTGAACGCAAGAACTGTTGGTTCAATTTTGTCCTTTGGCATATCAAAACTTCTATCTGCAATGCCTCTAGTTACTTGCAGATAAATCATGCCTTCTTTTAAATTATTTAGTTCAATTAACTTTCTATGAAATATTAAAATATCAAGATGATTTAATAGTTTTTTAAATTTTAATTCAGTCATAGAACGATCCAATCGTTTCATATGATTATTAAAATCTATTAACTTACCGTTAATAACTGTAGTTACTTCGTACAGTGAATCTGAAAATAAAAGACCTCTATCAAAGACTGAAACTTTCGCTTCATCTTCTTTTATGAATGCTCCATTTATATAAACTTGTCTCATATTAATTGTTATTTATTAATCAAAAGCTTCTAAATAATAAACACAAAATATGTATGCAAAATCAGCTTAAATTTATTAAGAAGTGGAACAGCTCATGTCTTGGCCGCAGCACAATGGACTTTTAATCTTTCCATGACCGTTTGGACATTCGCTAATTTGAACTTTTTGCCCGCCGTCTAATTTTAATGAAGCGTCTTTAAGAGGTGCATCACATTTTCCACAAGTAATATTTGCGGACATTTTACATTTTGGACATTCGTATGTTGCCATACATAGATAATATTACAAATAGGCTTTCGTTAACAGTTTAAATTACTTAACTAGATCAAGGGCTAAACTCACATTAATAGTTACATCATCTTTTAAAATTAACGTATTCGACCAAATTCCTGTTCCAATTTCAAAATCAGTTCTTTTAAATATAAAACTTCCCTTAGCAATTGCCTTGTTAGTTCCTTGTAAATTATAACTTAATGGGATTTTAAAATCTTTTTCATTACCTTTGATATTTACTGTTGCAAATGCATAAGCACTATTATCTTTATTAATTAAAAAATCTTTAGTTTTGATAGATGCTTTTGGAAATTTTAATAAATTAAAAAAAACGTCACTTCTAATTAGATCTCCATAATCTAAATCATAATTTGTATTAATGCTGTTAATATCAATTATTACATTCGCAACACCTTCAAAATTTTTACGATCCACTTCTATAAATCCAGTAAATTTTTTAAAGTTTCCAGTTACATCTTCAGCTAATAAAACTGGAATTGAAAAGTTAATTGAACTTTTAGAGGTATTAATAACCCATTTCTCAAGAGCAAAACTTTGACTGCAGATAAAAAGAAATAAAAATAAATATTTAATCAATCTGAATTTCCATACCACATACGTCTTAAAGTCTTATCTTTTAAAATAAAATGATGAAATAGACTTGCAAGAATATGAATGGCTAGAACCGTTATAAATACATAAACAGATATTTGATGAACTTTGATTGCAAGTTTTGCAATAACCTCATTTTTTTCAACAAGAGGCGGTACTGTGAATAAACCAAAAACACTGACCACTCCTCCTCTTGCGGATGAATAAGTCCAGCCACTAAAAGCAACAACTAATAGGATAAAATAAAAAAAGTAATGTGCATACTTTGATATTTTATCTAAAAACTTATTTCCTCCTAAAGCAACAGGAACGACATTAACTAACCTCCATAACAATCTTGGAACAATTAAGATAATAACTAAAATTCCTAGCGACTTATGAATATTAAATAAGAAAAATCTAAGTGGACTTTTCTCTAGATCTTCCAATATTAATCCTATAGCAAAATTCAAAATAACAACCACAGTCATTATCCAATGAAAATTTTTACTCACCAGACCAAAGCTATCAAGGGTATTTAAAAATCTAAGTTTCATATAAATTTTGTAAATCTAAATGTTTAGTATTGCAGGTTGTGCGGCTTGTAAACAGTCTGTTGACATCCGATCTAGTGAGCATACTGTTTGGGTACGCTAATAATACATACCTTTTAAAATAAAAAAAATAAAAGAGCCTGAACCGCTGGCGCCCAAATAATAATTAAAAAATTATACACAAAAAATGTGTCTAATTACTGTGTTTTCAATTTATACGAATAAGCAGAAAAACAATGCAAACAACAACGCCTTATATGGCAAAGATTATAACGCAAAAAAAAATTGCAGGTTACACTTCACGTTTGCTTGAGGGCTATAATTCTATTATGGCTTATGACGATAATATTTTGTCGTTTAGATTTTCAGCTTACGGAACTTTAATATTATTTAATATTATGAATAATTATTACGATAATAAACCTATTACTTCTGAAGAAATTGCAAATAGTATTGATTATAAATTTGGTAGCAGAAACTCAATTTTAAATCTTATTAAAAAAGCAGAAAAAAATAAATTAATTACCCGCGCAGTATCTAAATCGGATCAAAGACAAAAATATATTATCCCCACTAAAGCCTTGATCAATAGTCATGAAAAAATGATCAGCTTTATTCTAAATATAGAAAGCAAAAATTAAACTATTTTTACTGACAAATCTGGCAGACGATCTATTTTGCAAACAATCACATCTCCCTTAATCACTGGCCCTACATTTTCTGGTGTGCCTGAAAATATAATGTCTCCTGGAAACAATTCGTTAGCCTCAGATAATTTTGAGATTTGCTCAGCAACAGACCAGATCATCTGATTTAGGTTAGCTTTCTGCTTGATTTGATCGTTTACTGCCAATGAAATATTTCCATCCTTATAATGACCAACTTTTGAAACTAAATGAATAGGTCCAATAGGAGCTGAATGATCAAAAGATTTTCCAATTTCCCACGGTTTTTTTTCATCAGCTAAAGCGCGTTGTAAATCACGTCTTGTCATATCTAATCCTAATGCGTAACCAAACACATGATCTAAAGCTTTATCTATTGGAATATTTTTGCCACCAGATTTTAAAGCAGCGACCAGTTCAACTTCATAATGATAATTTTTAGTCAAGCTTGGATAAGGATGGTCACCTACAGTTCCAGGTTTTACATTTTGAATAGCATCTGTTGGCTTTTGAAAAAAGAAAGGAGGTTCTCTTGTTGGGTCTGACCCCATTTCCCTTGAGTGCGCTGCATAATTTCTACCGATACAATAAATCCTTCTTACTGGAAATAAATCTTTGCTATCAACAATAGGAATAAAAGTTGATTTAACTGCAAATGGAGTTTTTGTTTGTGCTGAGGCTGTGGATGATACTGCTGCTGCACCTGCCACTGTTATTGCTGCAACTCCCATTTTTAAAGCATCTCTTCTCGATTTTTTTTGTTTATTAATCATTAGATTTCCCCCCCTGATCAAAACATACAACTTATAACGATGCTATCAACACACTTTTGGAGGGAGGAATTTTAAAAAAGATTTAATAACTTGAATAATAGTGGGACTAAAATTGAAGTTGCAATCCCGTTAAGTCCAAGCGCTAGTGCTGCAAAAACTCCAGCAGTTTCATTTCTGCTCATCGCTCTAGCGGTTCCAAGTCCGTGCGATGCAAGACCAAGACCAAAACCTCTTGCCGACATATCTTTTAATTTTAAAAAATCTAAAGCGAAAGTTCCAAAAGATGCGCCCATAATTCCAGTTATAATTGTTATAATTGCTGTCAGTGACGGAATTCCACCAATTAAATCTGAGATACCCATTGCAATGGGTGCAGTTGCACTTCTTGGTAACATACTAAATAAAACTTGATCATCTATTTTAAAAATTTCACACAAAATAAAAGTCGAAATAATTGCAAATAAACTTCCGGTAATAAGTGAGACTGAAATACTTAATGCTTCCTTTTGTATGACTTTAAATTGTTTATAAATTGGAATTGCAAGCGCAACGGTTGCAGGTCCCAACATAAAGTGAATAAATTTAGCGCCATCAAAATATCTCTCATAGGAAATATCTAAATTAATTAACACTAGTGAAATAATTAAAATTGAAATTGCAACAGGGTTAACAAGTGGAAATAATTTTGATTTTTTATAAAGATAATCTCCAACTAAATAAGAACCAATGGTCAGTGTTAACCAGAATAAGGGTTCTGCCTGTAAATAAACCCAAATACTATAAAGCTTATCTTTTTGAATCATTTCTTATTAATTCGTTTGTTAATTTTCTCCATTAAAAATGCCGTAAGACTAATAGTTAAAATAGTTGAGATAAAAACGATAAGTAAAACTTTAAATAAATTATTTTCTAAATAAGAAAGATGCATCACGACGCCAACACCAATCGGCACAAATAAAAGCGATAGGTAACTTAAAATATAATTTGAAGTATTCATCACATCACTTTTTAATTTATTAACAACTGCTGTTTTAAATCGTTTTAAAAATATTAATGCAATAAGAAGAAGAATAAGTCCTATCACTGGACCTGGTATACGCATTTCAAAATATTTTTTTAAAGCCTCTCCTAAAAGCTGAAAAAAGAAAATCACAAATATAGCGCGTAGCATTAGAGGAATCTTTAAGCTATCTTAAAATACTAATCAATGTTTGTGAAAATTAAGCGCGTTTGTTTTTGCAAGTTGCAAGAATAACAAGTGCAATTACGGATGAAATAGCTGAAAATAAAAATGCAATTTGCACGCCATAACTTTCATATAAAAATCCAAAAATAAATGACGCTGGAAACAGCATGAATCCTGTGATTAAATTAAACCAACCAAATGCAGTTCCGCGCTGATTAACTTTTGTAAGATCCGCGACAAATGCTCGTTCAACTCCTTCTGTTGCGGCTTTAAATAGTCCATAAAATCCAAATAAAATCCAAATGGTAAAATTGAGAGAGTTAGCCTGCGCCATAAATAAATAAAATAAAACATAAGCAGTCCAGCCTAATGCTAAAAATTTAAGTCTTCCATATCTGTCAGAAAGAGCTGAAAATGGAGTACTAAAAACTGTAGTAACAAAAGAAACACCAGCCCATAAAATTGGAATTTGATAATTTTCCATACCTAATTCTTTAACTCGAAATAACAAAAACATATCTGATGAACACGCGAGTGTAAAAAAAGCAACGGCCCATAAATATCTTTTAAAATTTTTTGGTGCTCCTTTAAGAGACCAATTAATTTTTTTAGTTTTAACTGGTTTAAATTTTTTCTCTTTAAGCATTAAAGATAATGACACTGCTAAAATTGCAGGAGCCAAGGCTAATAAAAAAATATTATGTAATGACACGCCAATACCAACTAATATTGCAGCCATTAATGGGCCTATAATTGCACCCGCATTATCCATTGCACGGTGAAAACCAAAAACTAAACCATAATTTTTTTTATCAGTGCTGTTTGCAAGCAATGCATCTCTAGGCGATGATCTAAGTCCTTTGCCTATTCGATCTGCAAATCTTATAAAAAGTAATGCTGGCCAAGAACTGATAAATGCAATTAAAGGTCTGCTAATTCCTGCAATTCCATAACCAAATACTAACCAAGGTTTTGCTTTTCTGGTTCTGTCAAAAATTACGCCTGTTACTAATCGAAGTAGACTTGAGGTTGCTTCTGCAATCCCTTCTATAATTCCAAGGGCCTTTGGCCCTGCAAGTAATACACTTGATAAATAAAGTGGCAGCAATGGATAAACCATTTCGCTCGCGCTATCATTAATAAGACTAATAAATCCAATCAACCAAACAGTTTTTGGAAGTGATAAAACCGTTTTAAACATTTATTAAATAAAAAAAATCAGTAGCCACAAAGCTGCAAGGCCTGAAAGAATCGTTGCAATCACACTTTCCGTTAAATAACCAATTAGTACCGCGATAAATGCAGCTAGAACTTTTGGATTATCTAAGAATACTAATTGTCCTGTAGAATTTAAAAATACAGCTGGAAAAATAATAGCTGGAAAGACTGCACTAGGCACATAACTTAAAACTACTCTTATGCGTGGACCAAAATGATTTTTTTTTAATAATGCAATCATTGAAAAACGAGTAAAAAAAGTAACAAGTCCAGCAAGTATTAATGTCGTCCAAATCATTTTATTTTCTGTAAAGTTTTGTGTGAGATAATCCGTAAGCAACTAAAATTCCAGCAGCAGCTGCAACAATAATATAAGTTCTAAGTGGCAAATTGAAAAAAATAATTGCAAAAATGCCTGAAGTAATTGCAACAATCAGATGATCTATTTTTTTAATATCTACAATAATTAAAGAAATAAAAGTTAAAGGTACTGCAAATGCTAAATTTAATTCTTTTGGAATAACTTCGCCCAAAACAATTCCAGCAATCGTAGAAAGTTGCCAAACAAACCATAATGTAAAACCAGATCCTAATAAGTGATAATGTCTATCTTTGTTTTTTGGTTGTTGTTTAAAATATTTCTGTGAAACGATAAAAGCTTGATCTGTTAAAAAATATGACAAAATAATTTTCCAAAATAATTTTACTTTAGTTAAATATTGAGCAATCACAGCACTATATAAAAAGTGTCGCGAATTAACGATTGCAACGGAACTGACAATTACCGAAGTTGTTGCGCCACCTGTAAAAAGTTGCGCGAAAGCAAGTTGAGATGAACCTGCAAAAATAATAATCGACATTAAGAAAGTAACAGTAGAGCCAAGTCCAGATTCAATTCCAATAACGCCAAAAATAATACCAAAAGGAACCACTGGAATAAGAAGTGGAATAACATCAAGACATCCCTTTGAAAAAATTTTGTATTGGATATTCATGACTGAGAAATTATAAATTTTAAAATTAAGTCTTCCCGTTTTAAGTGTAAATAATACAATAGTACAGCCAAATCCATTGTCTTTAAACGACTGTCTCTCTTAATACATATTCGATATTAGCGAATGGTGCAGCTGCAAGAAGAAGAAAATAATAAATATAGCTCTAAGCATTATTTAATAATGTCACTAATTAATTTTATATTAAGTAAAATGATAATAGCTGCAATCACTATAGCAGTTATTGTAAGCCAAATTGGAGCAACCATCGCCTGCATCTTTTTTTTAGATGACGTGAATATAATAAGTGGAACAATTGCAAAGGGTAACTGAAAACTTAAGATAACCTGCGATAAAATAAGTAAAAAAGCTGTTTTATCAACTCCATAAATTAAAATTACAATAACCGCAGGAACAATTGCTATCAGTCTTGTGACTAATCTTCTAAGCCAAGCAGGTAATTTTATATGTAAAAAACCCTCCATAACAATTTGTCCTGACATAGTTGCTGTCACTGTAGAGTTTAAACCACAACACAATAGTGCAATTCCAAATAAAGTAGGAGCTATTGCAATACCAAGTAAGGGTCCAAGCAATTCATGGGTTTTTCCCAGTTCCGTGACATTTGTTTGGCCAGTCTTATGAAATGTGGCGGCAGCTAATATTAAGATGGAGGCATTAATAATAAATGCAAACATTAATGCAATGGTCGAATCTATAGTTATAAATTTTAAAGCTTCTTTTTTTGCTGGCAAAGTTTTTCCAAATGCTCGAGTTTGTACAATTCCAGAATGCAAATACAAATTATGAGGCATAACGGTTGCGCCAATAATTCCAAGTGCAATAAATAATTTATCTGGATTTTTTACGATGTCAGTTGTTGGAATAAATCCTTGCATAACTGCAGCCCACTCAGGTTTTGCATAAAATATTTGAATTGCAAAACAAGCAGTGATGACAACTAGTAGTGAAATAACAAAAGCTTCTATCCAACGAAAACCTTTATTTTGTAACCAAAGAATTAAAAAAACATCTAGTGCAGTTATAATAACTCCAAATTCTAAGGGAATGCCAAATAATAAATTTAATCCAATTGCTGTTCCAATAACCTCTGCAAGATCTGTTGCACAAATTGCAAGTTCAGCAAAAATCCAAAGAGGAATTGAAATAAATTTTGGAAAGGCATCTCTGCAGGCTTGTGCTAAATCTCTTCCAGTTGCAATTGCAAGGCGTGCACATAATGCTTGTAAAATAATTGCCATAATATTTGAAAGAACCGCCACAAACAAAAGTGTGTAGCCAAACTGAGACCCTCCTGAAAGGCTCGTTGCCCAATTTCCAGGATCCATATAACCCACCGCAACTAAATAACCTGGTCCAAAAAATGCAAAAAATTTTTTCCAATATCCGGTTGTTGGAACAACTATGCTTCTAAAAACTTCAACCAATGATGCTTCGCGTTTAAATTGTAACCACGCAGGTTGTGAAGATATATCTCTTGTTTTTGACGATCTCATTTAATAATAGGCTTCTCTTATATATATTATGTTAATGTATAATAATAATTTAAGCTTCCAAAACAAATACTCTTCTTTATTAAATTATATATAAAACTCC
>Ga0209596_1003885_pt1 | contig 11550 bp, 10 predicted proteins | sample M_130807_MF_Meta_FD_187314 | JGI IMG/M metagenome (GOLD analysis project Ga0209596, IMG submission 187314) | Freshwater microbial communities from Lake Montjoie, Canada to study carbon cycling - M_130807_MF_MetaG (SPAdes) (version 2) | ecosystem: Environmental > Aquatic > Freshwater > Lake... | reverse complement strand
CTTGCTGGAATTGGGTTGCGTCCCGATCATTAATGAGAATGATGCGATTGCTAGCGACGAGATTCGCTTCGGTGATAATGACCGCATCGCTGCTTTGGTGGCACACAGCGTGAGTGCCGACGTGTTGGTGTTGTTGACCGACATCGCTGGATTGTTTACGTCAGACCCAAGCATTGATGCCTCAGCAACATTCATCGAGCAGGTTGCTGCAGATGATCCGTTGCTGTCAGTACGAGCCAGTGCAAGTAGCACCGCACGTGGAAGTGGTGGTATGTCGTCCAAATTGTCAGCTGCACGCATCGCGTCGTGGTCGGGTGTGCGAACAGTGATCGCTGATGCGACAAAGACTGATGTTGTAGTGCAAGCGCTTGCTCAAACACCAGGTGCAGGCACACAATTTTTGCCACATAACCGAAACCTCTCGGCCCGCAAGTTGTGGATCGCTTTTGCTGCTCAGCAGAGTGGCGTGATTGTTGTTGACGATGGCGCGAAGCAAGCGCTGATCGAGCGCAACACGTCGTTATTGCATGCCGGTGTGGCTGAAGTGCACGGAGACTTCGCAGAAGGCGACACCGTTGAAATCCAGGACATGAGTGGTGCTGTGTTTGCACGTGGCATGGTCAGCGTAAGTGCTGTGCAAGCAAGCGCTGCAGCAGGTCGTAAGAGTGCTGAGCTACCCGACGGTGTTGTGGCCGAGCTTGTTCATCGCGACGACTTGGTTGTTCTCGTCGACCAATAGCTACGCAAGTGTGGCTCGCCGAGTAGTGCGAGCGCTGCAATGTACGTGACACCACCAATGGTGATGCCGACGAGCACGCGAGTTAACGCCTCTATTCCGACTACCGGTTTTACTGCAGAGCTAATTGTGTTGCAACCAAGTTTGACGGCAACGGCCATGACAGCGCCGGCAACGATGATGCGTAGTACGTCAATTGCAAGACCACCAAGACGCATGGATTGGTTTTTTGATGCGAGTACGACGGTGGCGATGACTGCGCTGATGACGTAGGCAACGGAGAAGGCAATGCCGAGACCCAGTACGTCATAGCGATCGACGAGCACGATGGCAAGAACGATGTTGATTGCGTTTTCGATGAGGTTGATGAAAAACGGAGTTCGAGTATTGTGCTGGGCATAGAAACCGCGCAACACAAAGAGATATACAGAAAATCCAGTAAGTCCGAGCGCTAAACCGCTGAGTGCCCTAGCGGTGTTGACCGTTGCTTGTGCTGAAAAGTTTCCGTGTTGCAACACCAAGCCGATGATGGGTTTAGAAAGTACAAACAAACCAAACGAGGCGGGAATCGTGAAGAGTGCAGTCAGTGTGATGCCGCGACTGATGCGGTTGGCGAATGCGGTGTGATCGCTGTTGGCAGCAAGTCGGGCTAGGTCGGGGAGGAATGTGGTTGCAATTGAAACCGCGAGCAAACCATGGGGAAGCTGAAACAAAATGAATGCTTTTGAATAGGCATCAACTAGGCCACTGCCTGGCGATGCAAGGTTTTTGATGACGACCAGAGCGATTTGGTTGGCAACCACATAACCAAATGTCCAGAGTGAGAGTTGGATGAGTTTGCGTACTGCGGGATGGGAAAACTGCGGACTGAAGTGGAATGCAATGCCGCTGCGGCGCACCGCCACTACTTGAATAAGGGCCATGACTGCAATGCCCACTGTGGTGCTGAGACCAAGTTGCCACATCAGTGTCGATTCGCTCAACACATCGGTGATTGCTGGCTGGGTGTTGAAGCCGATTGATAACAGGAAAAAGATGGCGATGACATTGGCTGCAACAGGCGACCAGGCTGCTGCAAAAAAGTGGTGCCTTGCGTTGAGTAGTGCTGAGCACAGCGCACTCACACCGTAAAAAAATATTTGCACAACGAAGATGCGTGTGAGTGCGGTGCCTGCCTGGCGAAAAACTTGGGCATCGACGCCTGACGCTGGGTGAATTGAGAACAGATGAAATATTGCTGGGGCTAGGAAGATCGAGATGAGCGTGATCGCGCCAAGAATGAGGAGCGAGATACTGATGATTGCATCAGTGCCGTGCTTCGACTCGCTGGTCGTTTGATCGTCGTTGAGTAACGAGGTGAACAACGGCACAAGGCTGGCAGCCAATACACCGCCGATCAGGAGTTCGTACATCGAGTTGGGCGCATTGTTGGCAGCATCAAATGCGTCAGCGAGTGCCGTCTGACCGATGATCACCCCAAAAATGATGATTCGGGCAAGTCCCGTAATGCGAGACAAAGCGGTGCCTGTGGCGACAACGAGATTGGATCGACCAAGACCAAGCATGTGTACATATCGTAGATCGTCTGGCAGGAATGCAGCAGCGACTAAACGCTAGGGTTGCTCAAATGGAAAATCGATTTGAATCAGTTGAACATGTCCGCGATGGACTAAAAAAGGTCCACTATTTGTCGGATGATGGCATTGCTGGAGTGGTGTTTCTTGCGCAGCGATTGGGCAAGCCAATTTTGGTTGAAGGGCCAGCAGGAACGGGAAAAACCCAGTTGGCAAAGAGCGTTGCCGAGATGCTCAACGCACGGCTCATTCGCTTGCAGTGCTACGAAGGTCTAGACGAGTCGAAGGCACTCTACGAATGGAACTACAAAAAGCAACTGCTCCGTATTCAGGCTGATAAGAACAGCGACTCGTGGTCGCAGGTGCAAGATGACATCTTTAGCGAAGAGTTTTTGTTGACTCGTCCATTGCTCGAGGCAATTAGCAGTCCAGACCCTGTTGTGCTGTTGATCGACGAAGTGGACCGTGTCGAGATCGAGACTGAGGCATTGCTGCTCGAGATTCTCTCCGAATATCAAGTCTCAATTCCTGAACTGGGAACAATCACAGCCAAGCAAATACCGATGGTGTTTTTGACTTCCAATAACACCCGCGAACTATCGGAAGCTCTGAAGCGCCGTTGCTTGTTCTTGCACATCGACTATCCAGACATGGAACGCGAGAAAGCAATTGTGTTGACCAAGGTTCCGGATATCACGCAGAACTTGGCCGACCAGATTGCTCGCATCGTTCGCAGCATTCGTCAACTGGATTTGAAGAAAGCACCATCAGTGAGTGAGACCCTGGACTGGGCACGCACACTGATGTTGATGGGAATTGAAAACATCGACGCTCAAGAAGCGAAAGATACATTGCACATCTTGCTTAAATACCAGACCGATATTACGAAGGCAGCCAAGGAACTGTCGGTCGACAAGTAAGGCAAAATAATATGACCGTGCTCGATTTGATGTCGGGTTTCATCGTTGAATTACGAAAAGCAGGTTTGCCTGTCAGTTTGACGGAGAACCTAGATGCGATGGAAGCCGTTAAAGAGATCCCCATTGAGGATCGCCAGGCGTTTAAATATGCGTTGGCCGCGACTCTTGTAAAGAGCAACTCGCACTGGCGCGCATTTGAAACCATTTTCGAGGTCTACTTTTCGCTGCGCGGACCAGAACATCAAATTCCTGGCGACATGAGTGACGCCGAAGCAGAGTTGTGGCGCGAAGAACAAGAGATGCAACAGCAAGGCGATGGTGCTGCCGGAAGTGGTGGCGGTATGGATTCGCTTACTCCTGAAGAGATTGCCCAGATGTTGATGCAGGCATTGATGAACGGTGATCAAGCGATGATGCGAGCACTCGCTCGTCAGTCGGTGCAGCGTTTTGCGGGTATGGAGCCTGGTCGTCCAGTAGGCGGGACGTATTACTTATATCGCACGCTGCGCAATCTGGATCTCGACAACATGCTCGACAAATTGATGGAAGCAAACCGCGATCAGGCTGCTCAAGAGTTGACAAAGCTTGAAGAGCGTCTTGAAAAAGATGAGTTTGAGAGCAGGATCGAACAATTTAAGCAAGAGGTTGAAGCGGAAATTCGTAGACGGCTCGTTGCTGATCGTGGCGCCGAGGCGATGGCCAAGACACTGCGCAAACCGTTACCCGAAGACGTCGAATTTATGCATGCCAACAAAGAAGAGATGCTGAGTTTGAAGAAGGCGTTGCAGCCGCTTACTCGCAAATTGGCGGCAAAACTGGCACGCAAGCGCCGACATGGTCGACGTGGTCCACTCGATTTTCGTGCAACAGTTCGGAGCTCATTGAGTTATGGGGGAGTGCCGGCTGATCCAAAGTTTAAGTATCCGCGCCCATCCAAGCCTGAGCTGATGGTGGTCGCCGATATTTCCGGAAGCGTCGCGGCATTTGCTCGATTTACGTTGATGCTGGTCTATGCGATTCAGGGACAGTTTTCAAAAGTGCGATCATTTGTGTTTATCGACGGCATCGACGAAGTAACGGACTACTTCAAATCAAATGTTGATATCAGCGATGCCATTCATCGTGTGAACACCGAAGCCGACGTGGTGTGGGTTGATGGGCACAGCGACTATGGCCACGCATTTGAAGTTTTTTGGGAACGCTATGGAAAAGACATCAATCCAAAAACAACTATTTTGTTGCTGGGCGATGCTCGCAACAACTATCACGCTGCGTCTTCGTGGGTAATCAAGGAAATGCAAAAGCGTGGGCGCCATGTGTATTGGTTGAACCCAGAACCTCGAAGTTACTGGAATACCGGTGACTCCATCGTCGGGGAATATGGGAGCTTTACGGACGGCGTGTACGAGTGTCGCAACTTGCGACAACTTGAAGCGTTCGTTGAAAAACTCGCGTGAGTTTGACCAGAATTATTTTGGTTCGCCATGGCGAATCGGTTGTGACTGTCAACCGAGTGCTGGGCGGGCCGCGTTCGTGCACCGGACTATCGCCGTTGGGCGAGCGCCAGGCTGATGCTCTGCGCAAGCGTCTTGAGGCGACTCAAGAAATTGTTCCCAACGTGTTGTATTCAAGCGCATACCCGCGAGCACTAGAAACGGCGCAGATTATTGCGCCAGCATTTGAAGGGCTCGAAATAAATGTTGAGCCTGGATTTGGCGAGCATGATCCTGGTCCACAATGTGACGGAATGACGTATGTGGATTTTATGGCCAAGCATGGGAGGCCCAATTGGGGCGGAGATCCCAATGCTGTATTTTTTCCCGGCGGAGAGACGATCGCGCAGTTTCATTCACGAGTGGCTACTGCATTCGACAAAGTGGTGAAAGAGCACTACGAGAAGACAATCGTTGTGGCATGCCATGGCGGTGTGGTGGACGCAGTGATCCGACGACTTCTGAAGACCCCGCAAACGGGCGCATTTGAGATGCATACCAAGAACTGTTCGCTCACGGAATTGGTGGAGATACGAGCGGATCACTGGGCGTTGATGCGCTACAACGATCATGCGCATCTACAAGGTTTGCCAGTCGCAACAAATATTGATTAAACGCGAACGCAAGTTGCTCTCAATCCAGCGACTATGAATGTATCCATGGCAATACTTCGCCGAACCAAACGTCAGACGAAACGACCAAGAGTCGTAGTCGTTGGGGCTGGCTCGGCCGGAGCAGTCATCGCAGCACGGCTGTCGCAAAACCAACAAGTTGATGTGTTGTTGTTGGAATCAGGGCCAGATGTGCCAAGCGCACGCGAAGCGTTGGGTATTCAGAGCACCGATTTTGTCGAGGCCCTAGAAGTTGTGGACCGAAACTTGCGCATTCCTGTGCGTCGAACTGCAAGTCAAGGTCTGAGTGATTATGTGCGGGGTACGGGCACGGGTGGAAGCTCGTCGGTCAATGCAATGGTTGGCATGTGGGGGATGGCAAGTGACTACGACAGGTGGGCGCGCGACTTGGGATGCGAAGGTTGGTCGTGGCGAGATGTTGCACCTGTGTTTGCAAACTTGCCCATACCTCTGCACACCACGCTTCCGAGCGAGTGGGGAAATATTGACCGTGCACTTGTAGATGCCGCAACAGATTTGGGATTTGAAAGGCGCGACGACTTGAGCACGGCGCCACTTGCTGGTCATGGAGTTGGAGCGGTGTCGCTGACATGTATTGGTGGTCGGCGCGCGTCAGTGAACGACATCTATCTTCAACCAGCGAGATTGAGATCCAACTTAGAGATTCGCGGAAACTCAGTAGTTGATCGACTAAATATGAGTGGAAATAATGTGGTGGGAGTTCGCTTGGCAGACGGCAGTGATATTGATGCGGATGCCGTGGTGGTGTGCGCAGGGGCCATTGCAACTCCGCAGATTTTATTGCGCACCAAGATTCAGCGAAGCGGCATTGGGCAGGGTGTAAAGGATCATCCCGCAGTTGCATTTACTCTTGCGCTGAAGGAGCCAAGCGAAGCACGCTACGCGATATCGGCGTTATTGCGAACCACATCTACACCAACTGGCAAGCACGATGAAAATAATCAAACCGAAAAAGGAAATATCCATTTACTGCCGCTGAACCACACAACTGCACACGACAGAATGCACGGCGCAATGTTTGCAGCAGTGATGCGCGTGTACTCGACGGGCAGCATCACAGACTCAAAGATTGATCTCAACTTGCTGAGCGATGAGCGCGATATGCGCGCAATGACGGAAGCAGCGTCGATGCTCGCAACCATGATTGAGGGTCGAACATTCACTGGCGTGGCTCACTCGGTGGGCAATGAACTAACTACCGACGACATGCAGGGTTGGTTGCTCAACAACGTTGGGTCGTATTCGCATATTGGATGCTCGAGCAAGATGGGTGCAGTCTCGGACGAAGATGCGGTAGTGGACACGAGTGGAAAAGTAATTGGTTATAGCCAAGTGTGGGTTTGTGATGCCTCAATTTTTCCTGACTTACCCACCGGCAACACACATCTTCCTGTTGTGATGATGGCCGAACGTATCTCGCAACGAATCAGTGAGAGTCTTTCGCCCAATTGAGGCTGCGTTGCACAGCGCGACTCCAGAGTGCATATTCGCTCGCAGTTGTTGGCGTCGGTTCTGGTGTGAACGTGCGGTCGAGTTTCCAGGACTCGGTGATTGACTGCAGTGTTGGCCAGACTCCTTCGGCTAAACCTGCCAAGTAGGCGGCACCTAGCGCTGTCGTTTCCAAATCTTTTGGTCGCACTACGGTGACTCCGAGTTGGTCGGCTTGCATCTGCAACATCATGTCCATGACGGCTGCACCGCCATCGACTCGCATGTCAATGAGAGGCACTCCTGTTGCACGAACCATTGCCTCGACAACATCGCGAGTTTGAAAAGTAATTGATTGAACAACAGCACGAGCGATGTGTGCACGGGTGGTGCCGCGGGTAATGCCGCAGATGATGCCTCGCGCATATGGATCCCACCACGGACTGCCAAGACCGGTGAATGCCGGGACGACAACAACTCCGCCGCTGTCTGCAACTGATGCTGCAAGTGGTCCGACTTGTGCGGCGTTGTCAATGATGTTGAGTCCATCACGAAGCCATTGAATTGCACTTCCGGTTACAAAGATGGAACCCTCGAGTGCATAGGTTGGTTTGTTCGACCCAAGATCCCACGCCACGGTGGTGAGCATGCCATCGGTTGGAGGCGGGCACTCAGTTCCCACATTCATCAGAACGAAACTGCCCGTGCCGTACGTGTTCTTGCTACTGCCAACATCGAAACATGCTTGACCAAACAGGGCGGCTTGTTGATCGCCTGCGATGCCCGAGATCGGTAAGCCACTCGGAATATTGATGGCGGCTTTATCGTTTGTATTTGTATAACCCTGCGTAACGCCGCACCTACCGCTCGACGGCACAACCGTCGGCAGTGAAGCGAGCGGCACATCAAAGGTGTCGCACATTTGTTCGCTCCAGTGCATGTTGTTGATATCGAACAACATGGTGCGACTTGCATTGGACGGGTCGGTGACAAAGGATTTTGCGCCAGTGAGATTCCAAATAATCCAAGAATCGATGGTGCCAACAGCAAGGTCGGCCGAACGAGGAGCCTGACCACTCTTGATCATCCATTGCACTTTGGAACCAGAAAAATACGGATCTAGGACGAGACCCGTAATAGATCGAACTGTTGAAAGCATTGGCAACAATTCGGTGCATCTCTCGGCGGTGCGACGGTCTTGCCAAACGATTGCTCGACCAAAAGGAATTCCAGTTGATTTGTCCCAAGCCACGATGGTTTCGCGTTGGTTGGTAATTCCGATTGTGACGATGTTGGCATCGGGTAGGGCGGCGAGTTGAGCAATAACGTCGCTCAGCGTTTGGCGAACAGCGAACAATATTTCTAGTGCGTCGTGTTCGACCCATCCTGGTTGCGGAAAGTATTGGGGAAACTCAACGTAACTCGAGACCGATGCACGACCATCGGTGAATATCGCGCGTGAGCGAACGCCGGTAGTTCCGGCATCGATAGCGATCACAACACTCATCGATCTATTTGCCGTTCAACTCAGTTTGACGCGATGGGTCAATATCGCGCGGGAATTGATCGGTGTGAACACCGCAGGACGAAAGCGTCGTGGCAATAATGAAAAAGATGCCAAGTACGAGATTGATACGCGATTTCATGAGATTGTCTCTGTGTCTCTTTGTGCGCCTAAGGCTGGCAGATTTTGCACAAAGATCTCAAGTTCAACAATAAACCTCGCACCACGAATGCCATCATGTCTATTTTCGGCCCAGATACTTCCTGAGTGCAGTGCAATATGTTCGGCTGCAAGTGCAAGACCGAGCCCTGCTCCTTCAGACCCAGCGCGTTGCCCTGCAGATCCTCCACGCGAGAAGCGCTCAAAAATCTTTTCTTCTTCGCCGTCAATCAAACCACTTCCATCATCTTCGACGATCACCCACACACGTGACTTGGTGGGATCATCATCGGCAAACTGAATGATGATCTTTGGTTTGCCGCCGCTATGAATGCGTGCGTTGTCGATCAGGTTGGCAAATACGCGGGCGAGTCGGCGCTTGTCGCCTTGCACCAATATCCGATCGGTTTCTGCTGCGAAGACGACATCGGTGCGGGGTAGCGAACTGACCGCAATGGCTTGGCGAACAAATTCGAGTAATGCAAGAGGTTCATTGATGAGCCGAATTGCACCAGCGTCGAAGCGTGAGATTTCGAGCAAGTCTTCAACAAGGCCCTGAAAGCGGGCGACATCGCCGATGAGTAAGTCGAGAGCGGCTTGGGATCGTTCGGGAAGCTCGTCGCGGCGCGAATGCATAACTTGTGCCGAAGCCGCGAGCGTCATGAGTGGCGATCTCAATTCGTGACTGACATCGGATGTAAATCGTGCATCACGCTCCACGCGAGTCTGCAGCGTGGCAACCATGTCATTGAATGCAGTGGTGAGCATTTCCAAATCGCGATCTTGGGTTGTTTCTAATCGAGTGTCAAATCGTCCCTCGGCAATTGCGCTCGCTGCTTGAGCAGCTTGCACGAGTGGGCGCACCGTGCGTCCCGATACAAGAAGTCCGAGACCAATACCAACAGCGGTAGTGATGGCACCCGAAAGCATGAGAGCGATGAAGACGCTGCGCAATGCATCTTGCGTCTCGCGAAGACTTTCAAGTTCGAAGTAGTACGCATTGACTTGCTCGAGCGGAATACCGACAATCAGCGCCGCGCTCGTACCGTGATTGGTGATCATGTTGGCAGCCTTGGTATCGGTGACCACTCGAGTTTTCAGTGCTGTTGGAATATCGGCCTGTGTGAAACCTTTTGAGTTGCTTGTCCACACACCATTGCTATAGAGAAGTCGCTGTGCGGAACCAAATTGCTCGAGAGCGCCCATTACATCAGCAGGGTTTGCGAGTAGATCGGTTTGCACACGCTTAGCGTTTGCAAATGCTTGATTGATCTCGGCAGTTTCGCGTTGCTGAACAAAACTGCTGCGCGTAAAACCGTATGTGGTGATCGCCAAAACGACCGAAAGGATCATTGCGCCTGCGCCGAAGGAGATGAGGATTCGGTGGCGCAAGCCAATGCGACGAGGTAGCAGTGCTCGTGCCGTGTTGCGAATGATTCGGCGGGCTCGTGTGCGCCGGTAGCGGGGCGGTCGTGTTGTTGGCTGTGCGAATGTCACGATTGCAGGCGATAGCCGAGCCCGCGAACTGTCACTACATGTGTTGGTTCGGCAGGATCTACTTCAACTTTCATCCGCAGGCGGCGAATGTGAACGTCAACCAAGCGTCCATCACCAAAATATCCATGACCCCAAACCTTGTCGAGCAAAACTTCGCGGCTAAACACACCATTTGGATCGTGGGCCAATTCGCATAGCAAACGAAACTCGGTTTTGGTCAGCGGCACATCTTTGCCACCGAGCGTTACTTTGCCTTCGTCGGGAATGATTTCGAGATTTCCGAACACAAGTTTTGAATGTCCTGGTGCTGACGGACGAACGCGTCGCAATAGTGCACGAATGCGGGCAGAGAGTTCTTTTGGTGCAAAAGGTTTGGTGAGGTAATCGTCTGCGCCAGCCTCGAGTCCTGCAACAACATCATGCGTGTCTACCCGTGCAGTGACCATAACGATGGGGACATCACTCAATTTGCGAATCGTGCGACAGAGTTCAAAACCATCGATGCCAGGAAGCATGATGTCGATCAGTACGACATCGGCAGGAGTACTTTGAAAGATTGCAATCGCGTCTTCACCTGTCGGGGCCTCGTCAACGATCCAGCCTTCGTCTTCGAGGGCAAGTTTGACCGAGGCTCTGATGCGTTCATCGTCCTCGACAGTTAAGACTCGAATCGCCATGGTCTTAATCCTTACCGATCCGGGGTGCTGGAAGTCAAAATGAGATTGCCGAGTTGGCTGAATATGTTGGGATTGGAGACCAATACTTGGGCAGGATGCAATGTGTTGCCTGCAAAGTCTCCCGTTTGGCATCCTGCTTCGCGGGCGATCAGATCGCCAGCAGCGATGTCCCATGAGTGCAAGTTTTCTTCGAAGTATGCATCGAACCTGCCACACGCGACGAAACACATATCTATTGATGCTGCTCCGAAGCGTCGGATGTCGCGAACCTGATGTATGAACTTTGAAACTCTGGTGGCTTGCACCGTTCGCTGTTCGGCTGAGTAACTAAAACCCGTGCAGACAAGTGCTTTGGAAATGTCATCCAGTGGATTGCAGCGGATGGGCTCGCCGTTACAAAATGCGCCACCACCACGAACTGCAGTAAACATTTCGTTCAAAGCAGGGATGTATACGGCGCCCGCAAGCGATCCATGTTGGTCAACTGCACCGATCGACACTGCCCATGTCGGTAAGTCATAAAAGAAGTTGGTTGTGCCGTCGATTGGGTCAATGTGCCATGTGATACCTGTTGTGCCCGAACGACTCGCGCCCTCTTCACCGATGATCGCATCATCTTGTCGCATTGATTCAAGCCCTTGCACGATCAGTACTTCGGACGCTTTGTCAAATTCGGTCACCATGTCGGTTGCTGTCGACTTGGTTTGAACATGTTTAAGACCATTGCGGCGTCCATCGAGTGCCATGTCTCCGGCTTGTTGAGCCAACGTGGTTGCAACATGTAGAAGTTGAGAAGAAAGTGGATTAGTTGTCGGCAAGTTCGCGCCATTCTCCAACTGCACGCAGCACTAATACGCTGACGATTGCCATGCCGATTGCGCCGACAACTGCTCCGAGCAAAAGACCAAT
>Ga0209596_1003881_pt1 | contig 11557 bp, 5 predicted proteins | sample M_130807_MF_Meta_FD_187314 | JGI IMG/M metagenome (GOLD analysis project Ga0209596, IMG submission 187314) | Freshwater microbial communities from Lake Montjoie, Canada to study carbon cycling - M_130807_MF_MetaG (SPAdes) (version 2) | ecosystem: Environmental > Aquatic > Freshwater > Lake... | reverse complement strand
CGCTAATTCAATTATCGATATCGTAGACCCTAATTATTTTGAAGACCCTTATTTAAGGGTTGTTGCCGCTACAATTAAAGATGCTAAAGTTAAAGATGATATCATACCAGATGTTGGAAGTCTTGAATTTAGATTACTAGAAGATGTATCTGATGACATGCAACGCAAGTATGTCATCGGACAACTTCGTAAAATCCAAGAAGCTGACTTGAATGATACACTTAAAGTTCAAGACATAGCAATGAAGTTTTGTAAGCAACAAGAATTAAGAAAATCGGTAAACGAAATTACAAAGATTATCAATAAAGGAAATATTGATGACTATGACCAATGTGAATCTATATTAAGAAAAGCATTGGACCATGGTGATAACAAAGATGATGGAATGAATGTTTTTGATAACATCGATTCTGTATTAGATGAAGACTTCAGAAAACCGATTAGAACGGGTATAAAAGGGTTGGATGATGTAATGGATGGTGGACTATCCAAAACAGAGTTGGCTACAATATTGGCTCCATTTGGGGTTGGTAAGACAACTATGATGACAAAGATAGCTAACACTGCGATGAGTGATGGTTATAGAGTTTTACAAATATTTTTCGAGGATAACCCAAAAGTTATCCAAAGAAAGCACTTATCATGTTGGTCTGGTTACGATTTGAATAGTTTATCTTTACATAAAGATGAATTAGTTGAAATGTCAAAAGAAATGATAAATGGTAAAGGAAGTTTGAGACTTAAAAAGTTTTCAAGTGATGGTACCACGATTCCAGTGATTAGACAATATATTAGAAAGTTGATTGCTCAAGGTTGGAGACCAGACATACTGATATTAGATTACATTGATTGTGTTGAACCATCAAGAAAATTTGATGATGTTAACGTAGGTGAGGGTAGTGTTATGAGACAATTCGAAACCATGTTAGCTGAATTAGATATAGCTGGTTGGACTGCAATTCAAGGGAATAGAAGTTCAATTAAAGCTGATGTTGTTGAGGCTGACCAAATGGGTGGTTCAATCAAGAAAGCACAAATTGCACATTTTGTTGTATCAATAGCAAAAACACTAGACCAAAAAGAAGCTGGAACAGCAACTATGGCAGTACTTAAATCTCGTTTTGGTAAATCTGGTTTAATCTTTGAAGATATTAAATTTGATAATGCTACAATTCAAATTGACATGGGACAAAGTACTGGTGCAAGAACACATAGTGAGCATAAGCAAGTGAAAACTACTAATGGCCAACAAAGAGTAAATTCAGTGTTAGAAGCAGCTAAACAAAGAAATTCTGTTTTAAGTGCGTTGACAGTTCCAAAAACAGAAGAATAATAAAATAAAAAAACAAAGAGAGAATGTATTTAAAAGACAAGACATTAAAAAAAAGGTATTCCATCTTCCCAGTAATTCATAATGATTTATGGGAGATGTACAAAAAGGCTGAAGCACAAACATGGGTAGCTGAAGAACCAGATTTATCAAAAGATAGATTTGATGAGTTGAAAGAAGAAGAAAAAATATACTTAAAAAATATATTAGCTTTCTTCGCAATTTCAGATGGGTTGGTAATTGATAATTTAGCTACCAATTTCTTAAATGAAGTTGAGATTTTAGAAGCTCAATATTTCTATGGTCACCAAGCATTCATTGAACAAGTGCATGCTAACGGATATTCTTTATTGATTGAAACATATATAAAGAATTTGAACGAAAGAGAAGAACTTTTTAATTCAATGGAAACTAACCCAGCAGTTGCTAAAAAAGCAGCATGGGCTGAAAATTGGATTAGTCACCCTTCATTTGCTCATAGACTTGTTGCTTTTGCATGTGTAGAAGGAATATCTTTTGCTAGTGTCTTTTCTGGTGTATTCTGGTACAGAAGTCGTAATAAAATGCCAGGATTAGGTGCAATGAATGAATTGATTTTACGTGATGAAACTTTCCATTATGAATTTGCACTTAACTTGTATAAAAACTATTTAAAAGATGAATATAAGTTATCAAAAGATGAGCTTAGAAATATCATTTTAAGTTGTTACGAGGCTGAAAAAACATTTGTTGATGAAAGTATGCCAGATGGATTACAAGGTCTTACAAAACAAGATATGGTTAAATATGTTCAATATGTAACTGATATTGTTTTGAATGATTTTGGATGTCAAACTGAATTCAAAGTAAGAAATCCATTAGAGTACATGTCTAGAATTGGTTTATCATCTAAAAATAACTTTTTTGAAAAAAGAGAAGGTGAATATACTAGAGTTGAGATACCAACAACAATAGATGGAATGTTTAACGAAGATTTTTAAAATAGAATTACTATGAGAATATTAAAAAGAGATAAAACAACACAAGCGTTTACACCGAATAAAATTTTAGCTAGAATCAAAACACAAGCCAAAGGGTTGAAAGTTGATTCTGACATTTTATTTCAAGAGGTGATTCCTTTGATAAATGATAATATCACAACAACTGAGATTGATGAGATTATCGCTTTCAAAGCTGCTGATAAAATTATACAACATTCTGACTACTCTTTATTGGGTGGTCGAATTTTGTTATCTAGACAATCTAAATTAATTGGTAAAGAATTACAACCAGTTGATTTAACTTATGACTTCTTTGCTGCAACTACTTTCTTGACAAAGTATTCAAATAAAGATAAACATAAAACACCAACTGAATTACCATCATGTATGTACAAACGTGTTTCTGGTTATCTACACGATGATAACGAGGAAGATTATTTAGAGCTACTTAATGAAATAAGTACCAAAAAAGGAAACTTCGCTACACCAACATATACAAACGCTGGTATTCCAGAAAGAAATGGTATGATTTCATGTAACCTTACACATTTAGAAGATGATTCATTTGAAGGAATCGAAAATACGCTTACTAAGATATCTTCTGCATCTAAAGAAGGTTCTGGTATCGGATTATTGATTGACCCTCTTAGAAGTAAGGATAGTATCGTTGAATCGTTTAAAGGTAATGCTGGTGGTGTTGTAAGGTTAGCTGATATGGTACAAGCTAAAATGAGATTTTATAAACAAGGTTCTCGTTCTGGAAGTTGTGCATTATACTTATCAGTATGGCACAGAGATATCTTTGACTTCTTAGATTTAACGTTGCCTATTGGTGATGAGCAATTAAGAACAAGAGATTTATTTACTTCTGTAGTTATCAATGATTTATTCATGGAAAAATTACAAAATGATGAAGATTGGTATTTGTTCTGTCCAAATGATATTAAAAAAGCTGGATTAACACCACTTTATGAGTTGCATGGAGAAGCATTTGAAGCTGAATATTATAAAGCTGTTGAATTAGGTTTGGGTAAAAAAGTTAATCCTAAAGATATTTTCGATTCAATTATCAAATCACAAGTAGAAAGTGGTAAACCTTATGTTATGTTCAAAGATAATGCGAATAAACGAAATATGCAAAGAAACATTGGTATTATCAAACAATCTAATTTATGTATTGAGATTTTCCAAGCATCTAGACCAAAATATACACCACAATGTACGTTAGCATCAATCAATTTAGCTGAACAAACCTCATTGGAATCAATTGCTAAAACAACCAAAATTTTGGTTAAAGCATTGAACAAAGTTGTTGATAAAAATAAATGGTCAGATAGTTGGAGTGAAGCTGCTGGTATGGACCAAAGAGCATTGGCTATTGGTGTTGCTGGTATGGCTGACTTCTTTGCTAAAAGAAAAATTTCTTATGAATCTGAAGAAGCAAGACAATGGAACAAAGATATCACTGAAACAATGTATAAAGCGTTTGTTGAAGAGTCAATGAGATTAGCTATTAAACATGGTGAAAACTATCCATCATGGGAAGGTAGTCCATATTCAAAAGGTGAAACATATATTGAAGGTTGGTCACCACTACCAGAAGGAGTTCCAATTCCAATGCTTAACAGTTTAGGTTTAGGTTTTATGCCAACAGCATCTTCAGCAATTCTATTAGGTGTATTTGAATCATTTGAACCAGCTACATCAAATCTATTTACAAGACGTGTAGGACAAGGTGAATTTTTAGTAATCAATAAATATTTAGTAAATGAATTAATTGATGAAAAATTATGGGATTCAAATATGGTTGATAAAATCATAAAAAATAAAGGAAGTGTTCAAAACATTGTTGAAATACCAGAAGACATCAGATACAGATATAAAGATGTTTGGGAAATATCTCAAAGAGTATTATTAGACTTAGCAATAATTAGAAACAAATTTGTTGACCAATCACAGTCTTTGAATTTGTATCACTATGATGCTAAGTACGGTAAGATTGCAAGTGCTCTTATGTATGCATGGAAAGGTGGGTTAAAAACTGGTGTTTATTACACTAGAACTAAATCAAAATTAGAGGCAAATTCAAAATTAGCATCTAGTCAAATAACACAAAATGTTGAGAAGCCAAAAGACAGTCAATTCGAGTGTTTTGGGTGCTCAGCTTAAAATAAAATAAAATTTAATAAAAAAGGGACTATTATGGTCCCTTTTTTTATTTACCATATTTACTTATAAAAATCTTTTAGTATTATATTTATCTAAAAGATAAACTTATGGCAGACGGAAAATACATAAATATTAATTACCCTTTTAAAGATAGTAAAAAAGGGTTTTTCTTAGATTTAACAGAACAAGAAAACCAAGCAATAAAAGCTGACTTGTTACATTTAATTTTAACTAGAAGGGGTCAAAGGTTATACAACCCAGATTTTGGTACAGATTTATTAAGATTTATCTTTGAACCAAACGATGCATTGACTGAACAAGGTGTAGTTGATGAAATAAGAACAGTTGTAAAAAAATTCTTACCTAAATTAAAATTAGATGCCATAATAATTGCTGAATCAGAAGAAAGAGAATATGCAGCAGTTGTAACAATTAGTTACACAATAACAGATGATGTTTTTTCAACATCAGATATGATAGTAGTAAAATTATAAAAATATGCCAAATGTAAATTATACATCAAGAAACTTCGCAGACATTAGAACCGATTTGGTTAATTATGTTAAACAATATTACCCAGACATTTTTATTGACTTCAATGACTCATCCGTAGGTTATATGCTTTTAGAGTTAAATGCGGCTGTTGGAGATATGATATCATACAATACTGATAGAATGTTTGCTGAGACGCAAATAGATTACGCACAAGAGAGAAAATCAATACTTTCTATGGCAAGAACTTTTGGATTAAAAATTCCTGGAAAAAGAGCCAGTGCAACAATAGTTGATTTAAGTGTAATACTTCCAGTGTTTGGTGATACGTTTGATTTATCATACGCACCTATAATAAAAGCTGGTTCTCAAGTATCTGGTGCTGGTAAAGTTTTTGAATTAACAAATGATGTTGATTTTTCAAGTCCTTTTACTGTTAGTGGTATTCCAAATCGTTTAATTATACCTAATTTTGATGCCAATGCTACTTTGGTTAATTATACTATAACCAAAAGGGAAATGGTTACAAATGGATTTAGTAAAATACTAAAAAGAGTTTTAAATGCTGGTGATTCTAGACCTTTTTTAGAAGTAATTTTACCAGATGATGATGTTTTAGAAATTGATTCAATTATCACTCTTCCAGGTACATCATACGATGGTATACCAACTTCAGATGAATTTTTAAAATTTGATAATAGATGGTATGAAGTAGACGCTTTGGCTGAAGATAAAGTGTTTATTGAAGATTATTCACGCATCAGTGATAACTCTGGTATGAAACCAGGAAAATGGGTATCAATCAATAGAAGGTTTATAAGAGAATACACCGATTTAGGTTTTACAAAATTAACGTTTGGTGCTGGAACTCAAGACATAGCTAGTTTATGTGAATTTGATACAAACCCAGCTTTAGTTAAACAAATTGGTAATTTTATAAATAATATGTCTTTAGGTGTTGTTCCAACACCAAATACAACAATGTTTATTAGATATAAAGTAGGTGGTGGTGCTACATCAAATTTAGGACCTAACGTAATCAAAGGTTTAGGTATTATAAACATGTCAGTCAACGGAACAAATTCAACTACAAACCAAAATGTTAAAAAATCTTTAAAGGTTAATAATTTATTCCCAGCAATCGGTGGTAAAGATGTACCTAGTATTGAAGAAATTAGAAACATGGTTAAATATAATTTTGCATCACAAAATAGAGCTGTAACAATTAAAGATTACCAAACAAAAATTGCTCAAATTCCTGGTAAATTTGGTGCTGCTTTTAAAAACGGTATTTTTGAAGAACAAAACAAAATAAAAATTTATGTGTTGAATTTGGATGCCAACGGTAAATTAACCAACCAATCAACAACAACTCTAAAAGAAAATATGTCAAATTATTTAGCTGACTATAGAATGATGAACGATTATGTTCAAATTGCTGACGGTAGAATAGTTAATCTAGGTGTAGAAGTAGATTTATTTGTAGATAAAAAAGTAGCACAATCACAAGTTATGTCACAAGTTATTAACGAAGTAAAAAAATATTTTGATATAAATAAATTTGAAATGGGTGAAAACATTTATGTATCACCACTTATTGAAACTATAAATAATATTGGTGGTGTTTTAAATATTATTGATATTAGATTTTACAATAAAGTAGGTGGTGGTCAATATAGTTTGAATGAAATTTCACAAGCTTACTTTGATACAACAACCAGACAAATAGACATGCCAGATGCAACATTATTTGGTGAACCAACAACAATGTTTGAAATTAAATACCCAACAAAAGATATTCTTGTTAGAGCAAAACAATAATGTTTATTTATTCAAAAATATTCGTTATAATTAATTAAATAACAAAAATAAAAAAAAATATTAAAATGGGTTGTAATTGTAAAGCAGACAAAGGTTTTGAACCATCAGAAAAAAGTAAATTTTTTAAATTGTCAAATAAAGAAAAAGGTAGTTTAATTTTACATTACTTTTTCAAAGTAATAGGTTTTTTAATTGGAGTAGCGTTGCTACCAATTATTAATTTAGTAATAATATGGTTTATGTTTAATACCATCGTATTAACAAAAGAGGTTAGTATTATGAAATTAGCGAAAAAAATAATGGGTGGTAAAAAATATACTGATGACGATGATTATTACGATGATGATGATGATGATGATGATTTTGAAGAATTAACTGAAGACGATGTTATCATGGTTGATGTTGAGGATATAACAAATAAATATTAAACATAAATATGTCAGAAACAATAAGAATAAGAACAACACCAAATGGTGAAGATAAATATCTTAAAGTTAAAATAGACCAAGAGTTTGATTTCATTGAAGTTCTTTCAATGAAAATAACGCAAGAAGAAGCTTATAAAAATTTTTGTTCAGATTACGGAGTAATTGTAGGTAGAGTTATCATTAATAGTGGGTTTGGATTACCAAATGCCAAAGTTAGTGTATTTTTACCAATTGATGATGAGGATATAAATGACTCGGTAATCAATGGTTTGTACCCTTATAGTATTGTTATTGATAAAGATAGTGATGGTATTAGATATAATCTATTACCAAAAAATAGTGAAACAAACAATGATTGTTTTACACCAATTGGTACTTTCCCAAACAAAAGGGAAATATTAGACAACGAAGAATTGCTTCATGTTTATTGTAAATATTATAAATTTACTACTACTACAAATAGTGCTGGTGATTTTATGATATTTGGTGTACCGTTAGGAACGTATACAATACACGTTGATGCCGATATTTCTGATGTTGGTATTGCATCACAAAGACCTTATGATTTAATCAGTCAAGGTATAGCAGCTAAAAATTTTGCATCTTCAACCAAATTCAAAGGTGGTACAAATTTAGATACATTATACCAAGTTAAATCAACTAATTATTCTGTAAATGTACAACCATTTTGGGGTGAAGAAGAAACATGTGAAATAGGTATTAGTAGAGCTGATATTGATATGAATTATAATATTATACCTTCAGCAATGTTTATGGGTAGTATTTTTGGTGACCAAGATAAAAACAGTATCAACAAAAGATGTAGACCTAGAAAAGCATTGGGTGAATTATGTTCACAAGTTGCTGGTGAAGGTACAATAGAAATGATTCGAGAAACCATAGATGGTGGTGTTGAACCATTTGATATTGATGGTGGTCAATTAATTGATGTAGATGGAGCATGGGCTTACCAAATCCCAATGAATTTAGATTATGTTGTTACTGATGAATTTGGTGTTTTGATTCCTTCTGATGACCCTAACAAAGGATTACCAACTAGAGCTAGTGTTAGATTTAAGATTGGTATGGAAAACACTGGTGGTGAAGGTAGACTTAGAACTAGAGCTAAATATTTGGTTCCTAATAACCCAGTAAATTCAACACAAATTGATTATAAGTTTGATGAAACTACTAAAAAAACTAGTTTCAGAAGTTTATATTGGAATAAAATTTATACAGTTAGTAATTTCATTTCTAGATTTCAAACTAGGACTGGTAAAACTAGAGCAATGACTGGTGTTAAAAATGTTGATAATTGTCCTGGTGATAAAACTCCGTTTCCATTCAACAGAGTCAACACGACATCAACACCTATGTTTTTTATTATTTGTTTAATGATTAAAGTTATAGGGTTTTTAGTTTATATAATGAATAAAGTTATAATTCCTATTATAAATTTTATTGTTAAAATTGTTAATATTTTAATTGGTGCTATTAGGGGTTTGTTCAAAGCTCTTTGTAAAGCATCTAAATGGGAAGTAAATGTTGTTGATTTATTTAAGTTTAAACCTTTTGGTGCTTTTGATTTCGCATGTCCTATTGCGGACTCATTAGAAGATGCTAAATATGTGTCTTGTGTATACATGGAATGTTCTGCTGAAGACCCTAAAGTTTTTGCACCTGGATGTGAAAAAGATTCAGAAGGGTTTAAAGCTTTAGAAAAGGAATTAGGTGGTGCAAATACTATTAATTTTTACCCAGGTGACCCAATTCATCCAAATGCTGGTTTTGGTGATTTAGTTGGTTGGGATGATTGTACTGCTTTCCAGATGGCTAAATCAATGAATATATTCCAATTTGATTTTTATAACGATTGGGTAAACGGTACTTTGTTTGGTTTCTTATTAAAATATAAGAAAAAGAAAAGAAAAAGAGAATTATTTTGTGAATACGATTGTAATCCAGATTATTTTGGACAAGGTGGTGTTGATGGAAATAAAAACAATGTTGGTGATAATGATTGTCATAATAACTACTTATTAGATACTGGTTTTAATAGTGCTAATAACACAACATCAAATGGTGAAAAATCTGAAGAAGAAACAAGATATACTTCTTTAAGAGAAGGATTAATTAAAAAGATTGACACATATGTAGAAGAATTAAAAGTTGGTGAAGAATTTTTTTATGCAGCAACTAAACATGATGTATCTCAAAAATTATTTGCAACTGATATTATATGTTTAGGTTCAGTATTTGATTGTGATTGGCAAGGAATTCCAAAATTACAAACTTTATTAATACCTACATCATATAAAGTTCCACCAGATGAAATGGAATTAACGGATGATAATAAACAAGAAACTACTGGACAAGTTAGTTTAGATGGAAATTCTAGAGGATTATTCTTTTCAGTTAACTGTCTTGGTGTGCATTCAGATTATGCACAAATTTTAAATATTAGACACATGTGTGAAATGGGTGTTGATTTAGATGAATTAGATGTTACTTCAAATGGTACATTGCAATGGCCAGATGGTACTTTAGGTACTAACGATATAGAAGAAACTAGTGGTCAGTACTTTAGAGATGTATTTTATGATTTGAATAGTAAAATGCCTTTCAGTGTAGGTAGTTATCCAAATAACTCATTACCAATAAATACTAATTTCAACCTTAAAAATCAATTAGTTTATCAATATACTAGTGTTGGTTCAAATCAAAATGGTGTTGATTATATTAAATTTAGAGGTTATCTACCAAATAGTGATTTATCGTTTGCTCAACCAAAAAATTCATATTTCTTTTATTTTGGTATTATACCTGGTAAAGGTGGTTTAGAAAAATTAAATCAAAGATTTTTTACTAGATGTATACCAGTTACTGAGAAAGAGTTCAATATAATAGCTAGTTCAATAGCAGCAAATACAAATGGTAATGGTTCTATTACGTTTACTGTGGTTTCTGGAACAGCACCGTTTACCTACACTATAAGTGGACCTAATGGTGTTAGTACTGGTACGTTATTAATTGACCCAACAACTGGACAACCATTCCCTAAAGTGTTAAACGTTCCTCAAGGACAATATAGTATTGAAGTTGTAGATGCCAACGGCAACAACGTATTACAAACAATTAATGTTGATGGTCCACCACCATTTTATGGTAGTGCTAACGTTACTAAACAGTGTACGTCTGCATCAGCAGTTGATGGTGAAATAACAATTTCTAGTATTGGAGGTGGTTCTGGTGTTTGGACATATAAATTATATAAAAGCAATGGAACTGTTATTAGAAACACAACAAATATTACATCGATACCAACAGTTATAGGTAGTTTACCAGCAGATATTGGTTCAAATGGTGCTACGACTCCAGCATATGGTTATAGATTAGTATTGAGTGATGGTGTTACATCTATTACAATAGAAAATTTATTGGTTGATGGACCAACACCAGTTGTTTTGACATTAGATTCAAGTAAGTTAACAACATGTTGGGAAAGCAAAGATGGTGAATATAAATTAAAAGTTACTGGTGGTAAAGCACCATATACTTATAATGTAACTGGCCCAGTTAGTTATAACAGTAATACTTTAGATGGGTTTAACGTTTTTAGAGGAAATTATTCAGCTACTGTTGTTGATGTTTATGGGACAACGGCTGCATTCAATTTTGCCGTTAATAGTAAAAATCCGCAAATGATTGCTGCTTTGGCTTCTTCAGCTGATTTGGCTAAACAATGTTCATCAACTAGTTATGTTATACCATTCTTGGTACAAACTGGTGCACCAATTCCAGCTGGTTCTGCTGCACCATTGAAAATAAATGTTAGATATAGAGTTAACGATGCATCAGATACTTCTGGTACACCAATATATAATAATTTATTATCAACAACAAATTATGTTAACAGTTCAACACTCGTATACGTTACGATACCTAATACTTTATCAGTTAATAATGATGTAACTTTGAGTTTTAGTTCTGTTGATGGTTTATGTTTCAGTAATGAATTAAAAATGAATGAAGCAGCTATTAGATTACCAAATACACCATTAAGTATAAACTTTACTGGTATAAATAATGATAAACAATGTGTTCCTAATGTTGTTACGTTTAAATTTAACGTTTCTCATTGGTCGGTTGGTGGAAATTCGTATATGGAACGTGCCCCATACACATTAAAATATAAAATAAATGGTTATGGACCAACTGGTGCTAGTTCATTCTTTACCAAAACAATTACAGCAAATCAACAAATAATTAGCAATACTGTACCAACAGCTGCAATACCTACTATTGGAACAACTTATCAAGCTGCTATAGCGTATACT
>Ga0209596_1003880_pt1 | contig 11561 bp, 9 predicted proteins | sample M_130807_MF_Meta_FD_187314 | JGI IMG/M metagenome (GOLD analysis project Ga0209596, IMG submission 187314) | Freshwater microbial communities from Lake Montjoie, Canada to study carbon cycling - M_130807_MF_MetaG (SPAdes) (version 2) | ecosystem: Environmental > Aquatic > Freshwater > Lake... | reverse complement strand
CACATTATTTTCTGCTGATCGAGTCGAATACCCTGCGGTGCCAAGATTCGCCCCAGAGGTTTATGCAACAGCGCGACCAATTGAAAGTTCTCGCGTCAAACAGTTTCGACGCGGTTTAGCGCAACTAGATGAAGAAGGTGTTGTGCAAGTTTTACGAGACCCAAATGTTGGTGACTCTCACCCAATTTTGGCTGCAGTTGGTGCGCTGCAATTTGAAGTTCTGTCTCATCGACTAGAACACGAATTCAATTCGCCAACCGAAATAAGCCCGCTTTCGTATCAAGCGATTCGGGTCACTGATGAAGCAAGCGCCGACCGCTTGCGCCAGATTGGCGGCGTTCGTATTTTGAAACGTGGTGACGGTGCACTTGTCGCGTTATTTGAAAACCGCTACCGCTTACAACGCCTTGAAGTCGACGAACCAAAACTCAAACTTGAAACTATCTTGGCCGATATTTAATTTCAATTACTAGCGAGTGTTTTGGCTGTGTCGTCGAGTGCGTCAAGCACTTTGGCGAGTTGGTCGTCGGTGAGCGGCAAACTGAGATTCATCATTCCGCGTGCGGCTGTGTAAACACCGCGTTTGAGCAACCCAAAAAAAACTAGTTCTTGCAATTTGTCATCTCGCTTTGCTACGTCTATCGGTGTTTTAGGCGCGTGCGCGAGTGCATGCAAAGACATCATCGAACCAAATCCGCTCACTGAAAGTGGCAAGTCATGTTTTAATAACACGGCTGCAACTGTTTTACGAAACTCTTCGCCTCGTGCGGTGTGGGCAACCGCAACATCTGCCGTGAAAACTTCGCTAAGCACTACACACCCTGCAGTCATTGATGAAATGTTGTTATTGAATGTGCCAGCATGCGAGATTGTTCGATCACGATTGGCTTCAGTGCTTGTATCAAATTGATCTAACAAGTCTGCTCGTCCACCAAACGCACCAAACGAAAAACCCCCGCCAATATATTTGCCAAAAGTTGTGATGTCAGCTTTGACGCCATGCAAATCAAACATCCCATGAGCACCGTGTCGCGAAGTCATTACTTCGTCAGCGATCACAACAGCACCAACTTTTTTGGCTGCATTGAACACACTTTTTGCGAACTCGGCAGATGTTGGCACACAACCACCAGAACCGAGCATTGGCTCGATAACTACGGCTGCGAGCGACTCGGCGTTTTCGGTAATTAGTTTTATCGTTTCAACTTCGTCGTTGTATGGAGCAACAACGAACTCATAAGGCGCGTTCCACGGGGCGGCACCGCTCGCAAAATAAAGAATCCCGCCGTGATAACCACCATGAAAAACCATGATCCGCTTACGACCGGTTGCTTGCATCGCTGTGGTGATCGCCATCAGATTTGCTTCTGTGCCTGAGTTTGTGAACCGCACACGATCAAGCGCAAAACGCTCACACATCAGTTTTGCTAAGTGAGATTCGGCGGGGTGAATGCCACCGACACTTGCATTGGTTTTTAGTACCGCAGTCACAGCATCAATTACTCGATGTTCACTGTGGCCAAGCAAGCCTGCGGTGTAATCGCCAAGCATGTCTATATATGTGTGGCCGTCGAGATCTGTCAGAGTCGAACCCTCGCCAGACGCAAAAACTAATGGAAACGGCGCGTGCGTTAAAACAGTTCGAGTGTGTCCACCTGGTAAATACTTTCGCGCCTCATCGAAATATTTGTGACTCTGCGGATTTCGGTCAGCAAAGTCACTGCGCGCTTTGGCGAGATCATCAGCCGCCATAGACCGATGCTAGTTATTAAAGCTTCTTCTCGGCAAGGCGTGACTCCCAGACGCTCTTGGCACCTGAGTGGCCTGCTTGAGAAACTGCAACTGTTGCGGCGACTCCACCAACAACTGTTAGCGCGAGTAAAGCAGTTGCCGACCACTTTGGCAACGACTTGCCTTTATATTCAAACTTACGGCGCGATGCTTCGAGTGATAAAACTGCGCCAACTGCGGCAAATGCAAACACGGCGGTTGGCCCTTGTGATTTATCGCCTAACTCAGCATGCTCGTGAATTGATCGCGATCTCGGCAGATCGTGCTGTAATGATTCGCCAGCACCTGCGGCAAGAAAAAGAAACGCTGCGCCGATAACCGCCATCGCTGCAGTAACCAACAACATTTCTCGACGGTACTTTTTGTGGATTGAGATGATCGCAGTTATTGCCGCAAGCGGAATCAAGACGATAGGCACGTGTACTAACAGTGGATGTGCTGGAAGACCAAAGAATGTGCTCATATCAGTCGTCATCACTTTCGAAGCCACTGTGGTGCGTTTCGGATTTCTCGTTAGCGTCATTTTTATCATCGTCATCATCATTGCGACTGCGGTTTGGGACGCTCAATACAGGCGGAGTTGTTATGTCGACGGCTGTGACAATTTGCCCATTTACGAGTCGAGCCTTAAATGCCATTGATTCGCCCGGAGAACTAAAATTAATCATGACTCGGTTTGTCTTCACTTGGCTAACTTCGAAGGTGAAACCACTTTGAGGCACAACTTTTACGACACTTAAGCCTGTGGGCAAAATTCTTATTGTTGCTATTCCAACGCCTGCAACCTCATATGAAGTGTCTTGACCAGCGCTAGAGAGAGCAGACGATGGCAACCTTGCAGATACATCCTTAATAACAGTTGAATTAATCGACTGCGCTGCACTAGCTACTGAAGTGCTGTTATCTAAGACGTTTGAGTTTATTGAGAATGCGAGTCCACCTGCGAGAAGAACACCTGCGAAAGAAAGTGAAGTGGCGATTGCTGGTTTCATATCTTTTAAGTTAATGGTCGTTATTAAACGAAAGGTAATGAGTTATCCAAGATTCATCCAATTTTGTGATGAAACCAGAAACTCACTTCAAGTTATGCATATTTGCACTCTTGAGCCACAACACTGTAGATGTGCATGTATTAATTGTTGAAGATGATCAACCAATTGCGACTTCATTGGTTCTCGGGCTCACTGCGGCGGGAATGTCTGTGACTCACGTCGCTACTGGCAAGCAAGCAGTCGAAGCAACTGCGTACGACATCATGCTGTTGGATATTGGATTACCTGACTTTGATGGTTTTGAAGTGTGCCGACAAGTACGACTCGTTTCACAAGTGCCAATAATCATGCTTACGGCAAGAGCTGACGAAATTGACCGTGTTTTCGGACTTGAGTCTGGTGCCGACGATTATGTTGCTAAGCCTTTTGGGCTGCGCGAATTGATTGCTCGGATTAGAGCAGTCACTCGACGTTTGACGGTACAAGAAACAAAACCACAGGTCAATCTGATTTTGGGTCAGCTGAATATTGATGCACAGAACAGAAAAGTGACACTCAACGATGACGAAATTTTTCTGACTGCAAAAGAATTTGATTTACTTGAATTTCTCGCTACATCACCTGGTGTCGTACATCGTCGTAATGACATACTTGAAAGAGTTTGGGATACGCAGTGGTATGGTCCAACGAAAACTTTAGATGCTCATATCGCAGCACTCCGCAAAAAACTTGGCAACCCAGGATGGATAACTGCAATTCGTTCTGTTGGATTTCGATTTGAGGAGCCTAAATGAAACTCAGGTTCTTGTTCGTTGTAGTTGGAGTCGTAATTTTGGTTCTCATCGCGCATGATGTGCCGCTTGCATCGCACTTGTCTCGAATTGAGCGCGATCAAATCATCATTACTCTTGAACGTGACGCATATTCTCTAAGTGGGCAAGCCTCTCAAATTTTGCTAACAAAAGACAGCGCTATCGCCATAACCGCCACGAAACTGTTAAACGAATTTGCGGAATTTAGTGACTCGACTGCGATTATTGTTGACGAAAATGGATACTTATTAGCTTCGAGTTCGGCAACTGACATCGCTGGCGAAGATTACAAATCGCGACCAGAAATCGCTGCTGCGCTTGCCGGATCATTCAGATCGGGTGAGCGACTATCAAATACTCTTGGTGAACAATTAATTTTTGTCGCGATTCCAATAGTTTTCGGTGAAAATGTTCTGGGTGTAGTCAGACTTACGTATCCGAAAAGCACAATTGACGATCTGGTCAATCATCAAATTCGCGGGATTCTGATAGCTGCGGCAGTCGCTGTCGCTATGGCGATCATCGCAGCATTTTTGCTTTCATCGGTCGTCTCTCGACCATTGACCCATTTAAGAACTGCGACCGATCGTTTCGCCCATGGTGATGTTTCGGCGATTGTTGACGAACATGGACCAATTGAAACTCGCGAATTAGCAAAGTCTTTTAACGCCATGGCAATCCGAGTAAAAAATATGCTCGAGCGTCAACGGTCTTTTTCTGGTGATGCTGCTCATCAAATGCGCACCCCACTTACCGCATTGCGTCTGCGTTTAGAACAGGCTGGAGATTCGGTCGAAGGCTCACCGACGATCGCGAACGAACATATTGAGGCGGCCCTTAACGAAACTGACCGACTAACGAATTTGACTGAGCAACTTTTGCGGCTTGCTCGTACAGAAGGCGCCGTTCTTGAAATAGAAAATGTTGATGTGAACAGTGTGCTAAATGAACTATGCGACGAATGGTCTTTTCTTGCTGCAGAAAACGAAATTGAACTTGTCGTTGAAACTACAGATCAAATAAATTGTCTGACCAACGAACTTGCACTTCGTGAAATAGTTAGCAACTACATAGATAATGCTATTGAGCACTCACCGCCGAGTGCGAAAATAATTGTGATTGCACAACTGATGTCAAATCAAGTCGTAGTCACTATCCGCGATCAAGGGCCTGGACTTACTGCCGATCAGCGAGCACACGCATTCGATCGATTTTGGCGAGGGACGACCCATCGAGATTCAGCAACTGGAGTGCAAGGCAGCGGGCTCGGATTAGCGATTGCTGCGCAATTAGCCCTCACAAGCAATATGAATTTAGAACTTGCGCCATCGCCTAGCGGCGTTGGTCTTGACGCAATAGTAAAAATTAAAATTAGCTAGTTATTGAATGCGACTGCGCCCAGGCGCGGGCAAGTTGTGCGTAGTGGCCGTTGCGTGCAAGCAAATCATTGTGACTGCCATACTCAGCGATTTTTGCATCGACAACGACAGCTATGTGATCGGCACGCTGCACAGTCGAAAGTCTGTGAGCCACGACAATAACAGTGCGGCCAGTCATCAATCGCTCGAGTGCGTATTCAACTTCGGCTTCAGTGCCGGGGTCAAGATTTGAAGTTGCTTCGTCAAGCACCAGCACTGCAGGATCAACAAGTGCGGCACGAGCAAGTGCAACTAATTGCCGCTCGCCTGCCGACAATCGACTTCCGCGTTCACGAACTTGTGTGTCGAGCCCATCAGAAAATTGAGCGAAATGTTCGGTTGCGCCAATTGCGGCGATCGCTGATTCAATTTCGGCGTCAGTTGCTTCGACGCGGGCAATGCGCAAGTTATCGCGGATTGTGCCGTTGAATAAAAAACCTTCTTGCGGCACAACGACGATTCGATTGCGTAGAGAACCCATGGTTGCCATCTTTAAATTGACACCACCAAACTCAACCGTGCCTTCAGCCGGATCATAAAGTCGGGCCATTAATTTGGCCAATGTTGATTTACCTGCACCCGTCGGCCCAACCAGCGCAAGTTTTTCGCCAACTCCAACTGTTATTGAAACATCATTAAGTGCCGGAATCTCTGAAGCTGCATACGTAAACGAGATATTTTTGACCTTGAGGTCTCCGGTCTCTGGCAACTCAATTGCAGCCGGGTGTTCGTCAACTTCTGGTTTTGAATCAAGAATTGAGAAAAGCTTATTGAGAGCCGCGCCAGCTGATTGCACCGTGTTGTATAACTGTGAGAGTTGCTGAACCGGATCAAACAGACTTGAGAGTAGTAATACGAAAGCAACAACAGTGCCAAGTGTGACTGTGCCGCGGTGAACAAACCATCCACCGATACCAATCATTAAACCGCCTGCCAGAACACCGGAGAACTCGATTAATGCGAAATACCATGTTGAAACACGAACGCTCTTTTCGTGACTTGCGAAAAGCGCGCGGTTTGAAATCTTGAATTTACGAATCGCCTCTTCTTCTTGAGCGTAAGCCTGGATCACTCGCACGGTAGTTATACCTTCTTGCAGCGCCGAAAGATTGGTGCCAACACGTTCGCGCACAACTAGATAAGCCTTGTTTGAGTCACGCTGAAACTTAATTGAAGCCAAAACCAAAATTGGCATCACGATTAACGCAACAATTGTCAATTGCCAACTCAGCAAGAGCAACACAACAATTGCAAAAATTAGCATCAGTGCCGCTGACAAAAACTGCAACAGACCAAATTGCACGAGTTCTGACATTGACTCGATGTCGGCAGTCATTCGAGCGACAAGCACACCAGCTTTGTTGCGATCAAAGAAAGCCATTGACTGCCGTTGCATTTGCCTAAACACGGCGAGGCGCAACAGACGCAAAAATGACTCTCCGGTACGGTTTACAAACACAAACAAAAGTCGACCAAATGTATATGTGAGTGAAACAACAATTAGGTATAGAACTACTGATTTATTTAGTTCGCCAGAATTTTTGGCTCTAATTCCTGCATCAATGCCGTGGCGAACAATTATCGGTGCAGACAGTGTTGTCGCTGTTGTGACCATCACACACGCAAAAGATAAATAAATTGTCTTTCTAAATGGCGCCGCCATTTTGAACACACGACCAATAATTGTGCGGGCTTGCGCGCGGCTAAGACGATCTTCGTCGCTTACTCCACCGGCGTGCCACATATTATTTTGCACTCTCTGTGGAACGCAGTGTCTTTGATTGCTCCATGCTTGCAAGTACTTCGCGATAACGAGTATTACTTGCAACGAGTTCTTCATGTTTACCGATCGCAGCAATTGTTGAGTCGTCAATAAAAACAACTCGTTCGGCCAGCGCAATCGTGCCGGGTCTGTGGGCAATGACAATAGTTGTTCGACCGCTCATCACTGTGCGCATCGCATCGCGAATTTCACCTTCTTTGCTCGGGTCAACCGCACTAGTTGCATCGTCAAGCACAAGAACACGTGGATCAGAAATAATTGCACGGGCAATCGCAATGCGCTGGCGCTGCCCACCAGAAAGTGAAAAGCCCCGTTCACCGATTATTGTTTCGTATTTGTTTGGTAATTGCAAAATGAAGTCATGCGCACCAGCGAGTTTTGCGGCACGCTCAAGATCAGCCTGAGCAGCATTGGGCTTGGCGAAAGAAATATTGTTCGTGACCGTGTCGTTGAAAAGCACAGTGTCTTCAAAAACGACGCCAATTTCTTGCCGCAAATCGCGGAGTTTGAGTTTGCGAATATCGATACCGTCAAGAAAAATGTGGCCGTTATTTGTGTCGTAAAAGCGCAACAACAGCCTTGCGACTGTTGATTTGCCCGACGCAGTTGCGCCAACTATTGCGATCGACTCGCCTGCCATGATCTCTAAATTGAAATTCGTCAAAACAGGTTGCACTGGGTCGTAGCCAAACTGCACATGGTCAAACTTGATCGCGCCAAGTTGCGAATTAGTTGCGCGTGGCAAAGACTTAGCAACTTGTGGGTCGGTGATTTCTGAGTTCGTTGAGAGTACTTCTTGAATTCGCACCAGTGCTGCCGCTGCACGTTGACCAAGTGCAACGATCATGCCTATATTTCGCAACGGCCAAACCAATAATGTTAAATAAACATTGAATGCAACGAGATCGCCGATTGAGAGTTGTCCCGAAAGAACTCGGTGACCGCCGACCCCGAGCACACCAACGGCGCCGAGTGCTGGTAGTACATCAATTGCTGGCAGAAAATTACTGCGAATCTTCGCGGCTTTCATCGCTTCGCCGAATATATCGTCTGCTTCTTTCTCAAGTTTTTCGAATTGCACTTGTTCAGCACCGAAACCCTTAATCACCCGAACACCAGAAACTGATTCTTCGACGACGTTCGCGAGTTGTGCCTGCTCGGCCTGTACAGCAATTGAAATCGGATGAATTCGATTGCTGAATCGGCGCGCAGAGATATTTACAAAAGGCAATGGCAACATTGCGACGATTGCCAAAACTGGGTCTGTGATAAATAAAATTGTCGCGACAGCGAAAATCTGAATGACGTTTGACAAAGTGATCGGAATCATCACAATGAACGCCTGAATCTGCATCAAGTCACTCGACGCACGACTCATCAATTGCCCAGTTTGCGTTTTGTCGTGGTAGCCGATATTCAATCCGAGAACATGTGAGAACAATTTTTCACGCAACAGCGTTTCGGCCCAGCGACTTTCTCGAAACGCGACATATCGGCGAAGCCCAGAGAGAACGCCGGTGACAACACCCAAACACGCAATAGTTACAGCCCATCCAAGAAGTGGTCCATCTTTTTCGATGCCATTATTGATTGCAAACTTTGTAACTTGCGGGATCGCAACTTTGAACGACGCCCAGGTGATTCCAATAACTCCACCGATGACGAGATTTCTACGTTGATCGCGCAGTAACCCGCGAAGAAGTTTCCAACCTTCGCTGCGCTGTGTTTGCTCAAGTTCGAGACGTGCAGAGACCTCTGAGTCTGTTTCGCTTACCGACATAGATTAAACCGCGGTTGGTGCAAGTGCTTCGGCACAATCCCAGAAATTTACTTCTGGATCAAACGCAACAATTGCAAGCGACGAAGTCGTGACACCGTTGTCGAAATATCTTTTGATTGTTTCACGACATTTTGCTGCACTGCCATGAACGAATAGTTGGTCAACAACTTCATTTGGTATTGCCGCAACTGCACCTTTACGGTCGCCCGCCTTCCAAAGATCCCACATTGGCTGAAGCTTTTCTGCGCGACCAAGCCAACGATGAAACTCGGCGTAAACCGGAACCGTGAGATAGGCGGCAATCAACCGTTTTGCAGACTCGCGAATTAGGTCTGCGTTTTCACTTGGGCAAACAAAAATTCGCGCAACAATTTCGCGCTCGCCTGGGTTTTGCGATTTTTTCGCTGCGTCATTGACCACACCGACAACTTTTGTAACATCATCTGCCGATAACCAGTTGATTATCGCCCCGTCTGCTTCGCGACCCGCAAGTTTCAACATGCCTTCACGCAATGCCGCAACTAAAATTTGAGGTTTTTCTTCTGGACGAATGCCGAGACGAAAACCATCGACTTTAAATGTGTCGTACTGCTTTGTGATTTTTTCACCAGTCAATGCATCGTGCAAAAACCGTACTATGTCTCGAACTTTTTTATAAGGCTCATCAAACGGAATCGCATTCCAGCGTTCAACAATGACATTGCTTGACGAACCAATACCGATTGCAAATCTTCCAGGTGCAGCATCAGCAAGAGTCGCAACACTTTGTGCCATCAATGCCGGAGAACGCGTATAAGCCGGAACGATCGCAGTGCCAAGTCGCAAGCGCGGCTCCCATGCTGCCGCCATAGCAAGCGGCGTGAATGCATCTGCACCATCTGATTCTGCAGACCAAATATCTGTGTAACCGAGATCAGCAAGTTTTTTATAATTATCACGCTGTGCGTGCAAGTGGCCGGGCAGCGGCACTGTCATTCCGGGTCGTTGTTGCATCTACTTAGTATTCCACTTTCGTGCTTTGCAACTTTGACTGGCGGTTGCCATGAGTGTGCCGTCTTGCGCGAACATGTTGACTCGGCCGTGCCCGAATCCACGTTCTATCGCGTCTATATATATGTCGAGTAATACCCATTTTGTCGGTACAAGTTTGACAATGCGGATTGTGTTATCGAGGCTGTTGCCACCCGCTGCGAGACCAAGTGCTTGACCGATTGCCATTGGCACGAAGTCGCCGAGAATGCCAAGCGCAGTTGCGTCGACATCTTCAATCAGTGCGGGAATGTGCGCCCACATCACGACATTGCCATCGCTGAGTGAGCCATCAAGTTGCGACATGTCGCGGCCCTTGACCACGCGTTGTTGCAATGAATCATGAATTGTGCCAGGTGAATCATGTAGATGTTGTCGCGGCGGAACGTCCTCAGGAGTGGGCACCTCAGGCATTTTTGTGAACTGACCAGACGCTTCAAAATTGCGATCGCCAAAAGCGGCGTTAACAGTAAGAATTTCGCGATCACCTACGCGAGCCACGGCGCGACCTTGCGTGATCTGCGGACCATTGACAACGAGAGTTACATCAATCTTGACGAGTTCGTTTGTTTTAGCGAAAGACAAATATTGCGCAGTTGCCCAAACTAAGTTGCGTTTCGAAACTGTTTCAAGTGCGCTAATGCAAGCACCGAGACCTGCACCGCCAAAAAGAAAAGAGCCACCCGTTGAAATGCGAAGGTCGACTGGCATTTCGAAACTTAAAGTCTCGCCGACACGATTTAATCCAAGAAAACTGCGACTATCCACCACTTCACTCTAATAACTCAGGGCGCATCACAGACTAGTTTTGATGCGTGACAGATACTCCATGGCTAGGCGACGCAGTTTCGCTAGTTGAGGCATTTCGAAATGGTGAGCGCTCGCCACTTGAAGAGTTGCGGGCAACTTTCGCGGCAATTTCGCAAAGCAAACTCAACGCATTTTGTTTTTTAGATCAAGAAGCTGCCGAGCGTGATGCAAAAAACGCAGATATTTCTTTGCCGTTTGGTGGCGTACCGTTTGGAGTTAAAGAACTTGACGGTGTTGCGGGTTGGCCCGACACTGAAGCGTGCGTGGTTTTTGCAGACAGAATTTCAAAAACAACTGATACACAAGTGAATCGAATTTGTCGTGTCGGTGGTGCAGTGAAAGTTGGTCAGACAAACGCCAGCGAATTCGGTGGCGTGAATTTAACGCGGACAATATTGCACGGCGCAACTCATAACCCGTGGAAACATGGTCGTACACCAGGTGGATCTTCTGGCGGCACTGCATCTGCCGTTGCTGGCGGATTAGTAAGCATCGCAACTGGCGGCGACGGTGGTGGATCAATTCGGATTCCTGCGGGGTTCACTGGTTTGCTTGGATTAAAAGCTACTTTTGGTCGAATCCCACGCGGGCCTGGTGCATCAAATGGAAACTTAACAACTGTGACTGGTTGTCTTTCGCGAAGCGTGCGTGACACGGCGCGATGGTTTGATGTTGCAAATGGACACGAAGCGCACGACCCGTTAAGTTTGCCGCGCGTTTTCGGATGGGAAGCCGGACTCGGAAGCGTGGCGACAAGAGGTTTGCGTGTTGCTGTTGTGCCAAATTTTGGTGGTGGAGTTGTTTCGCCTGCAATGTGGGAAGTGATCGAGCGTGCCGCAGAGAATTTAATAGCGTCTGCTGGGTTGCAACGACGCGAGTCAGTTGATGTTTCGTTGCCACGACTTGGTGCTGCGTGGTCGATAACTGGTTCGGTTGCGATAAGAACTGCTCTGAAAGATTATTGGCCAGCCTGCGCTGATCAATTGACGCCCGAGATTCGGTATGGCCAGAAAATGACTGAAAATCTTTACGGCGCCGAGGCACGCGGAAAATTTGAACAGCGACGGATTGAACTCAATAATCGAATGGCACAAATTTTTAGTGAAGTTGATTTAATAATCACTGCTACAAACCCTGACATCGCGT
>Ga0209596_1003876_pt1 | contig 11571 bp, 10 predicted proteins | sample M_130807_MF_Meta_FD_187314 | JGI IMG/M metagenome (GOLD analysis project Ga0209596, IMG submission 187314) | Freshwater microbial communities from Lake Montjoie, Canada to study carbon cycling - M_130807_MF_MetaG (SPAdes) (version 2) | ecosystem: Environmental > Aquatic > Freshwater > Lake... | reverse complement strand
CATATTCAGCATTGCTCGTCCATACATGTTCCAATTTACGTTTTTGCATGGGTGTTTTTGCCGCCTTCCAAGCAATTTCTGGTATCTTGTTAGTAGCATCAGCATACCCCATTAACTGCTGTGGTCGGGAGTGAAATTGGTATAGATTAAGCACCCAAGTATTTCCCGTAATATTTTTTAATTAAGAAATTCAAAAACTGTGTATATTCTGGAATCTTACTTAGTGCTGCAATATCCTGTTTACCTATGGCCAGATCGCGTTCGTTCATAAACGAATCGTCTTCCATATGCAGCTGGAATTTGCGAGTCTTGCCACCCAAGTTAGCCATGATGATATACAAGTCACCTTTGGCCGCGTATTGCTTAAAATGATTATCCTCTTTACCCGCAGTACACCATTTCGTACCGGCACCATACAGACACGAAGCTTCTTCTGTTCTGGGGACGATAACTTTGAAGTTGGGAGTATCAATTAGTCGATCTGCGTTGGCTTTAACATCACGAGTTTGCTGTTTGGCACTTGGCGCGGCTGGTTGTTGTTCCTCAGTATCGATTATATCATATAGCTGATTTAAATCTTTAATCTGGTTCAAATCTTTAATCTGTAATGTATTTCGCATTTTAAGGAACTTAGCGATAGAGTCGCGTAGTCGAGCCAAATCTTCAAGTTTAAATTGCTGACGCACATACATGTTGGCGATGAATTGTAGATTCTTACCTTGTGGGTCTGGATCTGCTTGCTTTAACTGATCAACAATGGCAACCGAATCAGTTGGTTGACCCAGATCCTGCTGTGCTGCCGCTTCAATCTTGGACTTCATCTGTGTTGCGATGAACTCCGCTCGATCTTCAAGTAAATATATAAATTCTTTTGCTCTCATACCAAAACTTCCTTATTTAATTTGTTTAGCTTTGGCTAATAAAGCAATTAACTGTGGGCCCAATGTGGGATCTTGGAGTACCTTGGCAATGTCATCTAGTGTTGGTAAAAATGCTTGTGCTGTTGCTGGAGTAGATGTTCCGTTCCCAGCCGCAGCCAATGCTTTATTTAACGCAACCGGCTCGGCACCAACAACAGAAGCCAATTTTTTACTCTGAGTTTGCTGAATTTGTGCCTTTTTAACTTCAATTGGGTCTGGCACCGCACCTGGTACTGGAGCACCTGGTACTACTGGAGCCGCTTCACCAATGTTGGGATCAATCCCTCTGGAACCCTTTCCACCTTTTTTACGTATAGCGGCAAGTTCATCCAATCCATGTTTAATTTGTTCAACATTCATTGCTAGTTCACCAAATTGGCGAGCAATACTTTCCCAACCAATGGCACTGCCATTTTCGGCTCGTTTTGCTAACTCTTTAAATTGTGCGGCAGCTCTGGCCATACGGTATTGTAGTTTGGCAGGATTGGCACCTTGATGATTGTGGATCATGGGATTCATAGGCTCTGCTGGATCCATTTCAATCGGCGCTTCTGTCACACCTTGAGATCTATTAGTACCTATAGTAACCGCTGGCGCTCTCATTCGCATTTTATCGTTGGATGCTTGCACCACACTATCAAAAGTTAAATTAAATACTCTATTGCCATCTTTATCTATTGTTTCATCTCCCAAAACATATCTGCCATTGGCAATAAGATTTGCAGTCATTGCCGCTTTGGAACTTAACGGAACACCCGGAAGTAGAGTAGTACCTTCACCACCTTTATAAGTTCTAATAGTGCTGGGTTTAAACCCCTCGTCTCGCATTATTTCAGGATATTCCATTATCTCAGCACCCGCCAACACTAACTGTGGGCCAGGGTTAATTTTGGCATAGAAAGTATCTGTGCTTAGTTCTAATATATCCTTTGCAAACTCAACATTAAAATCCAATGTAGCGTATCCGCTAACTTTAGTAGCTACATCAATTTCTTTATCAATTTCTAATTTTAAATTATTAACTGCTTCTTCTGGATTCTGACCTTTGGCTTTAAATGTTGCTTGCAATGTTCTTGGATTTTCAGCAACCGCAATAAAGTATAAATTTTTAAACTTCTGTTTGCTTACATAAACATTATATCTTTTGTGTGAGCTTAAATTTTTATATAGATTATTAGCTTTATAACCTGACAATTCATTTAATAAGCCTGTTACCACAGCAGGCTCCTGGAAGTTTTCAAACTCTTTTAGATAATCCTGTCCGGATGGTGCAGGGGTTACACTCTCACCACCAACCATTTTACTACGTGATGCTTTAGCTGAGTCTTTTCCAGCCCAATACCCCGGAAACTTCTTTGGTGCTTTTCTGGGTTTAACTGCGGCAACTTCTGACAGGTGTTTTCTAAATGATTTCATTTTATTTTCTTCTACGTGTTATAGTACCCGGACCGCCATTGGCAAATCCGTTACCAGCACCCATACTTGTTGCCACACTGCCTGTACCCATGCCACCAGCATCTTCTTTAGCTACATTTTTAGCAAATTGTGCCATATGGCGTAGATGTGGATCTGTGCTATGTATAGCTTGGGCTATTCTGGATTTAGGAATCGTTTCATCTTGTGGTACATGTAATGCGTTGTGTAAATCGCCTTTGGTATTGGGATTCACTGCCTTTTGTATCCATTTTTCACCTTCCGCCACACCTTGCCCGTCTTGTGTTTGTAAATAACGGGCAACTTGTGCCACCCATGCACTAACATCACTGGACCCAATTTCTTCAACCTCACCAACCCATTCAGCCACTTGATCAACAGCATCCATTACTGCTTGTGGGCCAAACTTTAGTAAGTCGTGACGTTGGGTTAAGATTCTACGAGTAATAGCACTTGATACCGGACTATCTACTCTGCCTTCCGCCACACCTTCTTTCATATTGTTTAACAATTCTTGTGCTTTTTCAATGCTAATCATGTATCTACCAAATCTATTTGGGTCTGCTGCCTTTTGTAGATATTCCTTGCTAAATCCTTTTGGTTCTTCTGATTTAGCAGGAGTAGTAACGCTTTGTTGTTTACCATTTGCTCTTGCTTGTAATTCTGCCTTGGCATCATCTATACTTACCATTGGGCGAGGGTGTTCACCTGAAGCAACTTGTTGTAGATATTGTGTATTAAAATTACTCAAATCTGCCGCCTGAGCGTGTCCTGCACCTAACGCTCCTAATGCCATTGCGCCGCCTACTGCCAAATCCTTCCAGCCTTCCGCCACACCTTGCGTGTCAGTTTGTTTTGCAGTATTTACAGTATAAAATGGTTTGTCTCCTATTTTAGCAAGAAACGCATTTACTCTTTTTTTGAATTCTTCCGGATTCGCTTTAATTTCAGCATGTTCCATTGGTGACATATCTTTATTGATTATACTTCTTCCTTCTTTCTTCATAGGAGGAATCTGTTTTTGAACTGTCATTAGATTGCCCAATTCTCTGTTTAAGAATCTAGCATAACTTCCAAAAGTTTTGCTGCCATAAAATTTATTAATAGAATCTTCTGTTCCTTTGTTGAGATATCCACTTGGACCTGAACCAAAGAATGGATACCACATTCCCGTTGGGACTGATAACTTGCCGCCTTCACCGGTGCTTATATAAAACGGAACATTAACTCCACGAAACTTTACAACTACAGTAATTCTTCCATCACCGGTAATCACCACTTTAGATGTACCAGTTTTAGTAAATGCAGGTATTTCTACTAATGATGTTATATTAGGTAACGTTTCCAAGCCTTCCGCCACACCTTTCGTGACCTTGGCAGTGCCAACCATGTTGTCCGTGGGTTCAAATTTTCCCAGGCCCTTTTCATATTCTTTACGCTTGGCTGCAACTTGTTTGGCATGAGCCGAGCGTGGTTCTTTACTACCACCTGCCCAGCCATAAGTTGTACGGAATTTCTTTACTTCTTGTACTTTTTTCTTACGATAGGTATCGTGAAATGCTTCTGACGAACTAACAGTAAATCCCTCATGTGATGCTACATATTTTTTAGCACCTTCACGTGTTTTAAATTTTCTTGCATCTGTACCATTTTTATGTGCTATCCAAGCACCAAGTGGATCTGCTTTTGCCTCTACCACTCCCGGTTCTTTATGCTTTGGTACTGGGTTTCCTGCTAAATCTTTATCGCCTAGATAGACACCGTTCTTGTCATGACTTGCTGGGTTCTTTTCAAACGGTTTGCCAGCACGCTCTTTGCTTGCTTTCTCGATTTCTTTAACAGCATCAGCCCAGTAGCCTTCCGCCACACCCGGCTTCTTTTCTTTATTAGCCTTTTCCTGCTCAGCTTTTTCCTGCTCAGCCTTTTCTCTTGCTTCAGCCTCTCGTTTCGCTTTAGCACGTTTAAGTATTAGTTGACCATATCTTTGCATCGTGTTTGAAGCTTCCGCCACACCTTGCTGTGCAGGTATATATCCGATAGGTAACCCCTGTGAATCCGGGTTGCAACAATAAGTATGACCATTTGCCTCTTGAGTAATAAAGGCTCCTGAATCAACTGCTTGATCTCCCCAAGAAGTTTGTATTCGTTTACCCTCTATACCAAATACCGATGCCGGTATAAACGGAGTTGGTACTTTCTTAATATATAATTTGGCTATAGCCGAGTCTATTCCTAATTGTTGTAGATACTCTGATAAAGCGGGAGTTATTTGACTAGAATACGGGCCATAATTTGCCATACTACTCTGATCAAATATATAAATTTCACCCTTACCCTGCTTTGGTGCTTGTATCGCTGCCAACCCGTTAGCAAATTTTTCAGGACTATAAGAAGTTTGATCTCTTTTGCCGGCTTCTTGTTTTACACTATCAACTGAATTTGGTGGAAGTTTAGATGTAGGCATAATTGCAACCGGCACATTCTTAATAAACATCTGTGCTTTAGACTTATTCTGTGTCCATGCTTTAGCTATTTGATCTTGCGGTATTACAGGTTGGGACATTTGGTTAACTGGCTTTGCCATCTGATCTGGACTAACAGGATTGTTTCTTAAATAATCCCTAGTTGGATTTCTAGTTTTAGATGCTTCTGCTAGTTTTGTGTTATGAAAATCGGCAAACTTCATTGGAGTATCCTTTATCTTTATTTAGTGAAATTACCGATTGAATCTAGTGTAATCGGTATTTGGTTCAATGTTGCATCGCGCAATTGAAACATCTCTTGTCTGCCTGCGCTGATCCAAACTTTATGTTTTCCTGCTGGTAAATTTAACAACAAGTTCTCAGTAATATATGTTTTAGTATGATCCCAGATAAAAGTTCGTTCTGTGATCAAATCAGAATTAATATACAAACGATATACTGGTGTTAATGCAGAATCGGCACAATGTACATTAACTGTTAACTTGTCTTCCATATTATTTTTTAGCTACAGGTTTGACTGGCTTGACTGGCAATACTGGTGCGATTGGTTCATCAGCAATACCCATGCCATCACGTGTGGCTTGATACAATGTTTTGCCACCCACTTTGATATTTGGTCCTACTCCAGTGGCTTTCTGAAACCCAGCCTCATCTCCAGCAGTGGCTAATTTACGTGCTAGTGATCCACTGATACCAGCTAACCCACCTGCATCAGGATCACGGTCACCACTGCTAACAAATGTTAGATGAACGTGTTCCCGTCCTGTAGGGCCACGAGCATTGTCTGTGGTGCGAACTGATCCACTATTCCATCCAGTTAATAACTTTTCAATACTGCCAGCACTATTACCCAAACGGTCACTGCCACCAATAAAAGCTATATTGCGGAAGCCTTTGTCGTACAACCAATTTGCGGCATAGATAGGACCTTGCACTGGGTCAGACACAATACGGGCCGCATACTTGGGATATATTGCTTTGATAAAGGCTGCTTTGGTTGCTGGATCTAACGGATCATCCGGTGCTTTGTTACTATTACTTAAGAATATATAACTGTTCTTTCCACCTGTTGCTACTGTTTTGGCCATAACTAAATTATGACCCAGCGTGGGTGGATTCATACGTCCAAAACAAAATGCAGCCAATGGCATCTTCTGCTTGGCTGCTACCTCGTCATCGGATACACGATGTTTAGCAAAGTTTGCTTTACTAAATCCCAGTCGATCAATTAGTTTTAATTTATCTCGACCAGCACCAAATACATATCCTTCATGTGCAGTTGCACCATCTATTGTGGCAATAATTTCACTATTTTGTTGCTGTGTGTCTATCTGTTGTTTAATATGTAGTTTTAAATCTGTTACTGCGGCCCACATACTCCACAATCCCAATAATCCCGGTGCACCACCATCTTCTTGATATAACCAACCATCATTGTTTGCACCCAAAAACTTCGCTGTTACTACTTTATTATCAGCGAATCGTTTACGTAGGAAATTTAAAAAGCGTGGCACAATGTCTGCACTTATATCATTCTCTTCCAACATACTTGTAATAAACGGGCTCATTGCTGTTATAATACTCTTGCCCTTCATGGCAGTTACATCTGCCATGAATTTAGTTACTGCTTTCTTATGCTGTTTAATTACTGCGTCAGCTTCACCCAACACTCGTTTATCAACGACAACTTTGGGCTTCTCGGTCATTTCTCCAACTAGGAAAGTGATACCAGCTTTTTCTTTAAGACCCCGTAATCCCACCAGCGGAACATCGCCCTGACCTAACCCATTGATAAAGGTATGTACTGCTATACCACCAGCACTCTTGGTAATTTTGTCACCAAGTGGACTTTCAATTTTAACTTTGTATTCTACAGTATTGGGGTTAAAGACATAGAATCCATCTTTGGTAGCGGGAGTATGTGACCACATTAAGTCACCCATCCAATACTGATCCTTGACCATGGGTACTATTTTCTCTAGCAGTGGGCGTATGATGCCTTCTTTGTCCCATAGATCATTGCGATTAGATCCACGTTGCTCGTCATAGGCAGCAATGCTCATAAACTCCATCTTGCCCTTGGAGACTTTGTCGTACATGTGTTTGTCTACAAATACTAGTTGTCCTGCGGTATCACGACCAAACACCACTGCTGGAAATCCATCCCATTTAACGGTTACTGTATCGGTATTTTTACCCAGACCTTTTAACTCAGCAACTGCTCGTTCAGCACCTGCGGCACCATCGTCAATAATCAAATCTTCAACGTGAGTAATACCTTCGGTTAGTACCCTGGGGGCGGTATGTAGTGGGAATTTATCCGACTGGTTAAAAATCTCAAATAATCTCATTTTACTTTGTCCAATATACTTCTAAACCAGTCTGATGTTCCTTCTTGAACCGGGACTGGATAAAACTGTTTTACTGCATCCCATTTTTTAGGATATTTTTGCAAGGCATTTTTGATACCGGTTAAACTGGATATATCACGAGCTTTGGCTTCTGGCCCAATTAATATTTTTGCTATTTGATCTTTATCAATAGCCACAACCTTTCCAGTTGTTCTATCTACCAGTCCATTGTCAGGACTAAATTGTAAACTACCCTTGACATCTCCAGTTTTGGGATCAGTAAATTGTTGTGGACTACTCACTTTGGTCAGTGCCGCATATAGGTCGTTCCACAAATCTCCACCACGCATATTTTGATCCAAACTAAAATCGTGTGTATGTAGCATCCAGGCTGACCGTGGCCGTACGATTAAATCTACCGAGTAGTGTTTGCCACCAGCAGTATATTCCATTGTCAATGTGCCAGGATCCGTTGGTAAGCCATTTTGTGTCATAAAAGCAGCCAATGCTGCCTTGCTGGCTTTCATTTGCAACCCAGCTTTTTTGGCTGGATCTGCCATGGCATTATCTATTGCTTTGGGGCCTAAGGGTTTGACTGATGCGGCATTCCACTGTGCTATATCTGCTGGGAATTTTTTAACTAACTCTTGTGGATCAATCATGATATCTACATCGCCAGAATCCTGTCTTAGTGTGCCAGAATACGGATGTTCTGGATCAAAACTGCCTGCCCCACCTGATGTCCAGCCTGCACCAATGCCGGCTTTTTTAAGGATGGGATTTATCTTGGCTTTTGCTGTGAGAAAAGCATCTTTTGTAATACGTGATACATCCACGCCTGCGGCGGCCAATCTCTTGCCGGCTTCTGCTATATTTGTTGCAATTTTTGTGTGTTTAGCAATAGAATTCACCTGAAATATCCCCTATTGCTTTATTTAGCTTAAAGGGATTCAAGCAGCCATAGATAGAAGGGGGATTTAAATGTAAGTTTCCATGAACCATTCCAACTAAGATTTACGTGTTCTTTTAATTGTTTGGTTTTCTCACCGCCAAAATTAACTTCTTGATCTAAGTCGTATATGCAGTGTTGTTTAATAAGGGTATCACCCAAATCAATATCGTCGATCATTATTTTAACTATTTCTAGCGACAAATCTCCAACAATATTTCCAGCATCATCCTGCTGTGTATCTCTTGGACCTTTGTTTAACAACCGCACATCAATAACGTTGTCACCGTCAACTATAGTAACGATAGAGAACGATGCTATATGTATTTCATCTTTTGGTTCAGCAAATGTAAGTACCGCGAGATTGTTGTTGAAATGCACACTATACTGGGGAAGTTTTGTTCTGTCACCAATAGTTAAAATAGTGGGTTTGAAATGTATTTCTACATTTAAGTTTTCACGTGCTGTGTTGTCTGTCATATACTACTCCTCACCTGTTCGTTTTTTAAGTTTTCCAATGCATCTTGGCCCTGGAACAAATAAGTTCCTTGATGGTCAAGTATAACACTTTTATCGACCCAAACCTTCTTTCCCAATGCTCGCCAACGATGGCAAAACGCCCAATCTTCACTTAAATAATTCTGCTTTTCATCAATCATAGTATCAAATAATGCATACATGTTTGGTTCGTACTTTTTACCAATCCCAATGTTATCATTATATTTGGTTTCTGGGTAGGCTGCAACCATTTCTTCTAAACAACTACGTTTAATAAGCATAAACCCAGTACCAGCAGTTTCTACTTCTTCTAAGTGGCCTTGTTTTTCACCATCTTTTAATGCATTAATTACAAATCGTGGTGGCATGGACTTCATTGGGTATAGTCCACACACAATATCTTTATCAGCTTGTAACATTCTGATCAAATATTCAGGATTCCATCTGATATCTGCATCAACAAACATCAAATGAGTGGCCTCTGTATTAGTTAAGAACTTAGCAACTAAGTTATTTCTTCCACGAGGAATCAAACTTTCATTTACCATAGTATCCACAGTCCACTCAATATTAACCGCTTTGGACATTACCGTAAACCGAAGCAAACTCATAAAACAAGCTTCGTACATTAATCCACCATAGCACGGCAACGCAAAATAGACATGCGATTTTTTTGGTTCAGACATATTACTCAGCTAATTCAACAATTACATCTGATCCAACTAATTCTTGTGCAACTTGCACCAAGGCAGCAATTGTGTCTGCAGATGCAAGTAGATCAGCACCCATTTCGTCAGTACTTTTAATTAACTTACTAAACTTCAATGTTATTACTTCTTCCTGGATTTTAGCCATATAAATTACTCCTCAGTGTATTTACCTGCATAAACTACCTGTTGAATTTTTCCTATCTTACCTGGCCAAGTCAGATGCAACCAACTGACTTCTGCTTCTTCTCTTAGGTAAAATCTAATACCATTAAAGTAGTAAGTATCAGTAACAATGTTTGATAATGATTGCCATGCCAGCCTAGTAGATTTGACTCGATCTGCAAAGGTACCGTTAAGTTTTTCTGCAAGCCCAACTGATAGTTTAGCATCCACATTCTTAAGATATGTTAATAACCGTTTGGTATCTGCTATTTGATATCTACCTTCTCGTATAGTAACCAAAAACCGATAAGGGGTTACTCGCTTGAGTATGATTAAGTCTTTGGCCAAAATCCGTAAACTTTGCTCGCTATCAGGTACATATATAGTGGCAATCTTTCGCCGCACTAATGGTGATACTGATTTTGTAAATTGTTCTGCATCTTGTTCCGTAACAAAATAGCAATCTAAATTATCGCGCTCTACACGCATCTTTACTGGTGGTGACTGCGCTGTTAGGTAGGTGGTCAATTCAGTTAACAATTGTTCATTCTCCCAAGTGAGCGGAGGATGCGTATTGTTATAGGCACCGCGCCATTCCCGCCTCTTTTTAGCTTCAGCAAGTACAAGGTTACTAGATTGTCCTTTGCGACACCCTCGCACTATGTCCACTACTTCTGGCGATTTGATAGTAATCTTGTAGTAATACTGACCATAAAACTTTCTACTAACCGGAACAATAGTTGCTGTTGGGTTAACCTCATTCCATATATTATTATTGAGCATCAAGCACCTTTACCTTACTGGACTCTATTTCAAATGCAAACTTAGAGTCAACATAATCAATAGTGATTATACTATTTGGTTTGATGGATTCGAATAACAACTTTCTGCTTAATGGTGTCTTAATTTCGTTGTCAATGACCCTGGCCAACGGCCTTGCACCCATCTTTTTATCGTATCCCTTTGTTATTAATGCATCGATACAACTCTCACTGCAACGAACTTTAAGTTGTTTGCTACTAAGTAGTTCATTTAACTCTTGCACGAACTTATTAACTACTTTCTTAATACTGAGAGTATCCAATGACTTAAATTTAACAATTGCATCCAATCTATTTCTAAATTCAGGTTTAAAGAAGTCCTTGACCTCTTTATCATCTGCATCTGTGCGATCTAACACTGTTGTAAATCCTATATTACTGCGTTCGTTAGCCTCGGCACCCAGGTTACTGGTCATAATAACAATAGTGTTACGACAGTCGGCTTTCTTTCCGTTACTGCCAGTGGCCACACCGTCATCCATTACCTGCAACAATACGTTATAAACATCTGGATGCGCTTTTTCAATTTCATCAAACAATATAATTGAGTGAGGATGCTTTTCTACTTCACTAATAAGCAAACCACCAGCCATACTGCCATCTTCATAACCCACATAGCCAGGAGGAGCACCAATTAGTTTAGCAACACTGTGCCGTTCCTGGTATTCACTCATATCAAATCGCAACAACTTCATGCTTAACTGTTGACTTAACAATTTAGCAAGTTCTGTCTTACCAACACCGGTTGGGCCGGTGAATAAGAAATTACCTATGGGCTTATTAAGCGATTTAAGGCCAGCTTTGGCCACAAATATTTTTGCCAATACCGTATCAACAGCATGGTCTTGCCCATATAACTTCTCTTTAATAGTATCCTCTAGCGTCACCGACACTTGATCACGTTCCCCCATTAACTGCTGTAATGGTATTTTAGTTTGCTTGCTCACTATGTCTAAAATATGTGATTTGGTAATTAAAAATTTGCCTGCTTTAATTTTGGCTTTAGCACATGCCATATCAATTAAGTCAATAGCTTTGTCAGGTAGTTTCTTATCACGAATATATCTGTCACTGTACTCAACTGCAATATCAATAGCAGTTTCTGATATCTTGCCACCATGAAATTCCTCGTAACTGGATTTTAGTCCACGTAAAATTTTCTTGGTAGTATCTACTGTGGGTTCATCAACACTTAACCGATAGAATCGACGCATTAATGCACGATCTTTTTCAAAACTCTGAG
>Ga0209596_1003873_pt1 | contig 11577 bp, 6 predicted proteins | sample M_130807_MF_Meta_FD_187314 | JGI IMG/M metagenome (GOLD analysis project Ga0209596, IMG submission 187314) | Freshwater microbial communities from Lake Montjoie, Canada to study carbon cycling - M_130807_MF_MetaG (SPAdes) (version 2) | ecosystem: Environmental > Aquatic > Freshwater > Lake... | reverse complement strand
GCCAGCCGGAAAGCCAAAGCCTTAACTGGACATCTTTATGCCCACGGCTGACTGGGCGAACCAATCCATTTGCCAACCGTTCCCTTTTGGGCAAAGTCAGTTTCCCTTCGTATGAGCCGGTACTACTTCGCCTTCGCCTCCAATTTGGACTCTTCGCAGATGGAGCGGCGTTGCCCTGATGCCCAATACCGCAGCAAGGCTCTTTTGACCAAACATCGGCTGGCCTTCACGCACCCGAGTTCGACTTGGGGCGGAGGCTCGGCGGATATCGTCGAAGATGAAACCTCACCCGGAGTCTGGGGGGGCGTGTATGAAATGACTGCCAGCGATTGGGATCGGCTCAACGCAGCCGAAGGTAAGCCATACAAACGGATCAAGGTCACCGTCCTCGAAGCCGGCGTGGAAGATTGCCCGCTCGAGTGCGAAGCATTCCAAGTCGTCGACCCCACCGGCCCGCACCTGCCCTCCAAACTTTATCACGAAAAAATCGTGCGTGGTGCCCTCGCTCGCGGATTGCCCGCCGGCTGGATCGCCTGGCTCCGCGGCCTTTCGACCAAGGCCTGAAGTGGCCAAGCCGAAAGCGAGGCGGTTGACCAGTTGAACCGTTGGCAGGTTGAATCGAGGGAAATCAAGGAACCCGGATTAAAACCGCAGGTCACAACCTGTCGTCCCCTCCGGCCAACAATTCAACCGTTCAACTATCTAAATAGGACCTAAAGGGCCCTCAATACGATGGACAGCGAGGGGCGGGATAATCAATTCTCATACCCCGCCCCTAATACCCCATTTCCCATCCCATGAACTCACTGACTCGCACCAGCTTCTTGCTCTTGCTCGGCTCCATCGCCCTTCTGGGCGCCGAAAATCCGAACAAGACCGTCAAGGTCCCGACCCCCGCCGAAAAATATGAAGGCATGGACTACGGCCGCTTCCTGACGGCTTCCATTGACAATACCGAAGGTAAGAGCCCGTTTGAGCAAAAAGGCTGCGCCGCCAACAAAGCCATCCTCGTCAATCTGGGAGATCGCGAAGCGGGTTACGCCTTCGACACCGAAACTTTACGGGGCGCTGGCGCATGGCTCGGTGGCTGGATGAAATTAAAAGGCGTCGCCTTTGACGGTAAGCATGGCCCGAACCCCGGGCCGGCCGTCGGTGCGAAGGTTTATTTCGAAACGAATCCCGGACCAGGTTGGAGCAAGAACGGCAGCTTCGCCGAAACGCGCGCCCTACCTAAAGGCCCAGATGGCGTGATGTCCAAAATCCCCCTCGGCCCGCTCCCGCTTGAGCATGCCAAATACCAAGGTCTCTACCTTCATGGCGATCGCGTCGTCTTCGCTTATTCGGTTGGCGGAGCTAATATCTTAGAAAGCGCTGAGTTGGAGAAAGTCGGCGACCAACAAGTCTTGAGTCGCAGCTTCACCGTCATCAGCGGCGAACTCGACGCCTCCGTGCACGTACTCGACCTTCCCTATGGCGGAAAAACCTCCCTCGATGGTCAAAACGCCAAAGTCACCCTCGAACAGCCCCTGCCGCCGGCACCGCCGGCGCCGAAAGTCGCGAAGAAAAAAGCCAGCGATAAACCCGCGGCCGCTGCTATTCCCGTCGCCCCCATCAAGCCAGCCGATGAATTCACCGTAGTTCGCGCAAGCCATGGCACGCTTAATGATAGCAACGGTTTCCTCTCGTTGAAATTGAAAGTATCGGCCGGTAATTCATTCAAGATTTCCTTCGCTCACGGCGCACCGCAAAACGTCGCCGCCCTGACCAAGGCCGCCAAGGGCGTCAGCGCCGCCAAAGATCTTCGCGAGTTCACTAAGGGTGGTCCTGCCCATTGGACTCAGACCGTTGAGACCGAAGGCACCCTCGGAGAAATCGACCAAGCCAAACAAGCCGAAGCCGTCAAAAGCCAGATCGAGGGCGAAACCGAAGCCGCGGCGAAACAGGCCCTGAACGACAAGCTCACTGAAATCCTTAACGCTCCTTACCTCGTCGACAACCTTAACGTCCCCGCAGAAAATCCTTACAAATCCTGGATTCGCGTCGGCGCCATCGACTTCTTCAAGGACGGTCGCATCGCCTTCTCGACCTGGAGCGGCGACGTCTGGGTCGGAAAATTCTCCGATGACAAGCTGAGCAAAATCACCTGGCGCCGCTACGCCACCGGCATCTTCCATGGCTTGGGCATCAGCATCGTCAACGACGTCATCTACGTCCTCGGACGCGATCAGATCACCCGGTTACGCGACCTGAATGGCGACGGCGAAGCGGACTTCTATGAAAACTTCAATAATGACGTCCAAGTTACTTCAAACTTCCACGAGTTCACGTTCGACTTACAGCGCGACAGTCAGGGCAATTTCTACTTCCTCAAAGGCGGACCCGTGAATCCAGGAGGCCGGGGTTGGGGTCCACTCAGCGCGCACCACGGCTCCATCTTCAAAGTGTCGGCTGACGGAAAGAAATTTGAAGTCTACGCCACCGGCATCCGCGCCCCGAACGGCATGGGCGTCGGACCGAACGACGAAATCTCGAATGGCGATAACCAAGGCACCTGGGTCCCTGCGGATTACATCCATTACTCCAAGCCTGGCGACTTCATCGAAGTACCGGATCTCTCCCATCGCGACCCCGCGCCGACGAAATACAGCCCGCACCTTTGCTGGATTCCCTACGATATCGACAATTCCAACGGCGGGCAGACTTGGGTCACCAGTAAGAAGTGGGGTCCCTTCGAAGGCCGCATGCTTTACCTTTCGTACGGCAAATCTTCGCTCTTCGGCGTATTGCAAGAGCGGGTCGGCGACATCGCCCAAGGCGGCGTGGTCAAGTTCCCCTTAAAGTTCACGACGGGCATCATGCGCGGACGCTTCAACCCGCTTGATGGCCAGCTCTATTGCTCTGGCCTCAAAGGCTGGCAAACCAACGGGGTCAAAGACGGCGCGATTCATCGCGTACGCTACACGGGTAAATCCGTCACGATGCAAGACCGGCTGCACGTCACAAAAGAAGGCATCACCATCGGCTTCACGGGCGCGCTCGACAAAAAAGCCGCTGGCGATCTGCAGAACTACTCCATCGAGCAATACAACTACCTCTGGTCGAGCGCTTATGGCTCGGATAACTATAAGGTCAGCATGCCGGGCGAAAAAGGGACGGATCCGGTGGAAATTAAATCCGTCAAGGTCTCCGACGATGGTATGACCGTCTTCCTTGAAGTACCTGGCCTGAAACCCGTCGAGCAGATGCGCATCAAGATGAACCTTAAAGCAGTCGATGGTTCGCGGGTTCCCGACGAAGTCGCCCACACCATCAACGTGGTAGCCGAAAAGCAGGGCACCGACTACAAGAGCTTCGCCAAATAAGGCTTCAACCCTATCGATAAAAGGCCCGGATTATCCGGGCCTTTTTGTTGGACGCTTGCCAAAGACCCGTAAACTGACGCAATCAGACCCGACCAGACATCATGTTTCTCCGTCGTTTATTTTCTCTCTTTACGCTGAGCGTATCATTGGGCCTTTCCGCTCAAACCAGCACGGCAGGCTTGGCCGTCACGTTTACCGCGGGCGACCAGACCGATCAGCGCGTCGATCGGCTTCTTTCCCTTTACGTGCCCGCCGGGCAAAGCCCGACGCCCTTCCTCCAAGCGGGCCCTTTCACCATCCAATGGTCCGGCGAAATCCAGTCCCCTATCCGCGGGACGTTTCTCCTGAGCGCCGAGACGTCCGGGAACTTTAAGTTAAATATCAACGGTCAACCGATACTCCTCGGGACGACGGGCAAAGCAGTGCAACTGAACAAAGGCGCGAATGTCCTGACGGCTGAACTCACCCGCGCAACCAGCGGCGATACGTTTGTCCGGCTCTACTGGTCTTCGAAAGACTTCCCTAAAGAACCGGTCCCTCCGACCCTTTTGACACATACGAGCGCACCCCAGCTCGACGCCGCTTTGCAACGTCGCGATGGGCGCCTGCTCTTTGCGCAGCTGAATTGCGCGGCCTGCCATTCGGACGCTTCGCTCATCCCCATCAAGGGACAGGGCATGCCGGAGCTCGGCCAGAACGCGCCCCTGCTCTCCGAGCTCGGCACTAAATACCATCAGGCCTTCCTCGCCGACTGGATCTTCGACCCGCACGCCATCCGCCCGCACTCGCTGATGCCGAAACTCTTCTCTGGAGCCGACGCTCACCAGAAGGCCGCTGACCTCGCCGCCATGCTCACGCAGGGCGCAGCGCCCGTGCCCGAGAACCCGCTCGACCTGAAACTCGCCCCGCAAGGCGGCGCACTCTTCGCAAACCTTGGTTGCATTGGTTGCCACCAGCGACCCGACGCGACAGGGGCCGACGCGCATGACCGGATCCCGCTGGGGCACCTGCGCGATAAGTGGCGGCCCTCCGCACTCGTCGAATACCTCAAGAACCCCGCCAAGAGCTATCCGGCGACACGCATGCCGCACTTCCGCCTCGAAACCAACGAAGCCACGCAACTTGCCAGCTACTTGATCGCCAACAGCAGGGTCACGAAACGCGAAGCCATCGTCGGCGATGCCACCCGCGGCGCCACCCTGCTCGTCAGCGCCGGCTGTTTGAATTGCCACGCTGGCATGCCGGCGACGACACAGCCCACCCTCGCGACCGTGCTCAAGGCCGGCGCCAAAGGTTGCCTCGGCCCCGATATCGCATTGCGTGCCGCCGCTCCTGATTTCGCATTGAGCCCCGGACAACGTGACGCCTTAAAAGCTTTCTTGGCCACCGACCTCGCTTCACTCAAAAAGGATACCCCCGCCGAGTTCGCCGAACGTCAAATCAAGAACCTGAACTGTGCCGCTTGCCATGCGCGCGACGGCCAAGGCAGCACTTGGTCCAAGGTCGACAGTGAGTCCAAAAAATTACGCGACGTACTCCCAGCCAAAGAACACGTGGATGGCGAAGCCGTCCCCGACGCCCCTATACCTCCGTTGACGTGGTTAGGTGAAAAACTGCGTAACGAGTGGATGTCCTCCTTCATCGCCGGTAAAATCGATTACAAGCCACGTACCTGGCTCATCGGACGCATGCCGGGCTTTGCGCATCATGCCGACGGTCTCGCCCTAGGCCTTAATCACCAACACGGCCTTCCGCAGAAAGAAGCCAGCGAGCCGGAGCCCAATGCCGAGAAAGTTGCGATCGGCGAAAAACTCCTCGGGGCGGACGGCGGTTTTAATTGCATCACCTGCCACGCCGTAGGCGACACCGCCGCCACGGCCGTCTTCGAAGCTCCGGCGATCAATTTCGTCCAGAGCATCGAACGCCTTCGCAAGGGCTACTTCAAGCGCTGGGTCATGGCCCCGATCCGGATCGACCCTGAGACCAAGATGCCGAAATACGCCGACCCGGAAGGCATGACTCAGCTGACCGACACATTTGACGGCAAGGGCGCGGAGCAATTTGACGCGATTCGCGAATACCTTCGGTCAATTAAGTAAAGATACCTCTGAGGTAGGGGCAGGAGGAGCGGTAGGGGGAGATAAGATCACAAACCCTTATTCATAATAAGGTTATGAGAGGCAGCTATAGACCTACCCCTCCCCCTGCCACTGGTCCTACCTCTTTCCTACCCATCCTGCCGATATTCGGTTAGGACGGACTTTGGAACATTCTCGACACAACGGGCATCTCCATATGCTCCTACCTCTACCCCAAAGCATACCTCTATGTCTCAACTCAATCGTCGAACATTCATCAAGAACTCGGCCGTCGTCGCCGCGATGGCTGGCCTCAGCGCCCGCACCTACGGCCAAGCGGCCGGGGCCAACGGTGACCTCCGCGTCGCCGTCGTCGGCTTCCGTAGCCGCGGTCAAGAACACCTCAAGGAGCTCTCCAAGATCAAAGGCGTACGCATCGTTGCGCTTTGCGACGTCGACTCGACGGTCGTCGCCAAGGGCCTGAAGCAATTCCCTGGAGCCAAAGGCTACTCTGACATCCGAAAGATGCTCGAAGATAAGGACATCGACGCCGTTTCCATCGCTTCTCCTAACCACCAGCACTCGATTCAAGGCATCTGGTCCCTACAGGCCGGCAAACACCTCTACGTCGAAAAGCCCCTCTCACATAATATCTTTGAAGGTCAGCAACTCGTCGCCGCCTCCAAGCACTTTGACAAACAGATCGTCCAGGCTGGCACCCAAAGCCGTTCGGGCGCAGGCATCATGGCCGCCGTCAAAGCCGTCCACGCTGGAGAATACGGCAAAGTGAAGCTCGCTCGCGCCATCTGCTACAAGCGCCGCAAATCCATTGGCCCGGCCAAGAAGAACGAGATCCCTTCCACCATTGATTACGATCTCTGGAACGGCCCAGCCGACATCATGGAATCCATTCGCGGCAACCAGTCCGACAAGACATCGGAAACCGCCAACACTGGCCCTGTTCACTACGATTGGCACTGGTTCTGGAACTACGGCGGCGGCGACCTTTGCAACCAAGCCATCCACGAAATCGACATCGCCCGCTGGTTCCTCGGCACGCACGAAGTCGCCCCTGAAGTCGTCTCCGTCGGCGGCCGCTTCGGTTACGTCGACTGCGCCGAGACCCCAAACACCTTCATCTCGATCCACAATTACGCTGCCGCGCCTCTGATCACCGAAGTCTACGGACTCAGTGCCGACGGCAAGATGGGCGGCCCGTCGAACAAGTTCGGTAAATTCAAGGACAACAACGCCACTGAAAAATCGGCCAAGTCTCCCGAGATCGGCATCATCGTCGAGTGCGAGAACGCCACCATCGTCGTACCCGATTACAATTCCGCCCAAGTCTACGACAAGGACGGTAAATTCCTGAAGACTTACGGCAAGACCGTTGACGCAGTCGACCTCACCGGCGGCGCTTCGGGTCACCACGCCAACTGGGTCGAAGGCATCCGCAAGGGCTCGTCCAAGGGTATCCACGCACCCGTGCGCGAGTGCCACCTCTCGACCTCGCTCGTCCATTCCGCCAATATCTCCTTCCGCCTCGGTGCGAAGAAGAGCGCCGGCGAAGTGGCTGAGGCCATCAAGTCGAGCTCCGGTCTGGCCGAAGCCTTTGGTCGCATGAAAGACCACTTGGGCGTCAACGGCATCAACCTTGATGAAACCAAGGCCGTCCTCGGACTGCCTCTCACCTTGGACCAAAAGACCGAACTCTTCACGGGTGCCAATGCCGAAGCCGCTAACCGCGACCTCGTCGCCAAACGCGAAGGCCGGGCGGGCTTCAAGATTCCCACCACGTTCTAAGCTCTTCCGAAAAAGCGGAGCGGTCGCAAGGCCGCTCCGCTTTTTTATCTCTAAACCAAATCCGTCCTCCTATGAAAAAAAACCTCAGCCTCCTCACCCTGCTCGCTCTCGGCACCGCCCTGATCGTCGGCTGCTCCAGCACTCCCAAACCAGTCAGCGGCAATAAAGTCGTCATCTTTAACGGCAAAGACCTTACCGGTCTCGTCAAGAAAGGGGGCGAAGCCTCCTACTCCGTCAGTCCCGAAGGTTACCTCGTCGGCACCTCGACGTTGGACACGCCAAATACGTTCCTTGCGACCGATAAGAACTACGCGAACTTTGTCCTCGAATATGATTTCAAGAACGACCCACGCTTGAATTCCGGCGTCCAAATCCGCAGCCACTCCGAAGCCAAGGAAGTCAATTTCAAGACCGCCGACGGCAAAGCGGCCAAAGTGCCGGTCGGACGCGTCCACGGCTACCAAGCCGAAATCGACACCGACCCGAAGAACGTGAAGAAGCCTGACACCGAAGCCCGCATGTGGTCGGCTGGTCTTTACGAAGAAGGTCGTCGCGGCTGGATTTTCCCTGGCTTCGGCGGCGGCGACGCGCTGGAATTTTCCAAGCAGGGTCGTCAGCTCACGAAAGTCGGCGAGTGGAATCACGTGAAAGTCGAAGCCAATGGTAATCGCATCCGCACTTGGTTCAACGGCGTCCAACGCGTCGACGTCCGTGATGACGGCTATCTAAACGGCTTCATCGCCTTCCAGGTCCACGGCATCAGCAAAGATAAGACCAAAGAAGGTACGACCGTCCAATGGCGTAATATTTCGCTGACCAAAATCTCGGATAACTCCCTCTCACCTTCCGAAAAGGAAGACGGCTGGAAACTCCTCTTTGACGGCAAGACCAGCAAAGGCTGGCGCTCCGCCAAGGGCCCTGAGTTCCCCAAAGAAGGCTGGAGCGTCGAAAAAGGCATGCTCCACACGGCGGCCTCAGGCGGCAAAGAATCCGCAGCGGCCGGCGATATCATCACGATTGCGCGCTTCAAACAGTTTGAGATTTCCGTCGATTTCAAACTCACCAAGGGCGCCAACAGCGGCTTGAAATATTACGTCCAGCCAGACCTCAACCAAGGCGCAGGCTCGGCCTTCGGCCTCGAATTCCAGATGCTCGACGACGCCGTCCATCCTGACGCCAAACTTGGACGTAATGGCAATCGCACCGTTTCATCGCTCTACGACCTGATTACGGCTTCCAAGGATAAGCGTCCGAACCGCATCGGCGAATGGAATAACGCCTACGTGATCACCAAAGGCACCCAAGTGGAACACTGGCTCAACGGACGCCTCGTCGTTGCGTATGACCGTTCGACCGCCGAATTCCGCGACCTCGTCTCAAAAAGCAAATATGCCGATCCGAAATATGGTAAGAACTTCGGCGAGTGGGCCGACGGCCACATTCTCCTGCAAGAGCACGGCGATGAGGTTTGGTTCAAGAACGTCAAGATTCGCGACCTCGCACCCGCCCCGAAGCCTGCGGCCAAAGGTGGCAAGAAGGCTCCCGCGAAGAAAACTGACGTTGCTGATACCGCTAAGAAGTAAACCAGCCCATCATGGCTGACCTGAGGCCGGATGACGCAAGTCGCCCGGCCTTTTTTGGCTTAAATCTCAGGGGCTTGGCTGGCTTTAACCTCAGGTTAAGGTCTAATAAGATATAGTGGTTAACCATGACCCTGTCCGTCCGGAGTTTAATCGTAATCCTGACCCTGCTCACGGGCGGTCTCTCCGTTCAGATGGCTGCCCAAGCCAATCCCGAGGGCGACGAAGGTCGCCCGCCCCGGCGCCCTGAGGGCGAACCGCCTGGCAAAGGTAAAGGCGGGCCTGATGGCAAACGCGGACCTGGTGGAGGCAAGCGTGGCGGGAGCAGCGCGAAAGTCATCACGGACCGCTCCCTCAAGGAACTTTGGATTCCCCCGCTCCTCGAGGGCAAGACGCTCAACCTCGTCATGGCAGCGAGCACGAAGAAGTTTGCCGAGACTCCGACCCCGACCCTCGGGTATAACGGCTCCAACTTCATGGGGCCGACCTTGGTCTTCAACCAAGGCGAAACCGTGCAGATTAATTTTAAAAATAATTATACCGAACCCACGACCGTCCATTGGCACGGCTTACACTTGCCCGCGACGACCGACGGTGGACCGCATCAGCTCATCCCCGCAGGAGGAACGTGGAATCCTTCATGGGTGGTCAAGAATAACGCCGGCACTTACTGGTATCACCCGCACCCGCATGAACTGACGCAAAAGCAGATGGCCTTAGGCGCCACGGGACTGATCATCATCCGCGACCCGGAAGAAGCGAAGCTCGCCTTGCCCCGCACCTACGGGGTCGACGACGTACCGCTGGTCCTGACCAGCCGTCGTTTCAACACCGCCAACAACTTCACCTACGCGGGCGATGAAGATAAATACGGCGACTACCCGCTCGCCAACGGCGTGATGGACGCCCAGACGAAACTCCCCGCCCAGCTCGTGCGGCTCCGCCTCCTCAATGCGGAAATCGAACGCGGCTACGTCCTCGGCTTCAGCGACGACCGTCCCTTCTACCTCATCAGCACCGACGGCGGACTGATTGACAAACCCATCGCCCTCAAACGCATCCGCCTCATGGTGGGCGAACGCGCGGAAATCCTCGTCGACCTCGGCCAAGATAAACCGGGCAGTAGCTTGCAAATGATGGCTTATAACTCCGGCCAAACTTTTGGCTTCCCGGGCGGCGAGCCTGATAGCGGCGGGGCGAACGGCAGTCTCTTGAACGACAAAGATTTCCGCATATTAAAAATAAATATCGCTCCCGCCACCGTTCAGAAACTTACGGCCGTACCCACGGCCCTGAAGACCAATCGCTACCCGCAGGCCGCCGAAGCCACCGAAAAACGACGCCTGAACGTGACCGATGGCCGACCCTTCTTCAAGTTCGACGGAAAATCCTTCGATATGCACAGCTCGAACATCGTGGTGAAACTCGGCGCCACCGAAACTTGGACGATCACGAATAATAATATCTTCGGACATTCCTTCCACATCCACGACGTCCAATTCAAGATCCTATCTCGGAGTAACGGCGAGGTGCCCGATTACGAAAACGGGTGGAAAGATACGGCCTACCTGCCTAAAGGACAATCCGTGACCTTTGTCGCTAAGTTCGAAGATTACGCCAGTGACTCCGATCCTTTCATGTTCCACTGCCACATGGCCAATCATGAAGACGGAGGGATGATGGGTCAGTTCATCGTCAGCAAAAACCCGGCAGCCGTCAAACGAGAGACCGACGGCACGATTAAATTCCGGACCAAGGTCGAACATCCGCTCACGGCCAAACTCATCGCCAGCGCCGCACGACAGGCCGACACCCTCGCGCCGAACTTCGAATGGAAGAACCCGGCAGGCGGCACCTTCACCGCCAAAGCGCTCATGGCGGACAAACCGATGATCCTGTACTTCATCGAAAAAGAATGCCCCTGCTCACGCGATGCCGCCGTCTTCATCGATCAGCTTCAGTCGGCTTACGGAAACAAAGCCACCATCATGGGCATCATCAATGCGGATGCGACTTCGGCCGCTGCCTGGACCAAGATCGTGGGCGCCCGCTTCCCCGTGCTCGCCGACCCTGAGTTGGCCATCATTGACGCATACCACGCCGAACGCAGCGCCAGCACCATCGTGATCGCTCCCGGCGGCACCATCATCAAATCCAATCCTGGCTATAGCGCCGCCGTGATCAAAGATCTGGGCCAACTGGCCGCCCAGTTCACCCACTTGCCGGAAAAGAGCTTGAGCCTCGGTAAAGCCCCAGAAAAGCTGACCTCAGGCTGTCCGCTTAAATAAAACTTTCGTCTGGCTGGGAGGGAGATACAAAACGGCCTATGCCTCGTTTGTTTCTTGCTGCTTTGCTCAGTTACCTCGCTCTCCCCGCATCGGCCGAGACGGCCCCCGCTCACCCTAATATTCTTTTCGTCATCGCGGATGACTGGGGTCGCGGCCATGCGGGGGCTTACGGCTGCCCTTGGGTCAAGACGCCTAACTTTGACCGCGTCGCCAAGGAAGGCCTGCTTTTCCTTAACGCCTATACGCCTACAGCCAAGTGCACCCCTTCGCGCTCCAGCATCATGACGGGCCGGCACCCGTGGCTGCTCGGCGCAGCCGCCAACCACCAGTGCATCTTCCCGCCCGAACGCGGCATCTTCCCCGAGACGCTGATTAAAAACGGCTACACTTATGCCACCACCGGGAAAGTCTGGGGCCCAGGGACCTCGCTCAAAGCGGACGGCTCGCAGCGCCCCATGACCGGCCA
>Ga0209596_1003872_pt1 | contig 11583 bp, 20 predicted proteins | sample M_130807_MF_Meta_FD_187314 | JGI IMG/M metagenome (GOLD analysis project Ga0209596, IMG submission 187314) | Freshwater microbial communities from Lake Montjoie, Canada to study carbon cycling - M_130807_MF_MetaG (SPAdes) (version 2) | ecosystem: Environmental > Aquatic > Freshwater > Lake... | reverse complement strand
ACAGTCCATCGTCTAGTGTTGTCAACAATTATCCTGTTACAGTTGATATATTTGGTGATTTTGCTGCGGGAAGGTTTGGCGGTGTTTCAGTTGCACTAAGTTTTTCTGGTGAAGAACTTGACACAGGCTGAACTGGTTCGGGTATCTTAACTACTACATCACGGAACATTAAATTAATGATCTCAGGTGTGATCGCAGGGAACGAAGCTCTTGCTATCGCCTTGCCACTTTCCATTGGAATCTCACCGATAGAGCATCGATGAATAATATCGACAAGATTAGCAATTTGGGCACCATTGAGAGCGGAGTCTTGAACTTGATCGCCACCACCGATTCCTTGCGTAGCACTTCCAGACTCAATCCTTGATGAAGGATTCATTGGATCAATTTCGGTAGCACCCTTCTTTTCATCTACAATTGGTTTGATGAAGTTTGATGCTTCGGTATCATTATCCAATCCAAGTTCAGCCCGAATCGTCTGAATCGACTTCACACCCATCGAATGATACACATTGTTCATCTCAGCTTCCTTCTGATGCTCTCTCGATTGAAGAGAATACGCTTCAGAAGTGATCTTAATGTTCTTAAGGATTTCCTTGGGTATGATTCCGTGTTCGGATGCGAGGTGGATCTGTGACCAAGCTAAAGACTTGTTTGGCTCGAATCGACATTCGGCCAAGGATCTTCCAACAATCCCCTGCCATCGCTCAAAAGTTCGCCTTGCTGGAGCTTCCGCAATGAGTGCTGAAGAGTAGTTATTATTTGATGCGTCACCGGACATGAGTGTTTCGCTGATTCCAAAGCGTGTTGCAAGGGATCGTAGGTTAGCCTGCAAAACTTGGATAAGCCCTGCTGCATCGACATTTGCCCCAGGGAATTCGTAGTCAATGTTCGCTGGTGCAGTAATGATCGATCCATAGCCAAACCTCTCCAATCCAATACTTTGCGTTGCACCAAGATTATTGCTGCCACCGAGCGTAGCATCAATCTGTGAGTCAACAAGGCTTGCCATTGAATCAGGTGCAACATTGTTTACCTTCCTAATCATCGCTATCTTTGCTCTAGCTTTCGCCATCGTGACCGTAGATGCAAGGATATCCTCGCAATTGGTCAAATTCTGGAACACAGGGTAGAAGGTGGTCAATCCCCTCTTCGCATTCGCATTTGTGCCAATCTTGATGTGTATGATCTCTTCCGCAGGGATGAAAGTAGGTTCTCTAGTAACCGTAGGTTTCAAAATCACCTGATAACCTAGTACGGAATTAATATCATCCTCTTCCACAATGATCCCAAATGAGTCTTTTGGCGATCCAATGTCTGTAGCATACCCTCTGACCAATTCTGGCTCAATAAAGCGAATTACGAGCATCCCATTAGCTTGTGGGAACTTTCTTAAGAACACTTCTCCATCGACATGAAGTCGGTACACAATTTCGTTTTCGACATCCACCATATTGTTGTATTCACGAAAGATATCAAGTGATGCTTGACATCTCTTCAACAGGTCTTCCGGTACTGGGTTCTTTAGATCGATTGAAGCAACCCGCCATTTAAATCCCGCAGACCCAACAACAAATGATTGAAAGCATTGAACTAACCCATGAGCAAACTCATTGGTAGCAAATACGAATCTAGCTCTATCCCTGATGCTCTTTAACTGCCACCAGGACAGATAGATCGGAAGCTGCTCACCCGATAGGTAATTATCTCTAACCGCTAATTGTGCGGGATTTACCCAACCACCCATTCCAGCATTAGGAAACTGAAACGCACCATATTCACTTGGATCGTTCCAAAATGGCCCCCAACCTGTCTGATAACTTCCTGTGTCATACGAAATAGACTCCTTGATCGTTTTCTTTGATCTTGGAGCTTTAGGTTCTGATTTCGGTGCTGGTTTTCGCTTTGCCATTTTTCGGTGACCTAATGGTTAACTGTTTAAGGTCACAAATCCACTTAAAGTTCCAGTAACATTTCCGGTTACTGTAAGTTTTATTCCAGCCGTACTTATTAACATACCATTACCCTGCACAGCACAAAAAAGAGTCTGGTACTGCGGAATATGAATTTTACCTGACATTGCAGTCGTTCCGTCAGCCTTAAAAAACTGAATAGTGCAATCTCCATCTGGTTGCAAAACAAATCCGTGGATATGGCCCGAACCACTAGCAATGATTGTTGTTGTTCCTGGAATGGTTTGCGAAATCGGCATTGAGCTATCTGCTGGCATATAAACCTCCGGTTAAGATGTACACATTGTATTATGTTGTTTGGGAAATGCAAGAGAAAATCATTTTGACGATTTGGGAAAAATAGAAAAATTTTTTGGATGCACTTTCAAATTTGACAAAATGAAACTTGACGGTTCTAAAAAAAAGTCTCTGAGTTTAGGGTGGGGTGGGGGGGCTTAAAGCTGACCTGGATTATTAATAGGATAAACAACTCTATATAACATATCATACAATATAATTATAGAATAAACATATTAGTAGTTACACTATCTTAATTAATTAAGATAAAGTTTATCCTTAATATATTATGAATGATAATAGTATACCAGGGAGGTCTTAATATATTAAGATAAAGTTTATACTTAATAATATATGAATTAAAAAGTATTAAATATAGAGATAGTTTTTTTATTTTATATAGATATATATATTATTATTATTATTATTATTATTATTATAATATATAGTATTTTAAGCATATCATGTCCCCCTAACACACCCACAATAATTAATCTTAATCTTTTATGGATTACAACCCTTTTATAAATGCGATAGATACCACGGGAATTAATTTATTTCATTTTTCTACCATGCTAAAATAGACTAAAATACTAATATTTTTAAAAAGTTTTAAGTCTATATATAACCAGGGTTTATGGCAATATACTTAAAATATTATGGATTATTTATCATATTGTGATTGAGTTATTGCCGATAATATGAATAATAACCTTATAAGTTTAAGCAATGTGCTTAAATAAAAAGTAGATCAAAATAGCAATAAGAGGGAAAACATGGAGGAGTTCATAGAAAACCTAATGAAATTTTATACGATTAATCAAGCTGATCAGCTTGAATTATCAATAGCTAAAACGATAGAAAATTGGGATTTAAGTGAATTGTTTACCACTAGCAATAAGGAAGTATGAGTTATGAACACTAAGAATAAATCAGCTAAGAATCAACTACTTGTAAACTTTGAAGGAAACATAGTAAAGGTTGGTTCTTTACTATCTACCAATATGAAGTTATTAAAAGATAAAATTAATGGATATGATGTTAGAGGCATTCAAATTGCACCCGCTAGCGTAGGCGGGTTTAATGTGTGCCCTAGTGCGAGCGAAGGATGCAAAAAAGCTTGCATATATTCTTCCGGCCGAGGTCGTTTCACTAGGACGCAAATTGCAAGAATAAAGCGTAAGTTATTGTTTTTTCAATATACTAATACCTTCAAAGTACAATTAATTAAAGAAATAACTTCTTTTCAAAAAAGATGCATTAAAAACAATGTAAAACCCGCTATTCGTTTGAATGTTTTTAGTGATCTTCCCTATGAAAGAATCTTTCCCGAACTGTTTACAATGTTTCCTAATATTCAATTCTATGACTACACTAAAATTAAGAATAGATTAGACAAGTCTAAACTACCATCGAATTACCATCTTACATATTCACGAAGTGAAAATACTAGCGATAACGAAGTACTTGATATTATTGCTAGCGGGTTTAATGTTGCTGTACCATTCAATAGCAAAAAGCACGAATTGCCAAAAACATTCTTAGGTATACCTGTTCTTGATGGTGACTTATCCGATATACGATTTTTAGACGCTAGCGGGTCGATAGTAGGATTAAGCGTGAAGGGCGATAACAAAGTTAAGAATAGCTTGAATAATGGTTTTATAGTCGATGTGAATAGTCGACAAGTTATTGACAATAAGCCTAGGTTTATTAGTTCGTTAACGATGGTATAAAGTATCTCCAGTTCGTTTCTTTCCCTTGTTTCTTTACCTTGTTTCTTTACCTTGTTTCATTACCTATTTTTTGGAGTATTTTGCAATGGCATGGAGTAAATTCAAAGACAGAATCATTAATTATGTGGAGAATAACCAAGGTTGCAGTAAATGGGATATAGCTTCCCTATGTACTAAATCAAGTTTAAGAAATCCTAGTAAGCAATATTATATCGTTAATACTGCTTTGCGTAATGGATGGATAGAAGGTTATTTCTCTTCGGGCAGATGGCATTTATTCACACCTGAAGCATTCATGCTAATAGATGAACCTAGCTAATCAGCTAGACCCCTATTTTCAACGACCATAGTGGCGAAATCCTATGGTCAAAAAGTTTTTGCCTGTTCTCCAGGAAGACCAAGCAAAAAAAAACTCACAGCCCTGTTTTTTTGTGTGTTACGATTTCTATCATTTTTTTTAAGGAAGTTATAATGGAAAAGTTAATTGCCGATCTCGCAAAGTTGTTCGCCAAAGATCTCGCTGGTTCAATCATGCAGAATCAACCGGAAGCGAGCAAGTACCAAATTATGCTAGTAGTGGTTCAAGGGTTAAAAGAATCTTTCGGGTTGACCAACGAGGAAGCTTTTAACCTCGTTTTTGGAGAAAATAAGTATTCAACCATAGTAGAGAAGCTTTGGAAGGATTTCAGCGAAAAAAACGCTCTGGAAGATGAAGAGGAAGAAGAAGACTTAGACCACTATTGCGGAAGGGAAAAGATCAAATAGGATCGACCCTGTTTTTTCACGCTATAGGGGTTAAATCCTATAGCGTAAAAATTTTTTGGTGTGTTCGCCTGGAGATTGTGTGTTTAAAATTTTATCATTTTTTGAAAGGGTTTATCATGCGTCCTACATATATTGAGAGTGCAACGGATCTTCGGATTTATGTTTCAGGAAGCTTTGGAAGTAATTGTTTCCCGTCTTACCATGAAATAAATGAGATAGTTGAAACCATTCAATTCATGGATCACCCTGCATATGGCCAAGATTGGGGAGAATTTCTCCGCAACCTTCCCGATTACTATGATTTGATTAGAACTGAAATGGATGATTAATAGGGGCAACCCTGTTTTGTAATGGGCAGGGGGGCAAATTCGCCTGCCCAAAAAGTTTTGCAACGGAATTTTATCATTTTTTTTGGAAAGGATTTGAATCATGTTACGAATAAATGAATCTAAGCCTATCGAACCAATGCTATTTGATAACGCAAGGACTATCAAACTTAAGGTTGGTTCCATTCATTGCATGACATCTAATCTATCGATAATCAGGAAGTTATGGAATAAGCGTGTCAAATCAGCTTCCAAGGAATTACGAAGAGGCTGGATCAAATGTGTACTGGAAACGCACCTGGCTAATCAGGATTTGTATCTTCGTGTAATGTGTGGAAGGCTTTAACCGTTAGACCCTGTTTTCAAACCATGTAGACCCTGTTTTTTAATGAAAGGTTAGTGAATTATGATGGGCATCAATGTTAACTGCAAGCATCAGGATTTCGTGGGAGAAATCCTGTCAGGCAAGAAAACAATCGAAACAAGGAACACTCCTAGTCTAGACCCCTATATCGGGCAAAGGGTTGGGCTAATCAGGACTGGAGGATTATTTGCAACCCTGGAAGGGTTCGCAACCATTACAGAAAGCTTTATTTATTATGATAGGCAATCATTTGACGCTGATTATGAATTGCACCTGATTGCACCTGATTCACCATACTACATTCCTGATCATGGAACCAAGGTTGGCTACATCCTTACAGATGTAGAATCAATCGAACCTGAGAGGATCTTAAGCAAAGGTATTGTAGCTCGCAAGATAGGTAGACCCTGTTTCCCAATGAACTAGAGGGCAAAAATACCCGCCCGAAAAACTATCATAAAATTTTATGAAATGTGTATAATTGTTTTGGATTGGTAACGAATAACTAATTGCAACCAATGAAAGGGAAGCAACATGAAGATTATAAAGAACACGCTGGAAGTTATCACATCGGTTTGGGAAGATCCTGGCGATTATCCCAACGCATTAGCAAGAGGCCCACTTCCTTCGCATTTATGCGTAGAAGACATCTCAGGTTACCTCTTGATCCAAGTCGATAAGGCCGATAAGGAAGACGATGATTATGGGTATTCAACCGAATCCCTGATGCAATACCTGATGGAACCAATAGATGTCAAGGTCGATGGTGTGCTTATTACATCTTGGCAGTTCTGCCCGCAAGAACACCCTGATTCTAATCTTGCTGCTGACCTTGATATGTGGAAAATAATACCTTATAAATGGGATGCTGATAAGTTTGAATTGTAATAGACCCTGTTTTAAATGGATAACCTCCCGCTTTGGGAGCATCCAAAAGTCTTAATTCTTTTGAAAGGGAATTAACCATGTCTACCGAATCTGCTTCTGCTTCTGCTTCTGCCACCGTTACCCCTGTTGCCGATCCTAATCGCATCGTGACGATTAAGCTTAAAGCTTGCGAAGCTGAAATGATTAGAAATATAGCAGCTTGTTTAGCCAGGCCTCTAGATGAAAGCAGAACCGCTCTGCTCAGGGTATGCAATGCAACTCCAGAAGAGATGATGAAAATACATCATAAAGTTTATTCATCTGAAATGGGTTGGCATCATCTCAACTGGGATGAATAGACCGTCTTTTTTTTACCCTATAGGCTCAAATCTGTAGGGTAAAAATCTTACACACACACACACACACCATAAACCGAGGATAATATGTCTACTATTACGAAACCAGAAGTTTGGAAACGATTAAGTGTCAACGAATCTAAAGTATTAAAAGCTTTGTTAAGGAATTCGACTCCTACCAAGACAAAGAACCACCACCAATGCGACATCAGGCGGGCTTATGTTTCGCTCGATATGTCTCGTTATTCATTCGCTGGATGCATATCATCACTAAAGAAAAAAGGCTTTTATTCATATGTTCTTTGGTCAACAAATTTGGATCGTGCAGGGTACAAGGATTACCCTGGCAAATCAGTAAAGTTTTATGGTAGCATTTACAAAATCAGGTCAGACATTGCAATTGTGTTAGACCCTGTTTTTTTTTAAAGGGAGTGGTAAATTATGAGAGTACTAGTTGCTTGCGAATATAGCGGAACTGTTAGGGATGCATTCAAGTTAAAAGGCCATGAAGCATGGTCATGCGATTTGCTTCCAACGGATAGGCCAGGGCTTCATTATCAAGGTGATGTGCTTAATGTTCTTGAAGGATGGAATCCTGTGATGTACACAAAAGATTGTGATCCTGATGGAGATGGCATTTGCAATATTACCCAAGACGATGTTAGAGAATGCAAGTGTTATGGGCCAACTCAAGATGATGATGTTGAGTACACGGAAATCAATGGTGACTTGTTTTGTAGACCTAAAGAAAATCCAAGTTGGGATTTGATGATTGCTCACCCTCCTTGTACTTATCTTGCATCATCAGGCTTGCATTGGAACAAACGAATTCCAGGCCGTGACCAACTTACCTTAGAATCATTAGAGTTCGTGACCCTCTTATTCAATGCACCTATACCCAAAATTGTATTGGAGAATCCTATTGGTCGAATCAATACAGCAATCAGGAAGCCTGACCAAATTATCCAGCCTTGGATGTTTGGTGAAGACGCATCCAAGTCAACTTGTTTATGGCTCAAGGGTGTACCTAAACTAGAATCAACTGACATCATAAAGAAAGACAGGTATGCTAATCAAACAGCATCAGGGCAGAACAACCTGGGGCCATCTAAGGATCGATGGAAGATCAGGTCAACAACCTATCAGGGTATTGCAGATGCAATGGCAACCCAATGGGGCTGATTCCACTAGCAAATAAGCCATGATCTAATGTATACTAATAATCAAGAGGGTTCGTAAGACCCTCTTTTTTTATAGCCACAGGTACATATCATGGATGACAAAAACTTTTGGACATACACCGAAATCTCTTCTGACTTAGATTTATCATATACAACGGTCAGGAGGAACATAGAAACCTTAGTCTATCAAAAGAAAATCAAACCATTAAGACGGATGAAAACAAACAAAGGGCATTTCTCCAGCGTTATGGATGCGAAAGAATACAGCAAATTAAAGGAGATTCTTCGTAAGAGACTGTCTGTAAACAAGGTGGATGAAGAAGTTGAAAGCAAAATGTCTGACAAAGGATTCTTCTACCTGATCCTTTTGATTCCAGAATTTAGCAAAGGAAGAATCAAAGCTGGATTCACATCGAGAATGGATTCCAGGTTCAATGAACACCTGATGTCCGCTCCAACCGCAAAGCTAATCTACTCAACCCCATGTCAAAGATCATGGGAAACATTCATGTTAGCTTATGTACACAGTCATGGGAAAAAGATTAGATCAGAAGTGTTTGATGTAGTTGACACAAAGAAGTTGATCAAAAACCTTAAGACCCTTTTTCTCCAAGTTAGGCAACGAAAATGAATTACGGCAAAACCATATAGGTTGCATTCATTCCATAATACATTTGTGTTTTGTATGGCTTAAATCCGAATCTTTCCCAGAAATTATTTGAATCAAGCACAGACATCAATGCTTTAGGATATGATTTGATTCTAAGAACTTCATTAACTAATGCAGAAGCATATCGATTTCCACGATGATCTTTTAATATGCAAAGATCGTGGATGTAATAACAGGTTGGGTGTTCTATATTTTTGTAGTAGCAATTGATTGGATAAGGCTTAAACAAAATGTAGGGGAATGAAATGATATATCCTATCACATCATTCTTTTGCTGGCATACAAAGCATCCGTCAGGATAAGCAATCATCTTAGACCGAAACGATTCAACTCCTTCATAATAATTGTTTGGATAACTATTGGTTCCAATTCTATCAATAGAATCAAAATCATTCTTTGTCGCTTTTCTTATCATTTTCTTCAGTACCTTTAAGAAGTTCAGCCAAGGCAATGTAAGCAGCAGCATCCTCAAGAGTATCCTGATGATACCCCTGAGAAAGTCTGCAAAGCTTAAGCATAGCCATCATTACTGCTACCTCATAAGCGGTAACTTCCCGCTTTAAGAAGTTAGTCCACGCATCAGCAATCCGCTTTAAATTTAGCTCTGGAGCATCGTATTGATTAGCTCTTTCAACAATGTGTTCAGTACAACGGGAAAAAAATTCAGATAACAAATATCTATCCATTTATAAATCCTTTCATCGTATCTATAAGAAGACGAACTAAGTGCCAAGCTAAAAGCCATGTTCCTGAGATAACGCAGATGTATATCGGAATAGCAATAAGCATTGTAAGAAGTTTTTCCCCTGGCTTTTTAGGCGGGAGATCATCACCATTATTGCCACCGAAATGTGTCCAACGAAGATTATGCATTTTTCTTCCCCTTTACTTCCAATCGTTTTTTAATGACTGATTCCAAAGGAATCAAGAATGTTTTATTGTTCTTTTCCTCTAAAGGGCTTTCATGCTGATCAATGTACTCAGAAATTATTGATGAATCATCCAGATCAATCACACCTTCCAGTTTGTTTCGCATCAGGAAATATCCAATGCGAACTCTGTTCACACCAATTATTTTTGCTGCTTCTCTTGCTGTTACATATGTCTGATCGCCCACTTTAATTGCCATTGGATACACCTTCCATTTCTCTTCTAATGTTAATCTGTTCTAAAACCGCTTCCCTAATCTTTTCATCAGCCATAGATTTTTCTTTATCTTTCTCTTGCTTCTTCATAGCAGCAGTAAGCTGTCTTTCTTTAGCAGTAATCTTCCGTGTTTCCCGCCTCATCATTTTATCTAATACAGAAGACATTGGCACAAGAAAATGACTCTTGCTTTTAGCTCTAAACTTCTTTAAATCGGCTGGATCGATTTCGATACCAACTAATCTGATAGCTTCCATCAAAGGCTTCTGATCGCTCATGTCTATTACTCCACGGAACTCATTCCGATAGAAATAATGAGCAATCAGCCCAGCCTTTACACCCATAACCAATTGGGCTTCTGGACTCGTCAAATACAATTCATCACCTATAAATACTGGCATGATTACTCTCCCTTAGTTCTGATTAATTCCTGTGCAATTTCCAATAGCTTTGAACTGTTTTTGGATTGAAATTTAAGGATTGGATACAGACTCATCAAGATGACAATCCGCTCGTTTAACTTAGCAGTCCATCTCCATCCGCTAGCTTCGATTCCATTCACAGTTACGCTCACACCATCGTAGATAGCCTGTTCGCATCCCTTAGACCCAATCAACCCTGGGAACAACCCATCCACGGTATCCGCAACCTCTTGAAGCAGATCAGCAATACGCTTTTTATTAAGAGCGTAAGGCTCGTTAGAATCGCTCTTTCTGACAGACTTACACCATTCGGTGCAAGCCATACACGCAGCAAAATTAATGTAAGAATCAGGCTTGCGTGTGGCTATATCTGAGTCCTCCCAAAGCACAGAAAGATTAGCTAAAGACTCAGAGGCAGCAGAAAACATCTCGTCAGGCATTATTTCCAAACCTGTGAGTTCCCTTGCAATAAAACAAGCTCTCCTAGCACAAGTTTGAACTGCTGACATCTTAGATATTTTTGCCATTTTCTTATCCTCTGGGCTTCCGTTCCCCAAATCTTTATTAAAAAACATTATACCCTTTCCTTTCAGTTTTTTGTTAGCTCAATTGCAACATAAGATTCATCACCATTTGTAAGCTTTTGGCCTAGTCTAATAGTGATAGATTTAACGCAGTCTGTATCATCACCCAGCAAATACCCACAATGCTGAAGTTGATCCAATATCGGCTTAATGCGGTTATCTAAATCAGATTTTCTCCAGTTTTTTCCAGGGTATACCATGATCAGTACATCAACCGGAAACAAACAGGCTTCTATCTTATTTTGATCATCCACATGGTGAAGGTTTTCTTCTCTCCATTGACGATATTTCTCACTAAGAATAACTCGACCTTTAAAATTCCTCCAACAAGCGTTAGCTGATGGAGGAAGAGTAAACAATATTGGGTCAACTGGCATTATTATCTCCATGACCAAGCGGGTGCTACGATCTTAGGAACAACCCCATAATACTCAGGCACAAAAACACCAGTCTGATGGGCAGCAAGATATTTGCGAATCGCTTCAAAGACTTGATTCTCTGCCCTATCCAAATCACTAGAATCAAACTGGCAAACCATACATGAAGGGTACTCCCCTTTGTCTACGATGATATGAAAAACATCGTTGATTGGGATCTGCATCGATCTCAGGCAGAATCGATATAAAGCCATCTGACGAAGGTATCCATTAAATACACATTCTTTGGCCCAATCCATTGGATCGTAGCTACCAACTGTTTTTAGATCGACCAAGAAACCTTTTTCGGGGCAATACATATCAGGGATATATTTGATTTGCAATGGTTGCCCATCAAATTCAATGGTAGTTAAGATTTCGCTTTCACGAATAACTGTTGGAGAATTAAAATACTGTGACGAAGTATTCTCGTTAATCGCAGCAATCATTTTAGTTGCCTGTTCGACATCATCATGGGTGATGATTTCAATGCCATCAGTT
>Ga0209596_1003871_pt1 | contig 11584 bp, 11 predicted proteins | sample M_130807_MF_Meta_FD_187314 | JGI IMG/M metagenome (GOLD analysis project Ga0209596, IMG submission 187314) | Freshwater microbial communities from Lake Montjoie, Canada to study carbon cycling - M_130807_MF_MetaG (SPAdes) (version 2) | ecosystem: Environmental > Aquatic > Freshwater > Lake... | reverse complement strand
AATTGGAAATAATATCCAAGTTAATACAAAATATAACACAGCACCATTTATTAAATGTTATAAAGATATTACTGTCGCTGATGTTGCATACCAACAATTTACAGGTATTGAAAATCAATCATTTAACATATCTATTTCAGACTTTGCTAAATTATTAAGAACCCGTGTGAATAATCCAATTGCTAGACTTATGGTATTTTATACCGCATATCTTAATGGTCATGATGATAAAATTTTATATACTTATAATCATGATTTAGGTAACACCCCTTTGGGTGGAGTCCCACATCCACAAATAAATTATGCTGGTAGAAAAGTTTATTTTACAACAAATTATGCTTGTAAAACAAATCAAAATGGTTATACAACGCCACACGCTGTTTTTGAATCGTTTGAGAAGTCTATAGATTTTATTTATAACTACTTTTATAACCCAACAAAACCAGTCAATAGTTTATTGTATACGTTATATCCAAATTGGGATATTAAGGATGAAGTAAATACCCCATTTAAAATGGCCTATACTTGGGTATATTATTGGCCAACTCAAAATTATACGTCAGAAAAAGAATTGGGTACATTCTTGAGTCAAAATGAAAGTACAAGAGCTAAATTGTTTGATTCTGCGTCTAAAGTTATTCAACTTTGTAAAACATATAACCTTATTTAAAATAAATGATATTTATAAAGAAAGAATGTTATGGATATTAAAACACATTTAGACAATTATCTTGGAAGAAACTCAAGATACACAGAAAAAAATACAGGAAATGGTGTCACTGAAGTTTGTGATTTAAACAGTGGTGAGTGTTATACTGTAAGACAAAAAGATGGTCTTATAGAGAGAGTTGACAACACAATGAAAACAAATAGAAAAGTCCAAGTTGAAACACCACAAGGATTTAAACAATTATTAAACGGTTAAACAATGGCTATAGATAGAAAAATTATTGAAGAAATTAAAAGACACAATAAAATAAATTCTTACATTATGGAACAAGATGCTATTCCAGCACCTGGTGATGTTCCAGCTCCGATTGACGCTCCAACACCTGCAGGACCAGAATCAGACCCGACAATTGCCGAGCCAATCCCAACACCTGAAGTGATTGATGTTGACCAAGATTCGGAGGTAGAAAAAATTGATAATGATGGTAAATCTGAAACAACTAATGATGAGTCAGGAAGTGAAGAGTTAGATATTACTGACTTAGTTAATAGTCAAAAGAATATTGAAAACAAACAACAAGAATATTTTGACATGATGTTTAAACAAATTGAAGACATGCAAGGTAAGTTAAATTCTATGGACCAAGTTTTTGAGAAATTAAATTCAATGGAAGATAAGATTGAAAAATACAGACCAAAAACCGCTCAAGAAAAATTAGAATTAAGAAGTCTTGATAGTGGACCATTTAATCAAAAACTTTCAAATTTCTTTGATGACAAACAAGATGATATGGAAAAATCAGGTAAAAATGAATATGTTTTAACATCTGATGAAGTAGAACAAATTGTTCCATCTGAAGTTAAAAAAACATTTGACAATTACGGAGACGAACCAACCCAAACATCTTTTAGAGTGGGTTGATTTTAAAAAAAATTTTACTATACTTTAGGGGTCACATTGTGACCCTTTTTTATTTGGCAAACAATTTGACGAACACTAAAAATTAACCTATACTTAAATAACTAAAAAACAAAATTATGATGAGTTCACTTGACGCAGTACTTTCACAGTACGAAAAAAACACACAATCTTTCGGAGACGCAAACAAAATGTCTCAAGAGGAAAGAATGAAAAAGTATTTCGCTTGTATCCTTCCACAAGGCCAAGCTCAAGGACAACGTAGAGTACGTATCCTCCCTACACCCGATGGTTCTTCACCTTTCAAAGAGGTTTGGTACCATGAATTACAAGTGGGTGGTAAATGGCAAAAATTCTATGACCCAGGTAAGAACGACAATGAACGTTCACCGTTGAATGAAGTTCATGAAGAACTTATGTCAACAGGAAAAGAATCTGACAAAGAATTAGCTAAACAATACAAATCACGTAAATTTTACATCGTGAAAGTTATTGACCGTGATGCTGAAGAAGAAGGAGTAAAATTCTGGCGTTTCAAACACAATTACAAGAACGATGGTATCTTAGACAAAATTATTCCAATTTGGAGACAAAAGGGTGATATTACTGACTCCGATAAAGGTAGAGACCTTATTGTACAGTTGGTTAAATCTAAAACACCTGGTGGAAAAGATTACACATCAATTCAGACAATCATGCACGATGACCCAACATCACTTCATGAAAATGCGGCAACTAAAGAAGAGTGGTTGAAAGACGCTTTGACTTGGGCTGACGTTTATTCTAAAAAACCTGTTGAATATTTGGAAGCACTTTCTCGTGGAGAAGAACCACGTTGGGATTCTGAAACAGGTAAATACTTGTATGGTGATTCAGGAGATATGATGATGGGTGGTTCTAAATCAGCACCTGCAACTCCTGCGGACCCACAATTATTTGACGAACCTGCTGAGGACTTACCGTTCTAATAAAACAAAACATCATGTATGGTATCATGTACGGTACCATACATGATTAATTTACAACACATATGGCAATCAAGAAAAACGATTTTAATTCAGTAAAGAAGAAATTCTCAACTTCGGCGAAGTATAAACCACAAAGATACTTTGACTTGGGTAAAGATTTCTTGGACGCTGTAGGACTACCAGGACCCGCCATAGGACACTTAAACATGTTCTTGGGTCACTCTGATACAGGTAAGACAACAGCTCTTGTAAAAGCGGCCGTATCAGCTCAGAAACAAAATATCCTTCCCGTGTTCATTATCACCGAACAGAAGTGGAGTTTTGAACACGCAAGACTTATGGGTTTTGATTGTGACGAAGTAGTTGACCCCGAAACAGGAGAGTTAGATTGGGATGGATTCTTCATCTTCAATAACAACTTCTCTTACATTGAACAAATAACAGATTATATTAATAGTTTGTTGGACGCTCAAGAAAAAGGTGAATTGGAATATGATTTATTGTTCCTTTGGGATTCAGTGGGTTCGGTTCCTTGTAAGATGACTTACGAAGGTAAAGGTGGTAAACAACACAACGCTGCGGTTCTTGCCGACAAGATTGGAATGGGTATCAACCAACGTATTTCAGGTTCTCGTAAATCCGATTCAAAATATGAAAACACATTGGTTATTGTTAATCAACCTTGGGTTGAACTTCCTGACAATCCATTTGGACAACCAAAGATTAAGGCAAAAGGGGGTGAAGCGATTTGGTTAAACTCATCTTTGGTATTCTTATTTGGTAATCAAAAAGGTGCGGGAACAAACAAAATTTCTGCAACAAAAGACAAAAGAACTGTTAAATTTGCAATCCGTACAAAAGTTTCTGTTATGAAAAACCACATCAATGGTTTGGGATATGAAGATGGAAAAATCATCGTAACACCACACGGATTCTTGGCAGGAAAAGATGCGGCTGAAGAGAAAGTATCTATTGAACAATACAAGAAAGAAAACGCTGAGTATTGGAAAGAGATTATTGGTGCTGATGGAGATTTCAGCTTGTTTGAGGAAAAAGAAAGTGAAACAGTATAAACAATAAATTGTGAAGACACTCTTAGTAGATGGTGATAACCTATTTAAAATTGGATTCCACGGGGTTAGAGACCTCTTTGTAGAAGGAAACCATATTGGGGGTGTCTTCCACTTTGTTAATACATTACGTAAACAAATTGATGAACACAACTACGACAAAGTCTTGGTATTTTGGGACGGTGACGACAACGCATCCGTGCGTCGTCAGATATATCCTAATTACAAATTAAATAGACGACAAGGTATGAACGAGTATAAACTTGAATCATACCATAGCCAAAAATCACGAGTAAAAGAATACATTGAAGAATGTTTTATTCGTCAAATAAAAGTAGATATGAACGAGTCTGATGACTTAATTGCATACTACTGTAAAATAGCTACAGAAGAAAAGAAAACTATCTTATCAGCTGATAAAGATTTACTTCAGTTGGTTGATGAAAATACAACCATCTATTCTCCAATCGCAAAAGTACATTACACTCACGGTAAGAAAGTAAAAATTGGTACATATGAGATGCCAGCTTGTAACATTTTACCATATAAAATTGTTACAGGAGATAAGTCCGATAATATAAATGGGATATATTATTTCGGAGAGAAAACATTAATCAAATATTTTCCCGAGTTCCTTGACAAACCTGTTAATATTAATGATATTTTAACAAAGGCGAGAGAATTGCTGAAAGAAGACGAAAAGAACACGGCACTCAAAAACTTAATAAGTGGAAAAACAAAAGACGGAATTTACGGAGAAGAATTTTTTCAAATCAATGAAAAAATCGTGGACTTACAGAACCCACTCATTTCTGATGATGGTAAAGGAATTGTTGAACAATATTATGCCGACACTTTAGACCCCGAAGGTAGGGGTTACAAAAATCTAATACGTATGATGACTGACGATGGGTTCTTCAAGTACCTTGGAAAAAGTGACGATGAATTTTTAAGATTCATTCAACCATTTATGAAATTAACGAGAAAAGAAAAAAGAAAATTTAGAGAAGAAAAATAACACAATATAATAATAAAAAAATGAAAGAAACAGATGTAATTAAAATGGAATTCCTAATCACATTGAACGACAACATTGTTATTCAAAGGTATTTCAATGTTCGTGGGTATAACCCAATGGCTAAAAACTCATTGGATATGTCCTACTACTTAAAAGATTTCGTATCCACCTTTGAATACGAACAAAAAATGCGTTCAGTAGTCTATCTTTTGGAAAACCAAGAACAAATTTTTGAGGATGCAAATGTACTTGATACTTCAAATACTAACGGTCCTGAAATTTTTAATTTCTATATTAAACTTGGTGAACAGACAATTTGTCATAGAATATTAAATGCCAAAATTTTACCACCTAAGATAAGATACACCGTAGACATACGCCAGCAAGTAAAAAGTGTATTAAGGGACTTAACTGACATTTTTTCAGGTGAAAGTTTTGTTACTACTTACATGGATTATAGCTTAGTATAATAGTATTTATCACTACCAGTAAAAACAATAAATTATGTCAAACAAGAATTTTGAATATCTAGGTAATACCTTCCAACTCCAACTACTAAATCAAATAATTTTAGACAAAGATTTCGCACATTCTATCATTGACGTAATTGAACCATCACATTTTGAGAACAGATACTTTAAAACATTACTCCAACTTATTAAGGAGTATTATATAAAGTATGATTGTACTCCTTCTTTTGAGACACTTTCACAAATGGTGAAGAGTGAATTCCCTCAAGAGTTAATGTTAAAAATTCTTAACGACACCATTAAACAAGTAAAAGATGCACCTACTGATGGAGCGTCTTTCGTACAAGAGAAATCTCTTAAGTTCTGTAAACAACAAGAGTTACAGAAGGCGATTACAAAATCACAAAAAATTCTTGACAATGGCGAATTTGAAAACTATGACAAACTTGAGGAATTGGTAAGAACCGCTCTACAAGTGGGGGAGAACAATAACAAAATTGAAGACGTGTTTACAAACTTGGAGGACGTGTTAAATGAAGATTTCCGTCACCCAATTCCTATGGGAATTACAGGAATTGATAAACTACTTAAGGGTGGTTTAGCAAAAGGAGAACTCGGTGTAATCTTAGCACCAACTGGGGTAGGTAAAACTACGGTTCTTTCCAAAATTGCTAATTCCGCATTTAACAACGGATACGATGTATTACAATTGTTTTTTGAGGACAACCCAAAAGTAATTCAAAGAAAACACTTCACTATGTGGACAGGTATCGCTCCTGATTTATTACCACTACATAGAGAAGAGGTTTTAGAAAAAGCACGTGTGGTAAGAGAAGAAATGACTAATAAGTTGTTTCTTAAAAAATTACCTTCAGACCAACACACTATGACCCAAATCAAAAACATGATTCGTAAGATGATTGCTGATGGTCACAATATTGACATGATAGTCTTGGACTATATTGACTGTATTGTACCAGATAAAAACATGGGTGATGAGTGGAAAAGTGAAGGTTCAGTTATGAGAGGATTTGAGGCATTATGTCACGAATTGTCTGTTGTGGGTTGGACCGCAACACAGGGTAACAGAAGCTCTATATCTTCTGAGGTTGTTACCACCGACCAAATGGGTGGTTCTATTAAAAAGGCACAAGTTGGACACGTTATCATTTCCGTGGCTAAAACTTTACAACAAAAAGAAATGAACTTAGCAACCATCGCTATTACCAAATCACGTTTGGGCAAAGACGGGGTCATATTTGAGAACTGTAAGTTTGATAATGAACTTCTTGAAATTGATACTGAAAGTTCAGTAACATTCTTAGGATTTGAAGAAAAGAAAGAAGAACAAAAACGAGACCGAATTAAAGAATTGATGGAAAAAAGAAAACAAAAGGAGCAAGAAACTAACTTGAATTAACAAACAAAAACAATTATAATTAACAAAATGGACGCATCACAAAAGATATTGTCAGACCTAACTGTCTACATGAAGTACGCAAAATTCATCCCCGAGTTAGAAAGAAGAGAAACTTGGGAAGAACTTGTAACAAGAAACATGAACATGCATATTAAGAAATACCCACAAATCGCAGGTGAGATTGTGGACGTATATCAATATGTGTATAATAAAAAAGTATTACCTTCAATGAGGTCAATGCAATTTGGTGGTAAACCAATTGAGATTTCTCCAAACAGAATCTACAACTGTGCTTACTTACCTATTGACCACTTGGACGCTTTTTCAGAATCAATGTTCTTATTATTGGGTGGAACTGGAGTAGGATACTCAGTTCAAAAACACCACGTAGAAAAACTTCCTGAAATTAGAAAACCTAACCCGAATAGAACACGAAGATTCTTGGTTGGGGATTCTATTGAAGGTTGGGCTGACGCAATTAAAGTATTAATGAAGTCTTACTTTGGTGAACACTTATCAACACCTGAGTTTGATTTCTCAGACGTTAGACCAAAAGGAGCTAGACTAATCACTTCAGGAGGAAAAGCACCAGGTCCACAACCACTAAAAGATTGCATTCACCAACTAATGAAAATATTAGACGCAAAAAAAGATGGTGAAAAGTTAACACCGATTGAGAGTCATGATATGGTTTGTCATATTGCTGACGCAGTTCTTAGCGGAGGAATCCGAAGAGCAGCACTCATATCTCTTTTTTCTGCGGATGACAACGAAATGATTGCAGCTAAATCAGGAACGTGGTGGGAATCAAATCCACAAAGAGGAAGAGCAAACAATTCCGCGGCTTTGGTTAGACACAAAATTACAAAAGAATTCTTTATGGATTTATGGAAACGTGTTGAAGCATCGGGAGCTGGTGAACCTGGTATTTATTTCACAAACGATAAAGATTGGGGAACCAATCCATGTTGTGAAATTGCATTGAGACCAAACCAATTCTGTAACTTATGTGAGGTAAATGTTTCTGACATTGAATCACAAGAAGATTTGAATAACCGTGTTAAAGCGGCAGCTTTCATCGGAACACTTCAGGCAGGTTATACTGATTTCCATTACTTAAGAGATGTATGGAAACGTACAACCGAAAAGGAAGCGTTAATTGGTGTTTCTATGACAGGTATTGGTTCAGGAGCGGTATTGGGTTACAACATGAAAGAAGCTGCTAAACTTGTAAAAGAAGAAAACGCAAGAGTTGCGGAGTTGATTGGTATTAACAAGTCGGCTCGTACAACTACCGTAAAACCCGCTGGAACAACATCTCTGACCTTAGGAACGTCTTCAGGTATCCACGCATGGCACAACGACTACTATATTCGTAGAATCCGTGTAGGTAAGAACGAATCAATCTACCAATACTTAGCAATGTATCACCCTGAGTTGGTTGAAGATGAATTCTTCCGTCCACACGACACAGCAGTTATTTCTGTTCCACAAAAAGCACCAATTGGAGCGATTTTAAGAACAGAATCTCCATTCCAATTGTTGGACCGTGTTAAGAAAATCACACAAGAGTGGGTAAGACCTGGTCATAGAACTGGTTCAAACACACACAACGTATCTGCAACAATCAGTTTGAAAAATGAAGATTGGGAATTGGCAGGTGAGTGGTTTTGGGAAAACCGTGACTTCTACAATGGTTTATCTGTTTTACCTCATGATGGGGGCAGTTATATCCAAGCACCTTTTACTGATTGTACAAAAGAAGAATATGAAAGATTATTTGATAAACTTCACACAATTGACTTAACAAAAGTTGTTGAACTAACAGATGAAACTGATTTGAGTGGTGAATTAGCTTGTGCTAATGGAGCTTGTGAAATTAAATAAGAGATATATAAAAACATCAAAAAAAGGGTGGGTAATTCCACCCTTTTTTATTATTGCAGATATTTATAAAAAAACGGCAAATATGTTACTTAAAGAAAATGCTATTAGACGAGTAAAATACACTAAAGGTAAAAACCGATATAATAATTACATTTTTGAATGTATAGGATGTGGTAAAGAAATTGAAATACAACCTGCTGGATTAAAAAAACATTCTGGAAAATGTATGAGATGTGTCCAATTAAAAGAACCTTATCGTTATATTTACAATGAATTAAAATCACATAAAAAAGAAGATAAGGAAGTAACAATAAGTTTTGAAGAATTTTTAGAAATTATACATAACCCAAGTTGTCATTATTGTAATGTTCCATTAATATATGAAGAATATTCAAGATATTGGGGGCAAACAAATAGTAGAGCTCATCAATTGGACCGAAAAAATAATGATTTAGGATACTTAAAAGAAAATTTAGTACCTTGTTGTTGGGAATGTAACAGATTAAAATCCGACAGATTTACTTACGAGGAATTTATTCAACTATCGCCAATATTAAATAAAATTATGTGTGAAAGACAAAAACAAAAAAATATCTCCTGATTTTTATATTGAAGATGGAAAATATGTCTTTACAAAAGAGTTTCATTTAAGACGAGCTTCTTGTTGTGGGAATCAATGTAGGCACTGCCCTTACCAACCAATTCACAAAAAAGGAAACACAACTATATTTATAGAGAATGGCTAATGGTAAAACATATGGAATTAGTTTTCCCTTTGTAGATTCTTTTGATGGAAAATACTTGGATTTAACGGACTATGCCGCAGAAGAAATTCGTACAGATTTAATACATCTTTTATTAACAAGAAAAGGTTCAAGATATTTCTTACCTAATTTTGGTACAAGGTTATATGAATTTGTATTTGACCCATTAGATGGACCAACATTTCAAAACATTGAAGCTGAAATCAGAGATTCTGTTGAACAATTTATGCCACAGTTACAATTAACCAATATCACAATTACAGCACCAACATCTGAAGCGTCAACATTAACACCAACAACTGCTGGAAATGTGACCGAATTAAATCTTACTAACCCAAATGTTTCTGAATATACGGCCAAGGTTAGAATTGATTATGCTATTTCAAATGATGTTTTTAATACAAAAGATTTTATTATACTTAATATTTAAGATAAATGGCACAACAAAAAATTTCATATACAGTTAGGGACTTTGCGGCAATCCGTCAAGAGCTTATTAACTATACAAAAACTTATTATCCTGACCTAATTGATAATTTCAACGATGCCTCGGTATTCTCGGTTTTCTTGGATTTAAACGCGGCGGTTGCCGACAACTTACATTATCACATTGATAGAAGTATTCAAGAAACTGTTTTACAATACGCTCAACAACGTTCTTCAATTTATAACATTGCAAGAACATATGGATTAAAAATACCCGGACAAAGACCATCTGTTGCTTTGGTTGATTTTTCAATCACAGTTCCAGCATTGGGTGACAAAGAAGATGAAAGATATTTGGGTATATTAAGACGTGGTTCTCAGGTAAACGGTTCAGGTCAAGTTTTTGAAACGGTATATGATATTAATTTTGCATCTCCATTCAATGAAGATGGTTTTCCAAACAGATTAAAAATTCCTAATTTTGATGCAAATAACAATTTAATAAATTACACAATTACCAAAAGAGAAACAATTGTAAATGGTATTACAAAGGTATTCAAAAGAGTTATAAGTCCAAACGATGTTAGACCATTTTTTGAATTCTTTTTACCTGAAAAAAATGTTTTAGGTATTACAGCAATTATTCAAAGAGAAGGTACGGCATATTCAAACGTTCCTACAGCCCAAGAATTTTTGAGTCCAAATGGAAGATGGTATGAAGTTCCAGCTTTGGCTGAAAGTAGAGTGTTTATTCCTGACCCATCAAAACCATCTGACGACCCAGCTATTAAAGTTGGAACATATATTGAAACTCAAGACAGATTTATAACTGAATATACACCTGAAGGATTTTTAAAAATTACATTTGGTGGGGGAACAAACACGGCTGAAGACCAATTAAGACAATTTACAACATTAGATGTTCCTTTAAAGATTCAAAGATATCAAAATAACTCAATGTCATTGGGTAATACACCTCAAGCAAATACAACATTATTTATTCAATATAGAATTGGTGGTGGTATTGCAACCAATTTGGGTGTTAATGTTATTAACCAAATTGGAGCTGTGGATTTTGCGGTTGTTGGACCATCAGATATTATTAACAACCAAGTAATAAATTCGTTGGCTTGTAATAACGTAACCGCTTCAATTGGAGGAGCTGGTTATCCATCAACAGAAGAAGTAAGGAATTATGTAACATTTAACTTTGCGGCACAAAACAGAGCGGTTACAATCCATGATTACGAAGCAATTATAAGAAACATGCCTGGTGAATTTGGAGCACCGGCTAAAGTTGCCATCACAGAAAATAACAACAAAATAAATGTCCAAATTTTATCTTACGATTCTACGGGTCATTTAACTTCAGACGTTTCTCAAACTTTAAAATATAACATTGCAGAATACCTTTCTAATTATAGAATGATTAATGACTATGTTACTGTCGGAAGTGCAGAAGTAATTGATTTAGGTTTGGATATATCTGTGGTGCTAGATTCAAGTCAAAACCAAGGAGTTGTTATTTCAAACATAATTGACAAAACAACAACGTTCTTTAGCTCTACGGTTAGAGGATTAGGACAGAATATTCTTTTATCTGAATTAAATCGTATTGTTCAAGCGGAAAATGGTGTTATAAGTGTGACTGACATTTCTGTATTTGGAAAAGTTGGTGGACAATATAGTTCAGCCGAAACATCAATGCCTTATTCAAATAGTGTAACCAAACAAATATCATTAACCGATAATACAATATTTGCACAACCAAACCAAATCTACCAAGTAAGATTCCCATCTAAAGATATTGTTGTCAGAGTTAAGAACTATCAGACCACTAATTTTAGCTGATGATTTATTTTATTAAATCAATGACTATTTTTTGAAAAGTAGGTAATAAACTATTTATCAAAGAAAGTTAACAAATGCCCGAAAGTATTAGACTACGAACACAAGTTGGAGTTGATAAACAA
>Ga0209596_1003870_pt1 | contig 11584 bp, 12 predicted proteins | sample M_130807_MF_Meta_FD_187314 | JGI IMG/M metagenome (GOLD analysis project Ga0209596, IMG submission 187314) | Freshwater microbial communities from Lake Montjoie, Canada to study carbon cycling - M_130807_MF_MetaG (SPAdes) (version 2) | ecosystem: Environmental > Aquatic > Freshwater > Lake... | reverse complement strand
CATTTCGATTCACCTCCTTCCGAGTCTTGGTTGCGCCGAGGCTTGCGGCGCTTGGGTGGCTGCTCCTTCGGCTTTTTGTCCTCGGCCATCACGAGACTCGCGAGGGCTTGGACGACGCCAAAGACGACCAGGCAGATCCCGATCGCTTTCATGCCGTCGCCGAAGGGCGTGTAGTCGGGCTGGCTTTGGTAGCAGCCGCCGAGCAGCACGGTGACGGGGAGCACGACGATGATGCGGGTGATTTTGCTCAGCGGCATGGCGGCACCTCCTTGCTTGGTTGGGGTGCGTGCTTGACGTTGATGTCGAGCGGACGCTCCGGCGTGACCGTGACGTGGGTTTCAAGATGGATGGTGTCGATCACGGGCTTGTCACGGATGGCCGCGGGAGCGGCGCGGTAGCAGGCGCTCATCAGCAACATCGCGAGGATTGCGAGCAGTGGGGTGGTGATGTTGGTCATTCTGTTTTTTCCTTTCAGGTTGTGGAGACGAAGCAGCCCGCACGACGGTGAAGACGTGCGGGCTGTTCGCTCCGGGTTTTGGTGGTGGTGGAAAATGCTCCACCGGTGGCCTGTGCCGCGTTCTACGCGGGGCCGTTTGGTTCTGCGCGGTGCGGCGTCCGGCGGCGTTCCGCACGGCACGCCGTCCGTTCCCGGTCCACCGCGATGCCGGCCTTCCAGCGGGGCGGCTGTGTGGTGTCGGCGATGGCGGTGTCGCCGAGGAATAGACGCACTTCCTCCGCCATCCGCTGTTTGAGCTGCCACATGCCGGGATACCATTCACGCTGCGCCGCCGCCGTCTCCTTGAGGCTGCGGCCCTCCGCCACGCCCTTGAGGATGACGCCGTAGCGGTAGTCGTGGGTCGCGATGAACAACTGCCAATCAATGTTCCTCGCCGCCGCCGTCGCCGCGTCTTCGTGGTCGGATGCCAGCAGTTCGCCGAGCGTGATGGGCTCGTCGAGTTCCGGGTCGTAGCCAACTTCCTCCTCGAACGACAGCACGCTGCTCCTGGCATCGAGCTGGGTGCCGGGCGCCATGGTGTCGGTGCGGCTGGAGCCCTGGCTCCTTCGCCCGCTCCGCATGTGGAGCACGGCGTAGTAGGCGATGTTGCCCGCCGTGACGGTCTTTCCAGCTTGTTCAACGCGATCGAGCATCTGGGCCGCGATCACGATGGCGTCTTGCACGAGTTCTTCGGCGTCCTCTGCGCCGACCGGTTTGACGGACTTCGGCACGAGTGTGCGAAGCCGTGGAGCGATTTGTTCAACGAGCAGACAGCCTGCTGATGGACTCATGGTTGTTTTCCTCCTGTGGGTTGCAGGCAGCCGCGAGCGACGGAGGCAATGCCCCCGCCATGCGACCACCAGTGGTTTGGTGTGGGCCGCATGGCGCGGCGGTGAATCACGCGCCCGGGAATCCGGTGCGTGTGAAAGTGGTAAATCGCGACGGAGCGAGTTGCTCGCGTGGCCTGAACTGTAAGTCCGAGGGCTCCAAGCCGACGATAGAACCGGCGGATTTATCAGGCCTTACTTACTCTGTTCTTTCAAGGCCTTGAGTTGCTCCAACTGGTGTTGAAGAACAGAAATGAGCTGGTCCGCCGTTGGATTTTTTCTCATCCGAAAGAATTCCCGTGCCAAAAACAAAGTTCCCAGGATCAACAGCATCAGCAACCAAAGCGGTATGCTCACCCGCCTATGAAGCACATTGCGAAACCAGAGGCTTTTGGCGGCGGCTGAGGTGATCGTTGGCTGGGCCGGAAGGTGCCCGCGCATTGGTGGAGTAGGGGGTGGAAGCGATGGGGATTTACTGGAGATTCCTGAGCATGAAGCCGAAATTGATTTACCCATTCCGACAACATTGCAGTGGCACGCCAGGTCGTTTGGAACGGAGGCGATGAAATTCCCAGCGAGGTCTATGGCTTCATCCCCTTTGAATTGAACGGTTTCACCCGCTAGAAACGCCGAGAGAGAGGGCGGACTGGAGGCAACGGGAAGTGGGTCACACTCGAATTCCAGATTGGCTGGCGCGGGGAGCGGGGCGCCTTTGGATGCAATGCGTAAGCTGGATGCAATGCGTGAGATTTCCTTGAACTGGGCGGACTTCAGAACCTGTGAAAAATTTCCCTTCTGGATTTCTTTCAGGCGCATGAATGCACAGCCAATGACAAAGCGGCTAGGGCGATCGAACTGATCCCGCCCGCCATTGAAGATGCGATACCAGCAGCCCCACTCCCCTTGAAGCTGGGCATAGCCGCCCATGCAATCGTCGTCACCGACCTTGGAGATGTCACTCGGCAGATTTCGTGAGAATGCCTCATCATAAAAACGGTCCGCCGTGCTCTTCGGCAGAGCCGGGTGTCTCCATGCCCAGTAATCGCCCGAGGATGACGGGTTCGCCGGATCATACACGGCGAGGAAAATCCGTGCCGCTTTGCTCACAGCCTTTTGCGAATGAAGTTTACGATCCCTCGAATACCGGCAAGCACTGCCCAGACCACAAAGAAGCTAAATATGGCCATCAGGAGAGAATCTGGATTGAACATCGTCTCTGTATGGTTGAATGGCCATGTCCCAACCTCGACCGTCTTCGTGCAGTTGGAAATGAAGACAAGGAAGGCCACCAACCCTGCTACACCCATCGGCCACGGTTCCGGTTGGGGTGGAGGCGGCGGAGGCGGCAGCACACTTCCGACACTGGCCACCAGCCATTCAACAAATGGCTCCAATCCATCCGAACCGAAGCCCGGGGTCGGGACTGTCCGTATGCTTTCTCCATCTACCTTGGGTTCAGTCTTGTTGACACAGGCAATTGGAAAACACGGGACGCCGGATTTGAGGTGCGAGCGGTATACGCTTTTGAGATATTTGGCCGCAACGGACTCCAAGCCTCCCTCTTGGACGATGAAGGGGCGGTAAAGATCTTCCTTTGTAAGAATGAGACAGTATTTCCTGCTGTGCTTCCGCAGAAAGTCCATTGCCGACTTCAGGATGATTTCGTCCTCAATGTGCCTGCCGTCTGGCTTTGGGATATAGTCGCTCAAGTCAGCCACAAAAACGGCGATGTCGGCGGCTCGACAATACTCAGCCAACGATTGCTGGGCGGCTGGCATTGCATCCAATGCCGTCACGTTATCGTCCGCAAAAATCGATCGGATGTCGTGCCCCGGCGCATCAATGACCCGCATTTCTCCACTGCCGGCACCGTGCCCCGTAAACTTCCAGCGCAGGTCAACCGGATTACCGGCCATGGTATGCCCCGGCCATTCCCAATGGTTCAGGGTTCGCCAGTTCGTCTCGATGTATTTGAAAGTTCTTGGCTCGGGATCCAACACGAAGTCATCCGTGGGCCGTTCATTCAAGTGACGGGCAAGGACCGTGATGAAGACGGTCTTCCCTGCTCCATTGGTGCCGATGATTGCGATGTTAGGCATGAGTGGTTGGTTTTTCAGAGATCGCCGCCGCCCACCGCGAGGTGTGAGCTTTTTTTCATCTTGGTTTTTCCGCGACGGCGAAATGTTTAGGGGACAAACTGCGAACTAAATCCTGTTTGAGGTCACCTCCAGAGTCCTGCGCGAGCCACCAAGCCAGGGTGGGCGGATGCCATATAGGGTCCAGGCGATGGTCACGTGGAGCGCGGTATTGCCTCATCCAAAAGCCGAGGTCTTCTGCCAATTTCTTGAGCACCGCCTCCATCGCAACACGACGGCCGTCAGGGGTCTTAACATAACGTTCCAGTGCAGTGATGCCCGCCCGGTTGAGTCCTTCCTGATCGTTTGCCGCCCTTGCCTCTAGGCCCTTTAATCCGGACAGGAAATGGAAGGAAGGCTCCAAGTTTTTCTCGAAGGCTTCGGAAAAACGGCGTTTGAACCGCCGGCAGTCTTCTTCGCTCCAATCCTCACAACCCGTGACAAGAAGGTCGTCACAAATGCCTCTGATGGGGCCATTGTAAAACTTCATCTCACTCGCCCCGATTCCCACCTCGACGCGGATGATCCACAAAACTTGCGAGACTTCCGCTTTGAGATATTCTTGGAGGGCGGTTTCGTGGGTGCCAGCCGCAGCGCCGACCTGGCCAGTTCCAAAGCCGGGAGTGTCAGCGATGATCAGCCCATCCGCCAGGAGCGGGATTCGACAGAAAACTTCAACCCGGGCAATGTCGTTGGAGCCAGCGGCATCATGACCGTCAGCCAGTTCTGAGAGAATGTCGTGAACATGATCAGCATTTGGGCATTCCCACTGCGGACGCGATATGCCCTGACGATAATGGGCAACGACCCGGAAGGTTTCTGAACGGATGGTTTCTGAATAGTGAAACTCGATGGGGGCCGAGGTGCATGGGCCGTTTCGACTGGGCGCAAGATTGTATCCAAGGAGCGCGTTGAGGAGGGTAGATTTCCCCACATTGCCCAAGCCCACGAAAGCCAAAACAAAACGGTCCTTGCTGAGGCGCCTGTGGAGATTAAGGAGGATTGTGCGGGCCTCCGTTAGCGTGCCATTGATTCCATGGTCTTGGTGAAAATTCTCCGTCGCCTCGATCAAGCGGAGCAAATCCTCGATGATGCGCCGTAGAACGTTCATGCCTGAATATGCCGCCCGTGGTCAACAGGCGGATTGTGTCGGCAGGCCGGACAACGCTTCCTTCAAAGCGCCGACTTGATTCTCCAGCGTGGCGACCTCCTCCTGAGACGGACGCTTGATCTTTGCCCCGGCAACCTCGTTCTCGATGTCGCTCAGTTGGCGGTCCAGGCGATCTCTATATTCCTTCAAAATCACGTCGGCCATGCCGCGAATTTCGGAGATTCGGTCTCGGTCGAGGGATCTGAAGAATTCAACGACCTGCCGACTGCAGGCTTGTTTGAGGTGCTCCTTCATTTTCATTTTCGCGGTGCGCCAGGCAAGCGGCACCACGAGCAAACCAATTCCGGCAATGGTCCAGCCGACGGGGCCGGCGAGGGCAAGCCATGTTGGAACCGCTGCCGTTCCCCAACCCGCAATGATGCTACCCAGTCCGCCGTATCCCAGCCACCCGGCGGCCGTCGCGCCAATGGTGCCGAGCAAAGTCGGAGTTGCTACGACGGTGACTGCGGTGCTGGCGGCCCACACCAGGGCGACGCCCGTCGCGGCGGTGGCTGCCCCGGCAAATCCGCCGACGATGAAAGAGCTGTTGTTGACCTTGATCTGGATCGCGGCGTTCTCAGGAAGAATCGCAATTGTCGGATAGGACGCCCTCATCCTGTTGGTGGCTTCGAACAGCGTTTGCTCAAGGCTCTTTGTGTGTGGCTCCAAACACTCCCGGACGTGTCTTTCCATCAGGGTCGGCAATTCGTTTTGCAGACGGTCGAGCGATGAGAGCGGGGCTTTCTCGATGTCAGCTTCCAGCCGGGCGGCGACATCGCGTTCAGGCTGGACCATGGATCGGGAAAATTTGTCCACCGCGGCTCTCCACTCATTCACGAATTCCGTCTCCGTCCTGCTGCGATCGCTGGTGATGGCCTGTTTCGCCCGGCCGAGATTTTGCAGGTCGGCGTCCAAATCCGCGTCGGTCTTTCGGGCGCTGGTCAGGCGGATGGCCAACCGTTCTACGACTGGCTGGGCGACAGCCAGAACCCGGGAGAGGAACCGGGCCTGCAGAACCTGCGCCTTCTCGGTCTCCAGAAATTTCGCGATGTCCTTCTTGAGGGGGTCCAGTCCGCTCCCCGCATAATCCCCCTCGTATGCCCGCTTGGCCGAGATCTGATAAAGGGTGCGGGCGCCGATGTTGAGGTGCTGGAGGCAGCGCTGATTGTGACGGATGGCGTCCTCGATGTCCTCCGGCTTTCCGGCATCGACCTTGTTGATGATGAAGAAAATTTTGCGGATGTCGGCACTCATGACCTTCTTGAGCAAGCCGAGTTCGGCTTCATCCAAGGGCATGGCAGCCGTGACGAGGAAGATGACGGCATCGGACTGCGGAATGAAGGCGTGCAAAATCTGATCGTGATGCTCGTGAATCGAGCCGGCACCGGGCGTATCGGCGAGAATCAGATCGTGTTCCAAATCGGCGAACGGGGCACAGACCTCCAGGATGCCGACGTTCTTCTTGTTATCGGGATTGAGTTCCTCGGTCGCGTAATCGCGAATCTCCGTCAGTGAAATCTGCTTCTGGTGCCCGTCCCGCAGGCGGACGGTGACGCCTTCACGCTCCGCCCACATGACCTCGGTGATCACGCTGGTTGCAGGCAGTTTGTCGATGGGGGCGACGAGATCATCACGACGACCAAGCCAGGCATTGAGGAGGGTGGACTTGCCGCGTTTGGCTTTTCCCAAAATGGTGATGCGGAATTTGTCCGCGTTGAATTGATCCACTGCCTTTTCGATCTCGGCCTCGGCCAAGGGGTCAACGGACGCCAGAATTTTTCCGACCCGCCGGCCATGCTCGATTGTTTTCTGCCGGTTTAGGAGCAATGATTTTTCCATAGGGGCCGCTTGGTTCTGTGGGTTTATGAAACGCCAAATTTGCTGGGAGAGGCTTGTTCTCCCTTGACCGCGAAATTGCGGCAAGGAAATTGTGCTATGGAAACGTAGCAACCGCTGCGTGCCGGGCTGGCATCCTCACTCTTCCGAGCGAGATGAAAGCCCGACAAAACGCCGTCGGTCCAAAAATCCGGCACCTCCGCTACCAGCAAGGACTCACTCAGAATGAGCTGAGCGCCCGTATCGGCTTGCTTGGATGGGACATCAGCCGGGGCACGCTCTCGCAGATCGAGGCGCAACTCAGGTGTGTTACGGATTTCGAGTTGGTGTGCGTTGCGAGAGCCCTCGGTGTATTGACCGACCAGCTTCTTCCTTCCCCGCCGCATGTGAAAAAGATGCTCGCTGAATTCTTCCCCGCGAAGCCCTGAGACAGGGAGGATCTCCGCTGGGGCAGCCCTGCGGAAATGCAGGACTGCCCCTTTAGAGACTACACGCTTACGACCACGCGCGGCATGCATTGAAGAATTCGCACGCCGCGCATTGCAACCCGGGCGACGGGACGAAATCCCTGCGCTCCAGTCCATCCACGTAGGCTTCCATCAAGTGGAAGAGCCGCGTCTGCTGCTGCTCGCTCATCGGCTCCAGCGCCGTGATGACGAGCTTCGGGTTCTTCAGTTTGACGAGGTGATGCAGCTCGATGCCGCGCTCCTGCCTGCCGGTGGCGTCGCGGTAGAGCACCGCATAAGCGCTGGTCTGCACCTCCGTGGTGTGGGCGACGCGCTCTGCGTTCGGCGTCTGGCCGCTGGTCTTGTAGTCGATGATGATGCCGGCCTGCACGAGATCGAGCACGCCGATCAAAGTCGGCAGCCCGTGCTGATGCAGATCGGTTTCGACCGGAACCTCCACGGCTTCGGGTTTGGAATCAGCGGGAATGTTGGACTCGCGGAAGTAGGTCTCCACGAGCCGCCAGCCCGTGCCCTTTTCCGCGTCCTCCTCGCCGGCTTCCCACTGCACGGGTTCATCACCGGCATCCGCCCACGCCTTTGAATACTCGTCGTGGAGTTCCTTGAGCGTGAGCGGCTGATTTTTCCACCGCGCCTTGTTCCATGCCTTGAGGACCGCGTGAACGGTTCCGCCGACGTGGAGCGCGGGTGTCTTGGCTTTCACGATCCCGGCGACGTAGCGGAAGAAGAACTTCAGCCGGCATTGCAGGAAGAGCGTCAGCCGCGAGGCCGACACCTTCTTCTGCAAATGGCCGATGACTTCCTCCACAGTGGGAGCCGGTGCGGATGATGCTGTCGCGATCATGCGCGTGCGGGTTGACGGCTCCAACGACGCTGCGGGCCACCGGATTTCTTGCCGGTCTTTTCGAGCAGCTCCTCGATGAGCTGGCTGGCCTGCATTTTGTCCAGGCTCGTGACGCCAGCGCCGAAGAGCTGCTGCGCGAGTTCCTCGACGTCCTGCTTGGTGAGGCTGCTCTCGGCGATGATGCGCAGGACGAAGCCCCGCTGGCCATCCGTGCAGTTCCAGTGCTCGCCGTTGAGGGCGGGCACGGGCACGGACGCGGGGCGATGGCCATTGCCATTTCCGTTTGCCGCGTGGCCGTTGGTGCCGGGATGTCCGTTGCCGTTCTGGCTCGGCCTCATCCCGTAGGTGGTGGCGTCGGGCATGAAGCCGACCGCTTGGATTTCGTTGTCCACCGCTGTCTGCAACAGCGCGTAGAGTTTCGTGGATTCCTGCGCGGCCACACTGACGTCGGGGATTTCGACGGTCAGTGAGACGCTGCATGAGTGGCTGCTGTAATTGGGCAGCCCGAGTTTTTTCTGGTAGGTCATTTGGAGAATGACGGCCATGGTGTTGTTCCTTTCTGGTTTGGTTTTGGTGTGGAGACGCAAAAAAGCCCGGCCGCTTTCGCAGCCGGGCTCTCGCGTCGGTTCGTGATCCTGGTCAATCTTGCCGCCCGCGTGGATCGTCGGCGGGTGGTGTCTCGCGGAGGACCGCGGATTCGTCGTCGTCGCTCCCCGCAAGCCGCGCCAGCCCCTCACGCACGAGCGTGGAGGCGAGGCGCGTCATGGGTTCCCTGCGGCCCCTTGCCGCGTGGTAGAGCTGCGAGATCAAGTCGCGATCCAGCCGCGGAGAGTAGTAGGGCGGGTGCGCCATGATACCTCCTTGGTAGTGGATGAACGCCGCGCCGGAGTCGGCGCGGAGGAAGGGGCGTGGCTGGTGGTTACGGCCCCCTCTACCTTATTATGGGGAGGATCCGGCGGGATCGAGACAAGTACGGCGATTCACGTTGGCCCCAGGCCGCGGATGCGCAGTGTCAATGCGCCTTGTCTGCACAAAGGAGTCTCGCGATACTGAATGAATGATCCGGAGCATCCTTCTCGCCGCCCTGCTCGCCTTGCCCGCGTTGCTGCCGGCTGCGCCGCCTCCGCCTCCGTTGCCGAAGGCGCTGACCAGTTTTGGTGCCGCTGCCTTCGAGGGCTCCGTGTATGTTTACGGCGGTCACATGGGCAAGGCGCATGACTACTCGAAGGCCACGGTGAGCGGCGCGATGTGGCGACTTTCCTTGAGCCGCCTCGATGCGTGGGAAGCATTGCCCGGCGACGTGCCCGTCCAGTCGCCGGGTGTGACCGCGTGGAACGGCAAGGTCTGCCTCGCAGGCGGAATGCAGCCGCAGAACGAAGCCGGAGCCAAGGGGCGCCTCCTCTCGCTGGATCATGCGGCGTTGTTCGATCCAGCGAAGAACGCATGGCAGAAACTTCCTCCACTGCCAGAGCCGCGGTCCAGTCATGCGTTGGCGATCATGGGTGACAAGCTCTACGCGCTCGGTGGATGGCCGCTCGATTCTGGTGGACCGGAACCCAAGGCAGGCACGCCGGCAGCGAAGGGGTATCACGACACCATGGCCGTGCTCGATCTCGCGAGTCCGGCCCCCGCGTGGCAGTCGCTGCCGCAACCGTGGCGGCGGCGTGCGCTGGCCGCGGTGGTGTTCGCCGGGAAGATCTGGTGCATCGGCGGCATGACCGAGGACAACGAACTGTCTTCGGCCATCGACATCTATGATCCCGTGGCGAAACAATGGAGCGTCGCGCCACCGGTGGCCGAGACTGACCGCGCCAAGGCGTTCGGCTGCGCGGCGTGTGTTGCGGGCGGCAACTTGTTCGTGAGCCCCGAGGGCGGCCGGGTGTATCGCATCGGGGCGGATGCGAAGGCCTGGGTGGAATGCGGAAAGCTCGCCAAGCCGAGATACTTTCACCAGCTCATCGCGCTGGATGCCACGCACCTCATGGCCATCGGCGGCACCGCTGGCGGCAGGCCGTTGGATGACGTGGAGATCGTCACGGTCGAACAAGGCCCGCCCTCCCGGTGAACACCACCCTCCCGCGCCTCATGATCCGTGTGTGCCTGCTGCTCGCGCCAGCGTTGTTCATCCTCGCGCTGATCAATCGTCACGCGCTGGCGGACGAGGGTGCTACGTTCGTGGACTGGCCCCAGTTCCACGGGCCGGCGCACAACAACACGACGTCGGAAACCGGCTGGCGCAAAGACTGGCCGAAAGACGGCCCCCCGGTGTTGTGGAGAGCACGGGTGGGCGCGGGGATGGCGTCGTTCGCGATCGTGGGAGATCGCGTCTTCACCGCGGGCAATGACGGCCACGATCAGGACACTGTCTTCTGCCTCGATCTCGCGACCGGAAAACCCGTCTGGCGGCACGACTATCCGTGCAAGAGTGCCGCGCACATGATGTCGATCGTTCCCGGCGGCCCATGCGCCACTCCATGCGTGAGCGGCGGACATGTCTTCACGATCAGCCGCGAGGGCGATGTGTTCTGCCTGGAGTCCGCCACCGGTGCCGTCGTCTGGCAGAAGAACATGGTGCGGGATTTTCAAGGGCGCAGGCCGGTGTATGGCTACGCCGGCAGTCCGCTCGTGTGGCAGGGGAAACTGTTCCTTGATGCGGGCGGGGAGGAGGGTTCAACGGTCTGTCTCAACGCGGGGACTGGCGAAACGATCTGGGCGAAGGGCAAGGGCGAGGCTGGATACTCGACACCCGTGATCGCGCAGATGGGAGGCAAGGACCGGCTGCTCATGTTCAAGGGGCGCGAACTCGCGGTGCTCGATCCCAAGGACGGAAGCGCCATCGCGAGCTACGCGACGAGAACGACTGACTTTTGCAACTGCGCGACGCCCGCCTTCACGGCGGACGGCAACATCTTCATTTCGCACACCGGCGCCGACGGCTCCACCGGACTGAAATTTGACGGCGCATCGCTCACGAGGACGTGGAACGTGCGAGACCTCGGCATGCTCTACAATTCCGGGGTGCCGCTCGGGAAAAATGCACTGATGGTCTTCAACGATTCCATGCGTGGCGTGGACGACCTGCGCTGCCTCGATCTGGAGACCGGCAATGCCTTGTGGCAATCGGGCGACGTCGAAAAGGGAACCGCCATTTTCAGCGACGGCCATCTCATCGTGCTGAGCACGAAGGGCGCGATCCTCCTCTGCAAGCCGTCGCAGACCGGCATCAAGGTGCTGGTGCGTGCCAAGGTCCTCGATGGGAAATGCTGGGTGCTGCCCGTGCTCTCACATCACCGCCTGCTGTGCCGCAGTAACGACGGCGACCTGGTGTGCCTCGATCTCCGTCGTCCGTAATCGGGGGCGATGGGGACCAGATCTGCGGGACGATGACTACGCGCGGAGCGCGACGACTTTTCCGGACTGCAACGGCGCAATCACCCACAGTTTTTTCGCGTCAACCGGTGTCAGCAGCTCGCGATCATGAGGTCTGTGCGCCTGCAATTTGTGCCATTCCAATTCGCAAAACGGGCACCCGAAATCCCACAAGTTTTTTTAGAACGGACGCTTCCAATCCAAAAAAACTCGCGAACTCCATCCGTCTTTTTACCTCAACGAACACCCTTGAACATTGCTGACATCGACGAGCACGTTGTTACTCTTGTTGTTACTTTACCGACCGGAGACCCTGTTGCCGGTGTAAGTCCTTCTGGATAAAGGGGAGAGCGGGTAGAGGGAATCGAACCCTCCTGGCCAGTTTGGAAGACTGGAACTTTACCACTAAGCTATACCCGCATTGCGTGAGGAATCTGGCGGCATTGCGTCACAGATTCAAGGC